>ENA-OOQO01001306-OOQO01001306.1-human-gut-metagenome-genome-assembly--contig:-NODE-1306-length-12492-cov-2.808314_pt1 | contig 12492 bp, 7 predicted proteins | sample MGYA00241088_ERZ501162 | MGnify/ENA primary metagenome ERZ501162 (study PRJEB25962, sample SAMEA2042497) | human gut metagenome | biome: human gut; feature: human-associated habitat; material: faeces... | reverse complement strand
GCGCTCTCAACAGTCATATTTGCACTGGTTGTCATAATCGTTGTGGCTATGAATGTGGCCGGAAGAAAGAAGGAGGTGGAGCGCTTATGAACGAAGTGAATAATTCTAATGCGCTCCACCGATCTGCCCCGCTCGCGAAGCAGAGAGGGGCGATACATTATAGAGAGGGTGGAGCGATGATAAGACATAGATGTTTTAGACGTTCGATTTCCAGAAAGCTGGCGGCAGCAGTCATGGCTGTTTCATTGCTTGCCGGACAGATGCTGCCGGTAATGGCGGCGGAGGATACAGGAAATGCGGCTTCTGTCAAGAGCAAAGGTGCATCTGCTACTGAAAAAGAGGTCACTCTCAGGGTGTGCAGCTGGGAAGAGTACATTGACGAGGGTGGCTGGGATGAAGACGAAGCCCTGGAACTGGACAATGGAACAACTATATTTGGTGAGAATTCCATGGTGGAGGATTTCGAGAACTGGTATTACGAGAATTATGGTGTGAAGGTGAATGTTCAATATTCATGCTTCGGTACTAATGAGGATCTCTATAATATGCTGACTCTCGGCGATGTGTATGATCTTGTATGTCCTTCGGAGTACATGATCATGAAGCTTATGTCTGAGAACAAGCTTGAGCCTTTGTCCGATGGCTTTTTCGATGAGAACAACGACAAGAATTATTATATAAATGGTGTGTCGCCATATATTCGAGATACATTTGAGACTCATGAGATAAATGGTGAGACCTGGAGCAAATATGCGGCTGGTTTCATGTTTGGAATTACGGGAATTCTGTACAATCCGGAGAAGATGACTGCTGACGAGGCGGGAACATGGACAGTCCTCAACAACCCTAAGTTTGCAAAACAGATCACCATAAAAGACAATGTCAGAGATTCCTACTTTGCCGCAGTCGGAGCACTGCAGAGGGACAAGCTGATGGACACTGAATTCAGGGCTCAGGATGATTACTCAGAGCAGCTCAAGGATATTATGAACGATGTCAGTCCTGAGACTATAGCAAAGTCACAGGATCTTCTTCAGGACATAAAGGATAATGTGTATTCATTTGAGACTGACAGCGGTAAGGCAGACATGATAACAGGAAAGGTTGTTGCGAATTATCAGTGGTCAGGAGATGCAGTTTATGCCATGGATCAGGCTGAGGAGGATGGTGTGCAGCTTGACTTTGCGGTCCCTGAGGAGTGCACAAATCTGTACTTTGACGGATGGGTCATGCTGAAAAATGGAATAGACGGTGATGCTGACAGAAAGCAGGCGGCCGAGGCGTTTATCAACTTCGTATCAAGACCTGACAATGCAGTCCGCAACATGTATTACATTGGTTATACCTCAGTCATAGCAGGTGGGGATGACGATACGGTATATTCTTATCTGGATTACACTTATGGTGCAGAGGATGACGAGGAGGATGTTGTTGATTATCCACTTGGATATTTCTTCACAGGGGACAACTCAGATCCTGACTACGTTCTCAGAGCTCCTGCGGAACAGGTCAACAGACAGCTTGGGGCTCAGTATCCGTCACAGGACGCCATAGAGAGAAGTGCGGTCATGGAGTATTTCGATGAGGATGCCACCAAGGATATCAACCAGATGTGGATCAACATCAGATGCTACAATATCAAAGATGTGCCGACATGGGCATGGTTTATTGTGGCAGCGGTGATCGGTGCACTTGCCGGAGTGATCGTATATCATAAAAGGTCAAAGAAATTTTATCTTGGGAAATAGAATAATATAAAATAAACGGCTGCCCTGATGGTATGTGGTTTTCGGTAAGAAAGGCCATATGCCATCGAGGCAGCCGTTTTAATTGCGCGGAGCAATATACAAAGACAGTGCTATCTCTTTGCCTGCTCAAGTTCCAGGGACTGATCGATCATATCATGTACCTCCTCACTTTCTGTATAGGTTTCATACAGATAGGAATATAATTTCTTCGTCAGCAATATGAGCTGATGAGCATCAGAAGGAGTTATATTTCCTAGCTGCTGGTTAGTTTCTATACTGCCACGTATATCAGTCTCAACGAGCTTTTTCAACGAACAGATAGTGTCATGTGATCTGTTTTTAGCCATGAGTTTTCTGAGCTTTAAAAGGTGAAAAGGTATGAGTATCACCATCTTTCTGTTGTTCAGTTCCTGCGCACTGAATGCAGATGAATACAGACGCAGTTAAAGAATTTGTTCCAGACAAGGTTACATATTCAGAAAAATAAGATTAAAGCCGCAGAATTGCTGACATACAATTCTGCGGCTGTGTTTTTATGTAATACAGTAATGATTATGTGCATATTGTAGCTATCTGATCGTATTACAGCATTGAATATCCATAGCTGTTAACAATGGCTTCGATCTTCTTGCCGGCCTTGCACATAGGACATTCGTCAACGGAATAAGATGCGTAATCGTCTATATCCTTCTTGTTGAACAGAGAGTGAACCTCGTGTCCCGCTACTTCGTCAGTTGCCGAGAATATAGCTGAAATACCTGAAATGGTTCCACCGTAATACTCGATGCATTCAATACTCTGCTTTATAGTCTTTCCTGTTGTGGCTGAAGCCAGAAGCAGAAGGATATTCTTATCTTTGATCATAGGCTGGAGATTATCTCTGAAGATCAGCTGACCTGATGAGTGAACCTCAGGAGTCATGATGTAAATGGTCTGGTGCTGGTTCATTGACACTATGCCGTTCTCTGTGAGAGCATTTGCCAGATATGCACCTATGACTTCTGTGCCGTCCATACAAACGATGGTATCGACGATGGTAGTTGCCACGTACTCTGTCGCCATGGATTTGGCAGCGGCCAAAGCCATTTTTCTTCTGCTCTTGAGAGTTGTCATGTCAATGTATTTGTTGATATGGGAGTGGTTGGTTGCAAAATGTCCGTCAACCACCTTTATATCAAGTGCGTTGTTATAGGATGATGTAATCTTTGTTGTAATGTTTTCCATAGCCTTTATTCTCCTTTTTAAAATTTGAATTATAATCGCAGAATATTTTGCGAGTGGTCGCAGATTGAATATTCTGGTAAAAAACGTATGCTCGTTAAATTAGCATTACACAATTTCTAGAATGGTGTTGACCAACAGGTCATCCTGCTTAGGGTTCATAAAACAGAATCTTATATATTTGTTGTCAAGACCTCTGATATCCGCACAGCTCCTTATGTATAGTCCCTTTGGAAGACAGTGTTCCACAACATCTCCCGCGGAAACATCATTTTTGAGCAGTTTTATCAGAATAAAGTTTGCAGATGGTTTGTAGAGCTTTATCGTCTTGTGGGTTGATAGAGCTGAGTACACAAGATTGCGCTCTGTCCTTATAAGTTCCCTTGACTCGGAAATATACTTGTCATCGGTGAACATGGCAGCTCCGGCGGCTTCGACAAGCTTGCCTATGCTATAAGGAAGTTCAGTTATCTCCAGAGTCTTTTTAAGGACAGGATTGGATGTGGCCATATATGCAAGTCTGAGTCCCGGTACAGCAAAGAATTTGGTAGTGTTTCTGAGTACGACCACGTTCTCATATTCAGATATAAGAGGAATGGCAGAGTTGACACTGATATCATCCACAAAGTCCATATATTCCTCATCTACCACCATGGTAATATCGTTGCCATCACATATCTTTGCAATAAACTCCATGGATTCTGCATCGATTATCTGGGAAGTTGTTCCGTTTGGATTGGATATGAAGATCATGTCGATATCCTCTGTCAGTTTGGAGATAAAATCAGCTATGTCCAGATTGAAATCCTCCTCTTCCGGTGTGGAGTAGTATGTTATATTGCAGCCGTTCATTGAGAGCAGCCTTTCATAGTTTTGAGCTCCTGGTGTTATGAGAATAACATTTTTGGGAGAAGTAAATTCACATAGTATCTTCACAAATTCGTAGGAGCTTCCCCCGATTATGATGTTGTCTTCATCCGCTCCGGAGTATGCAGATATAGCAGCTTTTAACTTTTTCATGCTGCGGTCCGGATAGGCAGACAGCTGACTGAGACTTTCAGAAATGGCTTTGCTCACTGAATCAGGAATCCCAAGTGGATTCATGTTGAGATCTGCACGAACTGTCTCAACCTGACTGATCAGATTCTCTGTTGTAAGATTGATAACCCCTTTTTTCATAAAAAAACCTCTTTTTTAGTTGAATTCAGTTGTTTTAAGTTATTTTTCTGTTTTATATTGTTTAAAAAGAAACAATATTTTGCTATAATCAAAATATATGTCTATTAGTTAATTATACCGATTGGGGACTACAAATACAACCACAACAAGTAAAAATTGACAAAAAGACAACAGAATCAGATACAGGAGACCAGGCGATGAAGGGAATAGTTGAGCAGTATGCACGTGGCGAATTCAAGGTCGACAGGCCGGTTGTTGCCATATCAGTCAGCAGGTTAGAATTGAATATCGAGGCAGGTACAGTGTATGATGGTGAGTTTTCGGTTGACACCACGAATAGCTGCCCAGTGAAGCTGATGGTGTACGACAGCCGCTATATACTGGATTTCAAGAGTCACACGTATGTGGGAAGAAAAAATACAGTGTGCTATTCATTTGATGCCCGTGGACTGGAACGGGGCAAATCTTTTAAAGGTCATATCAACATAATCACAGATGGCGGTGAATTTTTAATTCCATATAACATAACGGTTATAGCTCCGTATATACAGACGGGAGACAGAAAGCTTGAGGATCTGTTTCAATTTGCGTCTTATGCAGAGGAGAACTGGGAAGATGCCATACGGATATTTGGCAGTGAAGATTTTGTGCGCACTTTTATAGGCAGGGATGAGAAACTCCACAGAGTGTACGACGCGTTGGGGCTCTCACTTTCAATAGGCCAGGCTATGGAAGAATTCCTGGTCTATACACATAAAAAGAGGTCACTCACTTTGTCGGTTGCCCAGAATGATCTGTTGGTCGAGATGCCGAAGGAGCTTGTTCGTGCATCGGTGACTATCGCTAAGAACACATGGGGATACACCAACACAAAGATAGCATCAGATTGTGATTTCCTTATTCCCGAGACAAATGTGCTCAAGTGGAACAGCTTTGATGGGAATACATTTGAACTCACATTCTTGATAGACCCGCAGAAGATACATGACGGTGAGTCTGCGGGATACATATATATATGGAACACATACCAGAACATGAAGATCAGGGTCAGTATCAGGAAGCCGGAGGTCGTCAAGATGACACCGAAGAGCAGGCAGACCAGATTCACGATAAAGAGGGCTGAGGAGGCTCTGATACGCGCATATATAGACTTCAGAACAGACAAGATAGACCTTGGCAAATATATCGCTGAGACGAGGAATGCCCTGAATACCCTCATAAAATACAGACCTGAATATGGAATGTACAGACTTGGACTGCTGCACATGCAGATTCTCGAGGGGCATACTGAATTTGTGGAGCAGGAGTTCCTCAGAATAGATGCTGATGCCAACTTTACTAGTATGGAAGACATGGAGAAGTGCTATCTGAGCTACCTGAAATCACTGCTCAGAAGAGAAAAATTTCTCATCGACAGGACTGCAATAATGGTTCGCGAGAAGTTTGAGACGAGTAAGAATAACAGGCTTTTCTATTTCTGGATTCTGTTGTTCGTGGATGTGAGTTATACAGAGGATAAATGGGTTCTCTATGATGATATACAGAAGCTTTTCAACGAAGGCGTGAACAGTCCTGTGATCTATTTTGAGATATGTGATATGTTCAACAAACAGCCTCTTATGATGAAGAAGATTGCGCCGCTCGAAATTGCAGCGCTCAGATGGGGCATGAGAAATGAATTTGTGTCCGAGGATGTCATAGTGGAATTTGTCAAGACTGCATCCAGACAGAAGACATTTGATGAACATTCATTTAAGATGCTTGAGCAGATATATGATATGCGTCATGATAAAACGACTCTTGAGGCGATGTGCGGTATACTCATCAAAGACAAGATGTACGATCCTAGATATCACAGGTATTACAGTGATGCTGCAGAGAAGGATCTCAAGTATGTTGGGCTCAACGAGTGCTTTATCAGGAGTATGGACAGGAGACGCTATGATGAGATACCTGAGGCGATACTCAGATACTTCAGCTACAAGAATGTGCTGACAGATGATGAGTTGGCATATATTTATGCCAGTGTCATCATGAACAAGGCTGATCAGATGTCGGTATATCGTGATTTTGTTCCTGCCATAGAGCGGTTCATGGAGAAGATGATACTCCAGGGCAAGGTGAGTGATGATCTCACAGTCATATATGATGAGTTTCTTGACCCCGAAACGGTCAAGCCGGAATTTGCCTCTAAGATCATAAACATAATATTTAAGAGAAAGATAGTGTGCGACAACCAGAACATAACAGGAATCCTTGTATCCCATGGGGAACTGGGGGGCGAGGTCAAGGTGCCGGTAGTTAATGGAGAGGCGTATGTTGAGATCATATCCCCATCTGCTGTGATAACATTGCTCGATGACAACGGCGGAAGATATGTGGGTACAATTCCGTACAGGGTAGAGCGGATAGTTGATGAGAGAAGTTATCTAGATATATGTCATGAGTACAGCTTCAAGGATTATAGATACCTATTGTTCCTCTACAATGACATAGATATATTTACCCACAGGGATGCGAAAGAGATCAATCTGACTAGAGATATCGTGCTTTGTCCGGAGGTCAGTTACAGGGTAAGGCAGGAGGCTCTCACCCATATGGTGGAGTACTACCACGAGAACTTTGATGCGGACATTCTTGGCAGATATATGTCGAAGATCGATCTGGATTATGTTGATCCATCGTACGCGTCCAGGATAAACACATACTATATAACCCTTGATATGTACGAAAATGCATTTGAGGGAATGAATAGATTTGGCTATGTGGACGTGGACATAGATGAGCTGATAAAGATCGCTGAGTACGGAATAGATGACAAGAGATATGATGAGAGCAGGCTGCTCATATCGATCTGTGTGTATATATACAGGCGCGGATATGCAGGACAGAAGATACTTTCATATCTTATAAATAATTATAACGGCTCACTTGAGGAGATGGCAAATCTGTTTAAGTCGGTAAATTCCAACTACAGGAATATCGATATGCTGTCGGAGAATATCCTTGCACAGATGATGTTCGCGGATGGTTATATAGAGTCTATATATGATATATTTGATGTGTACTACCGCGGCAGAAGCAGGGGCATGGTTGTGAAGGCATTCCTCAGATACTGCGCACATCAGTATTTTATAAAGGACAAGAAGATACCTTCCAATATAATGGAGGACCTGTACCTTGAGATAGCAAAGGGCAATATAAAGGATGAGATATCAAAAATGAGCTTGCTCTATTACTTCAGCAACAGGACAGGACGATATACAGAAGAACAGCAGGAGTGGATAAGAACTACGGTGAGACAGTTTGTTGAGTTCAGCAAGATACTGCCGTTTTTCAGAAAGTTTGAAGCGATAGTCAAACTTCCGGGTGACATGAAATTCAAGACATATGTCGTATTCAAGGGCGAGAGTGGCAAGCAGGTATGGGTGAGCTATAGCTTTGGCCAGGAGAGCAGCAGTATGGCGAACTACAAATCTGAGAGGATGAATGAGATCATACCGGGGGTATACGTGAAGGAGGTCGTGGTGTTCCATGGCGAATCACTCATATATTCGATAGATGGGGTTGTCGGAACTTCGGTGGTCGTTGAGAGCGACATATTGAAGAACGAGACATTCCATAAGGGCGGCGGCAGCAGCTTTGAACTCATCAACAACATGCTTGTGAGTCAGGAGACGAGGAATGATCATGAGCTGATACAGGCTATGGACACATACCTGTATGACAGCCATTTCTTCGATGCAAACCTGATGCTGCTTTAACTTTTCATAAGGAGGGGCCCGCGCAAGCGCACAAAGATGCGCCTGCTCCATATTTTCATAAGGAGGAACTTTAGATGGCTGACACACAGTTGTATCTAGGTCTCGATCTGGGACCGGAATATACACAGCTAAGTTATTACAATGCAGATACGCGTGAGCCGGAATCTGTATATCATGAGGAGGCAAAGGACACATACATGCTTCCAAACATCATGTTTTACAGTGCGTATCATAAGAGAATGGGTGATAATCAGAATGACTGTTATAAGTTTATAGATTTGTCAGGATGGTGTGTCGGTGCAAGGGCCTCAGCTTATAGATTTGAGGACAAAGGAACTATAGTTGACGGAATCTATGAGAGCACTTTAAAAAATGAGAATATAGAAGTTGAGGGGAGAGGTTATAAGGCTTCTGATCTGATGGTGAAGATGCTTGTGCTCCACATCAAACAGTTTACAGATACCCTTGGTGGATTTGTTATAAAGAGGCTTACAGTGACGGTGGCGGACACTGATCCGCGTATAATACAGGCGGTCAGAGGACTTAAGACTGCACTTAGGCTCAGCCATGACCAGTTCAATATAGTGAGCCATCTGGACAGCGGGCTCTGTTATATATTTGCACAGCCTGAACCACTCAGAAATAACAGCGTGGGATTGTTTGATTTTGGCAGAGCTGGACTTGATTTCTACAGAATAGATATGACGAGAAAATATCCACTCATAGTCACAACGCAGCACATAAACTATCACGACAAAATGAATCTCAGGAGATTTGGAAGATACCATGAGGACATGGATGAGACATTTGCAGACATTGTAAAAGAGTGTACAGAGCAGGTGTTTATATCATCGGTATTTTTAACAGGACTTGGGTTCTCTGAGAACTGGATGAAACAGTCAGCGACGGTTTTGTGTCAGGGGCGCAGAGTGTTTGTCGGACAGAATATATATACGAAAGGGGCATGTTACAGATCTCTTGGCGGAGTGTATACGGAATCACTTAGCCGGTATTTCATTGATACGGAGCAGACGGTCAAGACAAATATCGGCATCAATCTCATGGATGAGAAGAACACATTCTGGCCTATTGTATATGGAGGTCTTGAGTGGTTTAACACAAGAGGCAGAGTGGTGGTGTTTCTTGATGACACACGGAGAATACAGATAGTTTATCAGGATATACTTACCGAGGAGGAGTATATCGAGACTATAGAGATATACGGTCTTCCGGCGAGACCGCCAAAGACTACGAAGTTATCAATTGAGGTTGAGTACTATGGCGCTGATAAGGGTGCGATAGTCATAAGGGATATGGGATTTGGCAATCTGTATCCTACTACAAATAAGATATACAGAAAAGAATTTGATATATCTGAGATAAAGAAGAAACACGCAAAGAAGATAGAACATGAGCGGATCAAGGCTGCAGAGGGAGACACTGAGGAGCTGATCGGTGAGGATTCTGTGGACAGGGATGCCGAGGCTGAGAGAGAAAGACAGGAGAGGATACAGGCGGAGGAGCTTGCCGCACAGGATGCGCTGAAGCATGAGATACACATGGATCTGGATGACCTAAGATACAGGGCAGAGAATGATAGTGACAATACAGAGGATGTTGTGTATTATGGCACGGCATCACCGGAGCCTGAGGGCGAAGAGGTGGATGTTGATATAGCAGATACAGAGGCTGAAGTGACTGACAGTGATATGTCGGCACCAGTTGGAGAAACGGCAGGCATCGATGAGCAGGAATCTGAGAGCGAAGCAGCGGACAGTGATGAGATGAAGTTAGAGGACGAAGCAGCAGACGGTGATGAGCAGGAGACAGAGCGCGCCAAGGAAAAAGACGAAGCAGTGGAGTCTGAACTGGCAGATGAAGATATCCCGGAGACAGAGCCTGCATCGGCGTACGTCTACAATGCGGGTGATGTCAAGGAAGATGTTGGAGATGTGGCAGAATCCGATGAGACAGAGGATGAAGACATAGATGTCTATGGAATGAAGATTCATGATGATGATGACGAAGATTATCTGGATTCTGACGAAGACGAACCGGAGCAGAGCAGGTTTACAATACCTGCATATCTCAGGGGACAGCATTTTGATCCTGGTGAGTAAACTGTATGACAGCTGATATAGATAAAAGGTGATACACAGATGAGTGGAATAATTATTTGTAAGACGAAAACAGCAGACAATCCGTATACATTTCTGAATACCAAGATGAGTGTATACACATATGAGGAATTGTGTTACTACATATTCAACAATATGGTTTTGGTCGGAAAGGATGATCTGACTGACAGACTCACAGCATGGCTCAGGGATGAGATTGAGATGTACGATCTGGCGGACAAGGTGGATGCGCTCAATCAGAAAAATGCATATATTCAGGATGTCATGGTGGAGATCCTGACATTTGGCGAATTCTATGGCACGGAGGATATAAAGGAATTTCTCGGAGAGTGTAAGCGTATACGGACTCTGAAGCCTTATGAACTGGATAAGAGGAGAGCAGACAGTTACATGATGTATAAGCATTACATCAAAGCTGATGCCATATATGATGAGATCATAGAGTACAAGGAAAGTCATGATGAATATGACGAATTCCTTGGAAATATATATCACAATAAGGGCGTTGCCCTGGCTGGAAATCTCCAGCTAGAGGAGGCGAAAGAGTGCTTTATCAGAGCATTTTCGCTGAATAAAAACAACGAATCCCTCATAGAATATTTCTGCGTCATGGCGGTAACTGTGGACACTGCCACACTGCAGAGGGAGATAAGAAAGCGCGGAATGCCAGCGGGATTTCTTGACGATCTCATGAGTGAGATCGCTGATTCCAAGGAGGATGTGCATGAGATGTCCATATACAACAAGGTTCAGAAAGCTGTGTACAACAGAATGCATGGGGATATTGAGGATTACGACAGGAGAATGGATTCCCTGCTGAGCACATTGAAGGATCAATTCAGAAACCAGATAGGTTGACTTTGTGCTTGACGCAGCACCAGCCTATGTTGTACTATTCAAAATAAATATATGCAAATGCTGTGACGAAGAGGAGTAGCATGTGGAGTCGGACAGAGAGAATGGTTCCTGGGCTGTGAGACCGTTCCCGACAGAGATGTGCGAAGGTAGCTTCTGAGCTGCGTGGCTGAAAGTATAGTAGGTCATGCCGGGGCGTTCCCGTTATAGGATAAGATGAGATACAAAACAAGGTGGTAACGCGATATATACTCGCCCTTCAGGCTGGATGTCCGAAGAGCGGGTTTTTTTGTGCAGTGCATGGGGAATAAGAAAGCTCCGGCATAAAAAGTCCGGTCCGGATTTATCAAACAGTAAGAAATCAGAAACAATAGAAAGGAAGAATGAGATGAAAGAGTTAGAGAAGACATATGATCCTTCCCAGATAGAGGACAGACTCTACAGAAAGTGGGAGGAAAAGAAGTATTTCCATGCAGAGGTTGACAGGAGCAAGAAGCCATTTACGATAGTAATGCCGCCTCCAAATGTAACAGGACAGCTCCACATGGGACATGCCCTGGACAATACCATGCAGGATATACTTATCAGATTCAAGAGAATGCAGGGCTACTCTGCACTGTGGCAGCCTGGCACAGACCACGCAGCCATCGCAACCGAGGTCAAGGTTACAGAGAAGCTGAAGGAGCAGGGAATAGATAAGAAAGAGATCGGCCGTGAGGAGTTCCTCAAGCATGCATGGGCATGGAAGGAGGAGTACGGCAACCGTATCGTGAGCCAGCTCAAGAAGATGGGTTCATCTGCTGACTGGGATAGAGAGAGATTCACCATGGACGAGGGCTGTTCTAGAGCTGTAAAGGAAGTTTTTGTAAGACTGTACGATAAGGGCTACATCTACAAGGGCTCAAGGATCATCAACTGGTGTCCAGTGTGTAAGACTTCCATATCGGATGCAGAGGTTATCCATGAGGAGCAGGACGGATATTTCTGGCACATCAACTATCCTGTAGTTGGGGAGCCTGGAAGATTTGTTGAGATAGCAACCACAAGACCTGAGACACTTCTCGGAGATACAGCCGTTGCTGTAAATCCTGATGATGAGAGATACACAGATATAGTTGGAAAGATGCTGGAGCTGCCACTTACAGACAGACAGATCCCGGTTATCGCAGATCCATATGTTGACAAGGAGTTCGGAACAGGCTGTGTAAAGATCACACCTGCCCATGACCCTAACGATTTCGAGGTTGGAAAGCGTCACAACCTTGAGGAGATAAATATACTGAACGATGATGCAACCATCAATGAGCTGGGCGGCAAGTATGCAGGCATGGACCGCTACGAGGCAAGAAAGCAGATGGTGGCAGACCTTGACGCACTTGGACTCCTCGTAAAGGTCGTTCCACACAGCCATAACGTAGGAACACACGACAGATGTAAAACAACTGTAGAGCCGATGATCAAGCCTCAGTGGTTCGTCCGCATGAAGGAGATGGGACAGGCAGCGCTTGACATCATCAAGACTGATGAGCTCTCATTTGTGCCTGAGCAGTTTGACAAGACATACATCCACTGGCTTGAGAAAATCCG
>ENA-OOQO01001285-OOQO01001285.1-human-gut-metagenome-genome-assembly--contig:-NODE-1285-length-12656-cov-1.631617_pt1 | contig 12656 bp, 9 predicted proteins | sample MGYA00241088_ERZ501162 | MGnify/ENA primary metagenome ERZ501162 (study PRJEB25962, sample SAMEA2042497) | human gut metagenome | biome: human gut; feature: human-associated habitat; material: faeces... | reverse complement strand
AACCGTACATCACCATTTGCCTTTACCGGAAATAAATTTGAGTTCCGTATGGTTGCTTCTTCCATGTCAATTGCCGGTGCAAATACCGTACTTAATGCAACAGTTGCTGATGTACTTCAGAGTATGGCTGACCGCATGGAAAAAACAGATGACTTAGATAAGACTGTAGATGAAATTATTTACGAGACATTGAAAGAACATCAGAAAGTAATCTTTAACGGAAACGGTTACTCCGATGAGTGGATTGCAGAAGCTGAAAAACGTGGTCTTCCAAACGTAAAAACAATGGTAGATGCAACTGCTTCTCTTCTCTATCCAAAAACCATCGAGATGTTTGAGAGACAGCATGTTTATACAAAGACTGAGCTTGAGTCTCGTGCAGAGATTAACTACGAAGCTTACGCAAAAGCAATCAACATCGAAGCTAAGACAATGATTCATATGGCTTCTAAGGAATACATCCCGGCCATCATTAGTTATGTAACAAGTCTTGGTGATTCAATTAACAGCATTTCTGCTGCTTGTGCAGAAGCAGACTTGTCCGTTCAGAAAGATTTGCTTACTACATGCTCTTCTCTCCTTGCAAAAGCACAGACTGCTCTGTATGCTTTGAAAGATGCAGATAAGAAAGCAAATGCTATGGAAGAAGGAAAAGAACAGGCTGAATTCTTCCGTGACACCGTATTTACCGCAATGGCAGACTTACGTGCACCAATCGATGAGTTGGAAATGATTGTTGATAAAGAGTACTGGCCGGTACCATCTTACGGTGATATGCTGTTTGAAGTTTAATAAAAATCAGAATAGGATACAAAAATCCTCCCGCATATTTGCAGGAGGATTTTTTATTTAGGCATTTTTCGCAAGATACTCTCTTACTTCAATCAAATCCGGGAAAATCATGTAAGACAATTGTTCCATTTCTTCTGTTGGCTTTAACATATCCGGCACGTGCAGTACTCTAAGTCCAGCCGCAGCAGCCGAGCGGACACCATTGTGTGAATCTTCAATTGCATATGTGTCCTTTGGATTTATTTTCATCTTTTCACATACATTTAAGTAAATGTCTGGTTCCGGTTTGCTTTTTTCTATCATGTCACCGCCAACTATAACCTCAAAGAAATCATATAAATTCGTCGCTTTTAACATTTCTTCCACACGCTGAACACGTGTCGAGGAAGCCAGACCAACCCGCCATCCATTAATCTTCAAAAACTGCAATAGTTCTCTTGCACCGGTTTTTAACGGCACACCGTTTTTCTCTATTTTTTCATCAAACATTCGGTGCGTCTCCTCACGAAACTGTGCATAATCTAATTTATCGCCATACGTTTTGGAAAATACCTTTTTTGTTCCTTCCGATGACACGCCAATCACCTGATAAAAAACATCCTCAATACCGGTCAGCATAAATTTACCGGCAGCAAATTTCCAGCATGAAAAGACGAGATTTTCTGTATCAAACAGAACACCATCCATATCAAAAATTATCTGCTTTTTCATCCGGGTATTCATCTCCATTTCTTTATACATAGATTCTACCGCTTTAGTATAGCAAAAAATAGAGGTAAAGGCAATTTGTATTAAAACATCCGCTCATGCATATATTATTATTGCAGATTTATCACATATACTGCTTGCATTTGGCGGATATGTGTGATAATATGTCTGTAGTGATTAGGTTGCAGAAACTTGCGATGCCTGCGACCGGAAGGAAGACCTGCGGGCCTTCCTTTTTTATACCAAAATTTTATGGGAGGATTTTTATGCAAAAGAAATTAACGAAACCTTTTATTACATACTTTGAACAATTAAATAACCTAATTCAAAAAAAGCATCTTAATATTTCCAATCTATCCTATGCCAAAAACAAATTACTAAACATTGGCTATTACTCTTTAATTGATGGCTACAAGGATATATTTTACAATCCAATGACAAGAACTTACGAAAAAGGTACAAACTTTACAGATATTGTTGCCTTATACGACTTCGATGAAAATCTTCGTTCGCTTGTTTTTAAATATATTTGCCATATTGAGCAAAAAATCCGTTCGCTGATTTCCTATTCTTTCTGCGAAGTTTTTTCTGAAAATCAAGCAGCATATTTAAACTCTGCAAACTATAATATTTCTAAAACAAATCGTTATCATATTTCAAAACTAATTTCTAAATTAACATATGAGGCCACAAAAAACACAGAACACAATTATGTTGTATATCAGCGAAACACCTATGGAAATGTTCCATTGTGGGTAATAATGAAAACTCTTACCATGGGACAAACTTCCAAAATGTACTCCTTTATGCACCCTAGCATAAAATCTAAAATCAGTATCCATTATGACAACATTACAGAAAAAGAATTAATCCAATATTTAAGGATTTTTACTATATTTCGTAATCTATGTGCACATAACGAGCGACTTTTTTCTTTCCAAACACGCTTTGAAATACCTGACACTGTATTACATAAAAAACTTGGCATTCCTCAAAAAGGTACCCAATATCTTTACGGCAAACACGATGTATTTGCATTATTAATAGCATTTCGATATATGCTTGACACAGAGGATTTTATAATTTTCAAGAGGAAACTAACCCAATTATTTAACACTTTTACAAAAGCAACCTCTCAATCCCAAAGAGACAAACTTCTCAAAGCAATGCATTTCCCACCGAATTGGTCAAGCATCACGCGCTACAAATTATGCTAGCAGTCGGTAATAATATATCATTTGCCTCCTGTCCTTTCATTTGATATACTATTGGTATGCTTAACTAGGAGGACTTTTTATATGATAACCATACCACTTGATAATACCGACTTAAAACCTTTTTATATACAGATTTATGAATACATCCGCAAAGAGATATTGAACGGAAATATTGCTGCAGAAGAAAAACTGCCATCGGCGCGTAATTTAGCCGCGAACCTAAATGTGAGCCGGAGCACGGTGGATACCGCCTACGACCAGTTGGTTGCTGAAGGATATCTGGACGCCCGCCCAAGACAGGGATATTTTGCAAACCACGTTACGCATTTAAAGCAAATCCCGACTTCTGCTCCACAAAAAGAAAACACCGAAAAAAACACAAAGGAAGCACCACCGGTACGCTTTGATTTTAACCCGGATTCCATTGATTTAGAACATTTTCCTTATTCGATTTGGAAATCCATCGGAAAAAACCAGCTGGATTTACCATCCAATTTTAGTGCCGGTGATGCCAAAGGGGATTTACCGCTTCGTCAGGCAATTGCGGATTATCTTCGTGGCTCCCGCGGAGTTATATGCCGCCCGGAACAAATTATCATCGGTGCCGGACTTTCCAATCTTCTTCAGATGCTCTGCATCCTTTTTTCCGGGGAAACCATATTTGCCATGGAAGACCCCGGATATTTGAGTGCGCGTCAGGTTCTCTCGACCAATGGTTATTCCATTCTGGATATTCCGCTAAAGGAAAACACCATGGATGTTTTGGCACTTGCAAAAACAAACGCGGACATCTGCTATGTAACGCCAAGCCATCAGTTTCCGCTCGGCAGTGTTATGCCGGTTTCCACCAGACAAAAGCTTCTGCACTGTGCAGAAAAGAAAGAAAACCGCTATATTTTGGAGGATGACCACGACAGCGAATTCCGCTATAAAGGAAAACCGATTCCCGCGCTGCAAAGTTTAGACAAAGCAGGAAAGGTCATCTATATCGGAACATTTTCCAAAGCCATTTCACCTGCTATAAGAACCGGTTACATGGTGTTGCCGATGGCATTGCTGCCACGTTTTGAACGTCTGATTGACAATTACTCCTGCCCGGTTTCACGTATTGAGCAGGCAATTTTAACCGATTTTATTAAACAGGGATACTTTGAAAAACACTTAAACCGCATGAGAAAAATATACAAAGGGAAACACGACTGCATGATGGAACAACTGCAGAAGTATTTCCCTGAAAAAATTCTTGAAATATCCGGCGACAATGCCGGGTTATATGTGCTTATCCGTTATTTAGGACCACAGACTGAAGAAGAAATATTACGCAGAGCACAAACACTTGGTATGCCGTTAAAATCATTAAAGGGATATTACCAGAATCTTCCTTGCCACTATCTTCCAACTTTTCTTCTCGGTTTTGCAAACCTCAGTGAAGAAACGATTCCGGATGCCATTCGCTCTCTTTCTGAGAAAGTATTTGCTTCGCCAAAACCGTATCTCTTGTGATCTGTTCTTTTAATTGTGTAAGAGAGGCAAACTTTCTCTCTTCCCGCAAAAATGAGACAAAGTATGCTGTTAATTCTTTGTCATATAAATCACCGGAGAAATCAAACAGCCAAACCTCAAAGCCGACTTCATTCTCACCGGGGATGGTCGGCTTTACTCCAAGGTTACAAATTCCTTTATATCTTTTTCCTTCAACATCAACAATAACCGCATACACACCATATGGTGGCAGCACTTTATAAGCATCCGGGTATATATTTGCCGTTGGTGTTTCCATCGTCCGTCCCAGCTGATTTCCCTTTTGTACTACACCGGTAAGAAAATAAGGCGTCCCCAAAAGTTCATTTGCCAGTTCCATCTTACCGGTTCCAATCAACGAGCGGATTCTGGTACTGCTCACGACCTCACCGCCTAATTCCAATTTAGAAAGAACCGTTACCGAAAAACCAAGTTTTTCTCCTAACTGCTGCAGTGTATTTGTATCGCCGCTTCTGCCGGCGCCAAAGCGAAAATCACTGCCAACGATGACCGATGCGGCATCGCAGGTATCGCACAATAATTTTTTTGCAAACTCCTCCGGTGTCTGGCTGCAAAATTCCTTTGTCAAAGGAATCTCAAGCAGACAGTCGATTCCTAAATATTCTGCTAATTTTTCTTTTTCATAAGGCGTATACAAAACCTTCGCTTCATCCACGGAAAACGAAATCATAACAATCGGTTTGTTTTCTTTTTTTGCCTGTTCAATCAGCAGACGGTGCCCTTTATGAATCCCGTCAAATTTGCCGATACAAACCGCTGTCTGTTTTCCCTGAAACTCTAAATTTCGTATTATTTTCATACGTCATTCCTCAATTCTAAAACATCTTCACTACGAAATACTTATCCTCACTTTGGCGGTATTCGTAAATCGCATAAAATTCATTCTCCATGGAATACATTCTCACCCGCTCTTTGTCTTTTGGCATCTGATATGAAGTATCCTTTTTTGCAATGCAGTTTCCATTAAGTAAAAGGCGCAGTGCTTCATCCGATACCACACAGTCTTTTAAATCTGAAAACATGGCATCAATCGGAATCAGATAATCCTGTATCTTTCCCTCTTTTACTGCCTGCTCTATCTGTCCTAACGTAAGTGCCTGCTCTAAAAAAAACTCAGAAACGCGGGTGCGCACAAGAGTTTTCATCGCCGCACCGCACCCAAGGAACTCCCCAATATCTTTGCAGAGTGTACGGATATACGTTCCTTTGGAACAGCTCACTTCCATCGTAAATTCATTTTCCGAAAAATCAATCGACAACACTTTAATTTCGTAAATTGTCACCTTGCGGGCTTTCCGCTCAACTTCTTTCCCCTGTCTTGCCAATTCATAAAGTTTCTTGCCATTTATTTTTATGGCAGAATACATCGGCGGAACCTGTTCGATTTCACCCACAAACTTAGAAACTGCCCTTTCAATTTGCTCTTTCGTAACCGACACCGGATGTTTGGCAAGGATTTCTCCTGTCATATCCTCAGTATTTGTCATGACACCTAATTTTACAACTGCACGATAAGTCTTATCCTTGTCCGTGAGAAGCCCGCAAACCTTCGTTGCCTTCCCTATGCATACAGGAAGCACACCGGTCGCATCAGGGTCGAGCGTTCCGGTATGCCCTATTTTTTTCATATGAAGAATGCCGCGCAGTTTTGCCACCACATCGTGAGAAGTAAAACCACGCTCTTTATACACATTAATAATTCCATTCATGTTTGACTACCCCAGCTGTTTTTCAATATGCCCGGTCAGATTATTGATTACATCAAATGCAGAGCCTTTAATGGCACAGCCTGCCGCTCTTACGTGACCGCCGCCACCAAAATAGCGGGCGATAACACTGACATCGACAATCTCATTCGAGCGCATGCTTACCTTAAACTCGCCCGGTTCTCTCTCATCAAGTAAAATTGCCACCTCGACACCCTCTGTCGTTCGCATTTCATCAATAATTCCATCCAGATCCGATGGCTTTGCCTCATACAATTTCATCACATTCCGACGCACAATAGAAAACAAACAGCGCCCATCCATAATGCGGACACTTTCCATCAGACAGCGTCCCATAATTTGAAGCTGTTTATACGTTTTTCGGTAAAAACTGTCATCGATAATCTTGCCAAACGGGATTCCAAAAGCAATCAGCTTTCCGGCAATTTCCATAGTCTCTTTTGTTGTGTTGGAATGTTTAAACACACCGGTATCATGGATGATTCCGGTATAAAGTGCACCGGCAATACCGGCATCTAACTTTTCTTCCTCCATCAAACCATACAAAATCTCACAGGTTGAACTTGCTTCTTTTACAACATTTTCATTGCCAAACTTTGTATTTGTAATGTGATGATCAATATTTAACACATACGGCGTTTTTTCCATCACCTTTTGTGCATCACCAAGACGCTCCTCATCTCCGCAGTCAAGGGAAATAAACAGGTCATAGGAAGGCTTTTCATAAAAAGCATCTTCCTCCTTTAGGTAATCAAAAGCATCCGGTATCTCTTCCACATAAACACAGACCTGTTTGTCCGGATAATTCTTTTTTATGTACCGGAACAATCCCATGCAGGAACCGATACAATCGCCATCCGGGCGCACATGCCCGCCAATGGCAATCGTTTCTGCTTTTTCTATTGCTGACAGCAATTGACTCATTCGCTGTCACCCCCGTCCTCATCACGGTGATTCAACTCGCGGATTTTCTTCGACATCTCCACACCATACTCAATGGAAGTATCCAGAATAAATGTTAATTCCGGTGTATTCCTGAGATTCATACGGTGCGCTAACTGATGTCTGGCGTAAGCGGCACTCTTTTTGAGTCCCTCCATCGTCTTTTCCTTCGCCTCATCATCGCCGAGAACGCTCACATAAATTTTAGCGAATTTCAAATCCGGCGTTACTTCACAAGCCATCACCGAAGTCATCGGATGAATTCGCGGATCTTTAATGTCTTCGCGGATAATCTGGCTCATTTCACGCTGTACTTCGCTGTTAATACGAATATTTTTTACACTGTTTTTTCTCATTTTCCATCTCCGTTCCTAACGATTTGACTATCTCGGAACCTCAACCATCTTGTAGCATTCAATCTGGTCTTCTTCCTGCAAATCATTAAATCCATCAAATACAAGACCACATTCATAACCGGCACTTCTTTGACATCGTCTTTGAAACGCTTCAAACTTGACAAATCGCCCTCGAAAATCTGCTCGCCCTCACGCGTAATACGTGCACGACATCCGCGCTCAATCTTACCGTCCAAAACGTAAGAACCGGCAATCGTACCAACACCGGAAGCCTTGAATGTCTGACGGACTTCTGCATGAGCAATGACTTTTTCCTCATAAATCGGCTCAAGCATACCTTTCATCGCTGCCTCAACATCTTCGATTGCATCATAAATGACACGATACAAGCGCACATCTACATTTTCTCTGTCTGCTGTCTCTTTTGCTGCATTATCAAGTCGAATGTTAAATCCAATGATAATCGCGTTGGATGCACTTGCCAAACTTACATCGGACTCATTAATCGCACCAACGCCGCCATGAATCACACGTACAGCAACTTCTTCGTTACTTAATTTCACAAGACTCTGTTTTACAGCCTCAACAGAACCCTGCACATCAGCTTTGATAATTAAGTTCAATTCTTTGACATTACCTGCCTGAATCTGACTAAACAGTCCATCTAAAGAAAGTTTCTTCGCTTTTGTTTCCTCCAAAAGTTTATCTTTACCCTGGTCTACATAAGCCTGTGCAATCTGTTTTGCTTCTTTATCATTTTCTGTAGCAACAAAAATTTCCCCGGCACTTGGCACGCCATTCAGACCAAGAATCTCAACCGGTGTCGAAGGTGTTGCCTGTTTTACACGCTCTCCCTTGTGGTCAAGCATCGCACGGACTTTACCATAAGCAGTTCCTACGGCAATATGGTCACCAACGTTTAATGTACCTTTCTGTACCAAAACGGTTGCAACCGGTCCACGTCCTTTATCCAGCTGCGCTTCAATTACAATACCTCTTGCACGGCGTTTTGGATTTGCTTTGAGTTCCAAAACTTCTGCTGTCAGAATAATCATTTCCAAAAGGTTTGAAATACCTTCTTTTGTATGTGCCGATACCGGACAGAAAATCGTACTTCCGCCCCACTCTTCCGGAATCAGTTCATATTCAGACAACTCCTGTTTTACCCGCTCGATGTTTGCGCCTTCTTTATCAATTTTGTTAATTGCTACAATAATTTCTACACCGGCTGCTTTGGCATGGTTAATCGCTTCTACCGTCTGCGGCATAACACCATCATCTGCTGCGACAACAAGCACTGCTACGTCTGTTGACTGTGCACCACGCATACGCATAGAGGTAAATGCCTCATGTCCCGGTGTATCCAAAAATGTAATTTTTTCACCGTTAATGCGGACAACATAAGCACCGATATGCTGTGTAATACCACCCGCCTCATGTTCCGTTACATCGGTTTCACGAATGGCATCCAGAAGGGAAGTCTTACCGTGGTCAACGTGACCCATTACGCAGACAACCGGTGGACGTTTTTTCATCTTGCTTTCGTCCTCTTCTTCCTCTTTCAGAAGTTCCGCTACCATATCTACTTTTTCTTCCAGTTCCGCAATAATATCGAAAGAAAGAGCGATTTCTTCTGCTTCATCAAAAGTGATTTCCTGATTCAGAGAAACCATCTGACCCTGCATAAATAATTTCTTAACCAAAGCTGCCGCCGGCATCTTCATCTTATCTGCCAATTCGCGGATGGTTAAAGATTCCGGAATTGTAATCTGCTTAATATCTTCTTCCGGCTCCTGTTTTACCGGTTCCGGCTTAATGAAAGCTCCCTTACGGTTCGGATCCTTTTTGGAGCGGATTCTGCTCATTTCTTCCTTCGTACTCTTGCGGTAACCACCTGGTTTATTATTTCTATCATCTTTCTTACGGTTTCTCTGACGGGAATTTTTCTGTTCCTGTTTAATTCCGTCAAATCCGCTCTGCGCCTTCTCAAAACGCTCAAACACGCGGTTGTTGTTATTTCCATTACCGTTTCCATTTCGGCGGTCTCTATCGTTTCTGTCATTTCTATCGTTTCTGTCATTTCTATCGTTACGTCCCTGACCGTTATTGTTTGGCTTACGGTAATTATCGTTTTTCTTTGGCTGCTGAGGTTTCTGCGAAAAAACTTTTTTCTCTTCCGGCTTCTTCTCTACCGATTTCTTTTCTTCTGGTTTCTTTTCTTCCGGCTTTTTCTCCTCCGGCTTCTTTTCTACCTTAGGTTCTTCTTTCTTTTCTTCCACTTTCTTCTCAACCTTTGGCTCTTCTTTTTTCTCAACCTTTGGCTCCTCTTTAACCGGTGCTTTTACTTTCTCTTTTGGCTCTGCCTTTGCTGCCGCTTTTTTCTTTTTGAAATAATTCATCAGAAATCCAATTGCTTCGTCTTCAATATTGCTGTTTGCACCTTTTACTTCGAATCCGTTCTCATTTAAAAGTGTTACCAAATCGCCACTTTTTATATTTTTGTCCTGCTGCTGTATGCTTCGGGCAATCTCATATATTTTCATTTTTGCCATACTTTGTTACCTCCAAATCTAAATTCTTGCCAATTGCTTTTGCAAATCCACTATTTGTCACTGCTACAGACGCCCGGAATTCCTTTCCGATTGCCTTGCCAAGCATTTCTTTGTCCCCAAACTCCACATAAGGAACATGGTAAAAATGACACGAATCTGCAAATTTCTTTTTGGTATTACCGGATGCATCTTTAGCGACTATAACGAGTCTTGCAATCCCCTCACGAATCGCTTTCTCCGTCATAAATTCTCCGCTGACCACATCGCCGGCCTTCATCGCCAGTCCTAAAGAACCGAGGACCTTTCTAATCTGTACCATCTTTTAACTGCCTTTCTAACAATAGATACGTTTCTTCTTTTACATTCATTCGGAATGACCGGCTTAGAGCGTTGCTTTTCCATGCTTTTTTCAAACACTCCTCATTCGCACAAAGATACGCTCCTCTGCCATTTTTTCGTCCCGTACGGTCAAGCATAATTTCGCCTTCCTTTGTTTTCACGACACGAATTAAATCCTGTTTATCCCTGCACGCTCTGCAGGCAATACACTGTCTTTGTGGTTTTTTTCGCTCCTGCATGCCGCATTCCTCCTTTCCATATCATAAAAGAACTTACGATAAACTTTGTGTTTCGCTCTTGATATCGATTTTGTATCCTGTCAATCGGGCAGCCAGTCTTGCATTCTGGCCCTCTTTACCAATGGCAAGAGACAACTGATAATCCGGAACAATGACCTCTGCACTCTTTTCGCTAGGATCAACCGTAACCGATACGACTTTGGATGGGCTGAGAGCATGCTCAATGAAAATGGCCGGATCTTCGTTCCACTCTACAATGTCAATTTTTTCTCCATATAACTCATCAACTACAGCATTGACACGCGCACCGTTCATACCAACACAGGCACCTACGGCATCCACGTCGGGATTGTTACTGTAAACCGCAATCTTAGAACGGGAACCTGCTTCACGGGATACATTTTTAATTTCCACAACACCACTCTGAATTTCAGCAACTTCGGATTCAAACAAACGTTTTACCAGTTCCGGATGTGTACGTGAAATCACAATTCTCGGTCCTCTTGGTGTATCCTTTACTTCTGTTACATAAAGCTTAATTCTGTCATGTGCCTCAAAGTGCTCACTTGGAACCTGCTCCTGTTTGGTAAGTACGGCATCAATTTTGCCAATATTTACATTATAATTTCCATTGTTATAACGCTGTACCATACCGGTTACAATATCATGCTCTTTTTCATAATACTGTTCAAACAGCACTTTTCTTTCTTCTTCACGAATTTTCTGAACAACAACCTGTTTTGCTTTCTGGGCTGCAATACGTCCAAAGTTTTTCGGTGTCACCTCAATACTGACGGTCTCACCAAGTCCGGTTCCCGGATATTTCACCTCTGCCTCTGTCTGAGACATTTCAAGCATGGCATCCTCTACTTCTTCTACGACAACCTTATCCTGATATACATGGAACTCGCCTGTCTCACGGTCTAAATTCACACGGATGTTATCCGCTTTTCCATACTCATTTTTGCATGCTGCCACAAGTGAATTTTCAATAGCCTCAAGCAAAATCTCTTTGCTGATATCCTTTTCTTTCTCAATGGCATTTAATGCCTCAATTAATTCCGGATTTCCTTTCTTTGCTGCTGTCTTTTTCATTTTTTCTATTATCCTCCTATTCAATCATTCTATCGTATATCTGCAACGACTTAAAAAGTTATATATTTGCGAATCAGCGCAATTTCTTTGACCGGCGTTTCCATCTCTCTGTCATCCATTGAAAGAACAATCGTCTCCGTATCTTCCCGATACTCCTTCAATACACCAACAAATTCTTTGGCTGAATATTTTTTACCTTTTTCTTCCCATGTAACCGGTGAAAACAATTTCATCTCCACATCCTCACCGATGTTTCTCATAAAGTCTTTCGGCTTCTTAAACGGACGCAGTAATCCCGGCGAACTGACTTCCAAAATATAAGATTCCTCAATGAAATCGTCTTTGTCCATCTCATCACTCAGCTCATGATTTACAAGGGTAAGGTCATCAATCGTAATGCCGCCTTCCTTATCAATATAAACCCGAAGATGCCAGCTTCCCGCTTCCTTGACAAATTCCACATCTACCAGTTCAAATTGGTGTTTTTGCAGAATTGGCTCTACTAAAGCCTCTGTCTTTTGTACATAGTCCTGATGTTTACTCAATTCAAAACCTCTTTTCTTTAGCCGGAATGACTTCCGTCTGTATTTGAATCTACACGAAAAGAATGAGTGGACCAAAGTCCACTCATATCAATTAACAGTATCTTCATATAATAAAGTAACACAATTTCCTATGTTTGGCAAGAACTTTTTTATTTTAATGCTTCAATCATTGCCTCATAAGACTTCTTTGGCACATAAGAATATACCGTTTTGTACTTACCGGTTGTCTCGTCCTTAACTCTAACGCTCTTTCTTGTAAAGAACAATGGCTTACAACTGCCGCGCCAGGATGTCTGATCGCTGATTCCCCATACCGTAATGCCGGTAATTCCTTTCGGGCTTATGGTCTTGTCACGGTTTTTCTGAATATCTACAATCTGCTTAATAAAATCTTTCGTAAAGGCAGCTTGGTCAGCATCGGTTTCCTTTTCATTTTTATAAGCATATGTTGGCGTTCTTCCATCCGTATCGTCCGTATCAAAATTAATCGTAATATCAAGTTCCGTAATCTGAACTTCGAGTCCTGCATTAATAAATGCTTTTAATGCATTTCCATATTCTTCGAGAGTCGGACGCTTAATATCCACGTGGCTCTGCATACC
>ENA-OOQO01001269-OOQO01001269.1-human-gut-metagenome-genome-assembly--contig:-NODE-1269-length-12770-cov-1.401494_pt1 | contig 12770 bp, 10 predicted proteins | sample MGYA00241088_ERZ501162 | MGnify/ENA primary metagenome ERZ501162 (study PRJEB25962, sample SAMEA2042497) | human gut metagenome | biome: human gut; feature: human-associated habitat; material: faeces... | reverse complement strand
GCCAAGGTTTTCTCTATTGGGACTGTAACATTTATCACAAACGAAATCCATTTACTTATATCACTGATATGCCACATGGTGATGGTATACTCATTTATCCCGGTGATATATTGGGGTGTAAAGGTCCTGTAGCCTCTGCCAGATTAGAGCGTTGGCGTGATGGAGCCGAAGAGATGGAGCTTCTGCTCTTGTTGGAAAAACAGAAGGGAAGAGCTCATGCCGAACGTGTTCTGAAGAGGGTTTACCATTCCCCGTTGCAATATATCGAATTGGCAAATAATATCCCTCTTTTTAGAAAGGAATTGATAAGTGAAATCGAGAATCACAAGTAACACATTTTCTCACGAAATGCCCAATGTTGATCATTGTAATGAGTGTTGGTCTTATTGTTTTAATATAAATAATATCTACTAAAAGAAACAAGAATATGAAAATTTATGCGTTGATTATTTGTCTGTGTTATGTAAATATATTGTGTGCACAAATTAAATTGGATTTACCTTTATGGGAAGAAAAAGGAGGAGAATATCTTGACTACCCACTTTTGACAGTCTATTTGCCTGACTATAGTAATAAGAAAGCCATTATGATGTGTCCAGGGGGTGGGTATGGAAGTCTAGCTGTAAACCATGAAGGGCATGATATGGCTGTTTGGCTTAACCGATTGGGGTATGTATATGCCGTTTTACAATATCGGATGCCGAACGGATGTAGTGATATACCCCTGTCGGATGCTGAGCAAGCTATGAGAATAATAAAGAGTCATGCAGATGAATGGAATATTTCGTCCGATCAAATAGGGGTCATGGGAGCTTCTGCCGGAGGACATTTGGCCTCAACTCTTGCCACGCATACTATGGATGACCTACGACCCGCATTCCAAATACTTTTTTATCCGGTTATCACCATGAAACAAGAATATACTCATGGCGGTTCTCGGCAAAATTTGTTGGGGAGTGATCCAACGAAAGATAATGTTGAGGCCTATTCCAATGAATTGAGGGTGACTTCTGACACTCCGCCTGCTTTTATAATGCTTTCAGGAGACGATGATGTGGTTCCCATTCAAAATAGTTTCAGCTACTATTTAGCTTTATTACAGCATAAAGTTCCTGCGGAAATGCATGTATATCCTTCCGGCGGTCACGGATGGGGATATCTGGAGAATTTCTTTTTCAAGAAACAGTGGATATTTGAGCTGGAAGAATGGCTGAAGAACCTGAAGTAAGAAGGAATGTTGTAAAGCTCCATTTATGCAGTGATATTGTTTTGACGATACTGTCAGTGCATGAAAGATAGTAACAGATCCATCTGTTTTGGTCAAAAAACAGCATAAAAAGAAAGGCTACCCCAGTGAAGGGATAACCTTTCTACAAAACTAAATCCTTTAATAATCAGTCTGTCCCTGCATTCACAAATAAAAACAAACTGGCAAGAAAAATAAATTTATATTTTACCCTACAATGTTATAAAGATATGCAGATTACATGAGATAAGCAAATTATATATAAAATAAAAAACGCCACCATCATATTGAAAGCAGCGTTGAATAAGAAATCAAGAGAAAAAATCATTTCCTATCTCTCACAGACCGGGAGTAATAATATACAAGACTATACTATTTTTCATACCATAATCAACTGGAAATACAAAATTAAGACATTTTTTAGAGACAATAAATATTCTAAAAAAGTATCTGATTTTGAGGATACCTTACTATAACTATTCTTATTTCAGATACACCTTGAACACTAACCCACCGGAAAAATAACGACACCTATTAAGTTCTACCACTGCATTTATATAATCTTTCCAGAAACTGTATTCAAAACCACAATTAACAGTACGGGAATCATATTCAGCCATCAGATTAAGATTGTTGACAGCTTTAGTCAGGAATTGGTCACCTGGTAATTGGAAACGAAAGTTAGCACCCAAAGACGGACGTTTATAATGTTCAAGACCTTTTGCATTACCATATACAAATGCAGCATGAATACCCAACTCACCTGTGTTCCGAAAGTTTAAATGTTTTGTTACGGCCAGATAATAACGGGTTGCATAATTATTGGAACCACTTGTATTACCTGTTACCAGCTCACCGCCACCATGATCGGCATGAGACGTTGGATCATCCAGGCCAAGTACTATTTGCGGTGTCCACTCTCTCCACCAGCCTTCCTTCCATAAACGTAAACGTACACTAAAAGCCCGGTCCTGATTCGTGAATTTTCCCCAGGACTGTTCCGGAAAATAAGCAGAACCATGGTCCGCATGTACCAACGTACAGATATACGCAACTTCCAACCAAGGAAAGATCGTAACATTAAGGTAATAATTGAAAGTATATCCCACCTCATTGCTATGAAAATGGGTGGATAGCGGATGAGTATTCAAATAGTTTCCACCGAACAAGAAAGTCTTGTCACGCTGCATATTAGCTGTAGGAGCATAAAGCAAACCGGTAGTTCCCATCAATGCCTGAGCGTCAACCAACAATGAAATACAACACCAAAAAGCGAACAATAAAATTCTTTTCAAAGCTACTCTTTATATATATTCCATATAAACAACAGATTGCCGATAATATAGCGTTTCCACATCCGGCGGGGTTCTTTCAATAGCCTATAGCACCATTCCAAAGAATGTTTCTGCCACCAAAGGGGAGCACGCTTCACAGTTCCTGCATAAAAATCAAAAACAGCCCCAATCGTTCCACAATGACAATGAATTTGTAATTCATTCCAATGTATGTATATCCATTTTTCCTGCTTGGGAGCGGTCATTCCTATCCAAAGTAAATCTGGATCAGCTTTATTAATGGCAGATATGATAGCATTATTTTCTTCCGAACTGAATTCCAACTTATATGGCGGAGAATAAGTTTCCACTTCAATATTGGGATAATCCACTCTCACCCGCTGTTTTACCAAGGCCAATACTTTTTCACTGCTTCCCATAAAAAAACATTTTCCTCCAATGGTATTTAGCCTGTTCATCTCAAACTCAAACAGATCCCAGCCAGTAATACGTTCTGTAGGTTTAGACCTTGCATCCAACCAACGACATGCCTTAACAATACTTGCTCCATCTGGGATTAGTACATTCCCCCGTTGCAAAGCCTCAGCAAAAAGTTTGTCTTTTTGGGCAGTGTTGTAAGAATGAGCGTTGATAGTGTTGATCAGGAGTTTACCGGAAGGCAAAATGGTCAGCCCTTGATGGCTTTCCAACAAGGGTAAGTTTTTTAACTTCAATAACATGGATATTGTAGTTCTACCTTTAAAAATTAGTTTTCTTTCTCCTTTTGGGGAAGATTTTGAGATAATATACCCAGCATCCTGTTCTCAAATCGTTGTAGAGTAAATTCACGACAGAATTTATCATAACCGGCATTTCCCATTTTAACTCTTAATTCCTCATCATCCAACAACTTCGCAATACAATCAGCCAACGAATATGGATTCTGCTTTTCACAAATCAAGCCATTTTCTCCATCTTTCACAATATCGGGGATGCCGCCTTCATTGGTTGAGATGACTGGCAATTTATATTCCATAGCTTCTAAAATGACCAAAGGGAAACATTCATTATAATAATAGGTTGGAAAAACAAAGACATCTGACTGTCTAAAAAAAGCCTCCTTTTCCTCTCCTACTTTTCGACCGACATAAGCAATCCTATCATTCAAATTCCGTTTATCCACTTCTTCTGAAAACTGTACTGCACCCATCTCTGATGTTTCTCCACCAACAAACTGACAAACAAAAGTATATTCTTTCTCTTTTAATATTTTAAGTGCATCAAGTAATACAGTTACGCCCTTACTGATCAATAAATTAGAAAGAAAGAGTAAATGAGGAACTTCGTTATTCCGTCTTGCTTTTAATTCTTCCTTACATGAGTTTGGTATACCATTCGGGCAAATATATATATCTTCCCTTTTTACATACTTGGCTATATCCTTATAAAGATTCTCTGCCAACAGGATTATTTTCAGATTACTGAAAAAACGTTTATAAAGGAAGTTATAAACCCATTTACTCTGATATGCCGAAACTCCTTTATTGTGATAATGAACGATGACCTTGTACCCCATACATTTCAATATCTGCACTACAATAAAATCTTTAAAGAAAGCTTTCCCCCCGGCATTCGGGGTAATATAAACCAATTCGGGATGAATATCTCTTACAACGTGGTAAATATGCTTCAGAAGCAATACATATCTCAACAGTTTTTTGAAACTTGTACGTCCGATATCTGATAAACTGCCGGCTGTCGCTAAATTTATACAATAAGAATCGAAAGAAGAGTCTATCAATTCGCTTTCCTGAATGTATTTTCCCATCATGGCTGCGCCATGTATAGGTGGAGGAAGATGAAGAATAAAAAGGATTTTAGAGGACATTGCTATTTTTCATGGAAAAAACAACCATATTTTTTCCCTGTCTTATATATATATTCATACTGTTTTTGCATTTGTTGAATATCAAATTTTTGACAAGAATATTGATATACACTATCAATCAAAGAAACCCGATCTATTGTTGGAATTACATCTGTAAACAACGTCATATACTCATCAATACAGTTATTTTTCACCTTCAATGGATAATTTTGAGGTAAAGTTTCATTAAGTCCATCTATATCATTTATAATAACAGGCACTTTATTAATGGACGACTCAATAGACAAAGAATTTAATCCTTCGTGCTCACTGGGAATAAATACATAATCAAAAGAAGACAGGTATTGAGCAAGACTAAAAATAGGAGGAGTAATACGAACATTAGATTTATTTCCCAACTCCTGTAATATGATTTCCTCTAGAGGTCCCTTACCTGCTATATGAAAATAAAATACTTTTTCATCTACTCTCTTTATTATATTTATAAGAACTGGTATTCCCTTCTGAGGAACAAATCGACCAGCAAATAAAATATTTATCTTTCCAGAATATATATAAGGATAAATTTGTTGTGATATTGCAGTAAATCCATTATATATTAATTTTATATTAGAATCAAAACCAAATTCTTTTTGATATGTACAAGTTATCATATTGCTAGTACTTATATTTGCTTTATGCTTTTGCATAAACTTCTCTACAACTCTTCCTATACTCTTCCACTTATTCCAAAGCACCGTATTATGTAAAGTTCTAACAATCTTTATATCTTGCATAATTCTAGGAGCCAATAAACAGGTCCAATAAAGACTCAAATCGGGAATTTCTGTATGTGTATGTATAGCTATGGGACACACTTTTTTTATTAATGCAATGAGTCTTATAGGAAAAAATACTATCCCCATCTTACTATTAGTAAAAGGAGACCGATAATATTTTATACCAGCAGTTTCCAATTCTTTCATATAATCTCTAGAAAAGTTAGAACTTCCTCTTACAACTTCGATCATATGATAATTTATATCACTCTCTTTCGATTTAGCAATATTTATAGCAATTCTTTCCGCTCCCCCTAAGTCAAAATGAGATACAATTTGAACAACATTCATATTATGTGATTTTCTATATTTATATTTCTATTAATGCAAATGCCTTATATGCTTAAGTACGATTTTCAACATTTAATTTTAAAAAGTTATCAATCAATGTTTTATTGATTTTAATCTGTTGTTGAATATGTTTTCTATTTTTAAACAAATAATTTATATACCCCCAACCATACCTTCCTCCTTTCCTTTGAAATATTTGCAAAAGATAAATAAATGCATATTGATGCCATAAAGGTCTATTAAGTCTTTTAAAATATATATTTAATTGAGCCCTAAGAATCAAAGATAAAGATTCTAATTCATAAGAACGAGCCTTATAAGTTAGACTATTTGAGGAATAGGTAAGACAGTACAATCTGTTTGTTATTATTTCATATCTTTTTGCAAGGAAAGATATCTTCATCGAAAAATTAAGGTCATTACCAAAAGGAATTTCATCAAAAAAAATACGATACTTAAACCAAAAATCTGATCTAATCATTTTATTCCATGGAGCCCAATTTTTAAATCGAATATAATCTGCACTTCTAATATTATCAGAATCATATTTTTCATAAATATTTTGCAGATCCTTTTCTCTTGGAGTAGGTAACAAAGTATTTACATCAAGACTATTAGCAAAAAAATAAATTACATCATTATCCGAATTAATATAATTATCTAAAATAGAAAAAGCATTCTTGTTATAAAAATCATCAGCATCTGCAAACAATACCCATTTTCCCCGTATATACTTCAGTCCCTCATTACGAGCATGACCAGCACCACCTCCTTGGGTCAGAATCAATTCCACTTGTGAAAATCCACCCACAACAGCATTCAGTTCTTCCTGATTTTCACTATTATCATCTACCACTATTACCTGAACATCTTTCCGACAAGGAATACTTTTCAGACAACGTTCCAATAAAACAGTGGAATTTTTATGAGGAATAATTATTGAATAATTAATTTCCTCTTTTCGTTCAAAATCTAAATTCATAAGGCACTATTTCCCCATAATTTTTTATCAATAGATTAACAAAGAGAACAACACTATATATTATCACCCCTATACGGTATAGATACAATTGCAATCCAATTCTTTTCATAGACCATATCCGTGCCATATATATGATACCAAACACATTAAATATTTCATAAACACGAGCGAATTCGACGACCAAATTTCCAAACGAATTTAGAATTACAACACCTATTATATAAAGTGTAAGAAAAAGATCTGTTTTTACTGGACACATCTTTATCAAAAAAGCAGCCCATACCGAAACGAATGTTACTTTCAATATGGAATATCCACTATCTTCACCTATCTGAGCATTGCGTATAGCATAATTTATCAATTTCCCCTCCAATCCTGTCTGATCTACAAATCCCATAACATAGTTCACAGCAACATTGAAATAAAAAGCCAAAAACGACATGGCAAGCATAAAAAACAAGAATCTCTTTGAGATATTCCATTTCTTCATATACAATGCAACAAACGGAACGACCAGCAAAGCATACATTACAGAATGGAATAAAATCGCACAAACAACAATGACCAACATACATTTAAAAAAATCCCTTTTTCGCAATTCTTCTATGTTCATAGCAGAAAATGAAACGAGCAATAAAGCAAAGGCAAACGATTGCCTTATAATATTAAAAGAAAACATATATGTCCCCAAAAGATAGAACAACAGTAAAGCAATATTGATATTTGAAGTATATTTCCTGAAAAAACGTCCCATATTAAATGTATAAAACGCAGACATAATACCCCACAACAGCATAGGCGAAGAAGATATATACTGTTTAAAAAGAGCACAAAGTACATTAAAGCCAGGTTCAAAAGGCAAAATCAAATTCCATGTATTAGGATTCAATGTAATTTTACGGAAAGCAGATGAATATGCTATGCAGTCTGTTCCTACATTGTGTGAGCGAAAAAGCCCTATCATTGCAAACAAGATACAAAAAAAATAGAATACGGTCTTATCTCGTGGTGCAATACATGTTATCAACAACAAGAAAACGCCAATAAAAATATAAATTTCCATGCATATTTATTATTTCAATAAGAATCAAAATTCCACACTTCTTCTATTCTTTCTGATATCTTATTTTTTAATTTATTAAAAAGTACGAAATCAATTTTACTACAATGACCGGAAACATCTGATACTCGAACCATTTCACTTAATTGTTCTGAAATTTTTATGGACAGTTATCAGAAAAGCAGGATTCATTATCTTACGAAATGTCTATTCATTTTTGAGACACCGATAAACCTCTGCCAACTGCCGAGATATAGCGGACGTATTCCATTTTGTCTGAGCATACATTTTATTTTCTTCCCCTTTATTTACAGATAATAATTCCTTTGCTTTTTTAATAGCAAGCACAATACTATCAATATCATAAGGATTAAATATTGGATTTCCTGTTTTATTCAATATACTTCCCACATTTCCAACATTCGGTCCAACAACCACACAGCCCGCACCAAATCCCATAGGAAGATTGCCAGAATTAAGAACAGAGAAACGTTGGATAAATACAATATCGCAAGCACAAAAATATGTTTCTGTTTCTGTAGTACTCAAAACACGATTAACAAATTCAACGCCTTCCATCCGATAGCGTATGTAATGCCAAATTCGTGAAAGCATTTCCAATGGTCTTTTGCAAATTAAACGATGACGAAAAAAGCCTGGAACAATAAAGTTTACATTCTGCATATCTTTATGCTTTCTCAACTTCAATATCAGATCTCGTTCCTCGTCCGTCCGAAATTGCCCAAAACACAATATATTTATCCGGTTATCAAGCATTTTTAGTTTTACACAACTTTCATTTCTTCCTTTATCAAATTTATAAATATTGTCATATAAATGGTGAGGAATAATAAAATGTTTGGCTTGCGGATAATCACTTTGCAACAATTTAAAACTATATTCCCCCATGTGTACAAAAGCGTCACAATATTCATAAATAAGTTGATAGAGTGCTACCATATCTTGATTCCTTTTCAGATGCGGCTTAAGATTATGGCAAGTTATAACTATTTTTATACCCAAAGATTTAGCCTTCTGTAGTTGCATCTCCATTTCCTGCAAGTCCTTAGTCCTGATATGTTCCCAATAAAATACGATTTCAGGCCATTGGAAATGAATTATATCATATTCTTCCACATTAGCCCACCATTCCTTAATTGAAGCTGTACAATCTAAATTAAATTCATATAATCCGGCTATCAATGTTTCAACAAATGGATTGGATAATTTAGCATTATCCGATACAAATAAAACTTTCATTTACAAAGAAGTATCTATTACTTAATTATTTGTTCTTTCTGTAGCGAACTAGGAATAGCATCACCAACAAAAAAAGATGACTTAACAGTTCTCCCTTGCCAATTAATGTTAATCCATACATTAGATTTACCACACGCAGGTAAATTGTAAGAAGCCCCTGCGCCTTTAATACCCCTAAAACCGTAGCAATTGATAAATAGATTATGAGAGGGAGGACTCATCGGGCCTTCCGAGAAACCGTGGAAATCAAAATCCACAGGTCTGAAGTAGGGATTGCAATAAGCTACATTATCAAAGACATTCCCATAAGCATTCCCCTCACCACCCATCATATCTGCATAATGGTTATAAAAAACGACATCCTTTACCAAGTTATCGCAAGCATGTTCGTAAAGCTTAATTCCCTGATGCCCATCCGATCCACGTATTATTATCTTTTCGACAGTAATATTACGGCTATCCATAATATACAACGGATTCGTATAATTCTGAATAATAACATTACTGATTGCACCATGCGCCACGCGTTTCATATTTATAGCATTCCAACCGTAATCCATTTCCTGTGCCTGACCAACAGAATAATACAGTGGATAACCATGATGACGGAATAATCCATTCCACTTACTTTCAATTCTAATATCCTGAATGACTATATCTTCCAACATTTCAACCCTAAAAATTTTCGGTGTATATTTCATAGGGCAATCACGCAAAAACGGACGTGTCAGTTTCACTTTATGCTCATCTATAATATGATCAATCTCCACCAGCCATTGATAAGAAGGAGCTTGTTCTTCACCAGCTCTGCATGCCGTCTTCCATTCAGGACGCAGTTCTGTTACGCCTAATATATCTTTAATCAAATTACCATCTTCCGTCGTATTGTACATACCCACCATAATATGGCTACACCCTATCAAGCAATCTGTATTTTCAACAGTCAATATATCATCCCCTATTTTACTTTCTTGTATGATATCCGTACAATACTCCGGAGTTAAAATAGTGCCATCACTGCCAGGATCAGACATTGACAAGCTTTTGGTTACAATATTTTTCTTTTTTAAAAATTGCAATCCCCAAAAAATATTACTAGCCTGAATATTTTCACCAGTAGTAATAAAGAAAGGCGACAACCAAGGATTCTTTTTTCCATATAATGTTGAATTACAATTCACCAATACAGAAACAGGAGTTCCCTGTTCGTCAACTTCTCCTTGAATATGAATATGGGAAGTATTTATGCGAAGAAAATTCCTATTCGCACGATTCCTGTTAAAATAATATCGTCCTTTAGGAAAATACACTATTCCTCCAGTTTTTCCAATAGCATCTATCATTTTTTGAACCTTAGGCAAAGCATCTTCATCAACATCGGGATTTATACCAAAATCCATCACATTATAAAGTCTTAATCTCTCAAAACTCTTTTTCTGTCCTGCATAATTATAATCGATAGCTCCTATTGTATATTCATCACTTCTGATTTTGACACATTGAGGTTTTTCATAATTCTGCAACAATAAGAATTTTTTTATGAATGGAGCACCCAAAGGATTATTTCTCCAATAAAGTCCCATAATAAAAGGAATACTCATCTTCTCTAATAAGAAAAGGTCCAACACGAGAAAGAAAAGGAAAAAACCTGCTGCAAGTTCAGTCAAAGTCAACAAGAAACTTTTACTATTTATATTCGATATTATCCATGTTCCCACTATAGCAGCTCCAAATGAAAGCATAACTGCACCAATATACAGTAACATTCCATTGGTATATATATCAACCCCTATTAATACAAAACCTAATAACGCACAAAGATAGGCTACATAATTAGACAACCGTAGCTTATATTCAATTTTACCTTTTAATAATTTCAGATCTCCCTTAGAAATTTGAACACCTATAACAAAACTTATACTATAAATAATAAATTTCAACAACTCCATATTACTATTTATTTTTCCAAAACGTTTAAAAGAAACTGTTTTGATTTCTTTTTATGTTTCTGTAACAGTGCATTGACGCTGTTCCAATCAATATCAGCGTTAACTTCAAAATTCTCAAGTGGCGTATGTTCATCTATATATCTTTCCTGAAGATTGAATATCTTTAAAAGATTATCAAAACGAGATTTTCCTCTAGATTTATTTCCATAAACATAAAAAGGTTTGTTAAACAAAATACTAAACACACACCCATGAAAAGAATCTGTAAATACAAATTCAGATTCCAACAAGGCTCTCAACCATGTTTCAACAGGAGGCATTACGTATGCGCTTTTGTTGTCCATTCCCTTTGGTGTGATAGTAAATCCCGGCATACATAATACCTTTTCCAATTTCTCAACAAAAGATATTTTTTGCACGCTACTGTCTAAAATGTAAACAAAAATTTTATTATTGTTAACCACTTGACCTACCAGTGATTTATAATCCGTAATATCCAATAACATTGTCGGGTCAAGTGTTTGAATCACATCTACATCCCAATGAAGTTGCTCTCGTATTAACGAAATAGCAGACTCTTCTCTTACGGATATAGCATCAAACCGTTTTATCAATTTACCACAAACCCACTTTTCATAAAAAGAATATTCATTCTTATCTGTACCAAATGAAGCCGAATATGCTATTTTTTTTATTCTGTTGTCTGCAAAACTTAAAAAATATTTTTCTATTCCACCAGTGTATTTAGGCCTCCAAACTTGATCAGAGCCAACAATTATTGTATCATATTTATTTGAAATATCACTAAAGTCCGCTCCAGGTAAAGAATACACCTTTTGAGACAAAGGAATATTCTTTTCTTTAAAAGCATTAACACGTTGGGCCGCCACTAATTCATTATTCCGCAGGATTTTTTCTTCATCAAGTGAATACCATTTTCCTATAAGCATATTCCTAACCAATCTTTTAAGCCAAACAAAATATTTTTTTACCCCATTCAATTGATATGACCAAACTATATTAATAGTTTCTACATCATAACCGTTTTTCTGAAGGAAGCGACTCAATGCATAATTTTGCAATATGCCTCCATAGTTTTTAAACAACCGTAATGTAAGTATTCCAATTTTCATAAGAATCTATCCGTTTAAATATTTTAAGTAACCCAATTTGATACATCGCAAAAAATCCGTCTTTTATCAACATTCAAAAAGGAATATTCCCATCTATATAGACACTTTCTCAAACATCTAATATTATTAAAACTGTGTCCTATTTGCATACTCCTCACAACTCCTCTTTCTTCTCCCCCGCCAAATACTCCCACGAGTTCTCCGTCACCACATTCCACCACTCGCGTTTCACCGCCTCTATCTCCTCGTCCATTCCGCAATCGCCATAATTTTCCACCAAAGAATGCATGATAGTAGCATAAAAATTCAGATTGTCAGTTTACTTTTAAGAGCACTGTAATAGCTACGTTCCGTCATGTGGATAGATTTACAAAATTCTTTTACATTTACGCCACTGGCTTTTCTAAGAACCTTGATGCTCTCGGCCAACTTCTTTGTAGAAAACTCTCTGTCTTTCATTTTTTTCAGTTTAAACATTGTTAATAATACCATCTGTCTCATAATTGTCTGTCCACTGTGGACAGACACGTCTATTTTTTCCTTTGTAACTTCACCGCCATTATTACTAAAACAAGCATACATGGCTATAAAAGCATTGAAACAAAGCGTATCCATCAGCGAGACGCAGAAAATGATCCACCAGTGGAAAGCGAAAGGAATCACTGATTCCGCCACACTGAAACTGCTGGATCTCTATCTGGGACTGACACCCTACATGACTGCCGAAGGAATATATCCCATGCGCAACCTCTACCAAATCTGCCAGTCCATGAAAACCACGCATACCACCACCTTGCTGGAAAACATCAGGAAGTGCTGCTCATTCGGCCTCATCTGGAACGAAAACCGTACCCACCTGCTGGGATTCT
>ENA-OOQO01001262-OOQO01001262.1-human-gut-metagenome-genome-assembly--contig:-NODE-1262-length-12827-cov-3.872534_pt1 | contig 12827 bp, 10 predicted proteins | sample MGYA00241088_ERZ501162 | MGnify/ENA primary metagenome ERZ501162 (study PRJEB25962, sample SAMEA2042497) | human gut metagenome | biome: human gut; feature: human-associated habitat; material: faeces... | reverse complement strand
AAATGGGGAGAAATTTCTCATTTTAACTTGTACTAAATCTTGACATAGGACCAAGGCGCACCAATACCTGCCAATAGGTAGGTATAGAAGTGCGCCCTTAGTTCCTAAGGGATACTTACTTGACCTTTATTTCGTGTTCTACATAAGTCCAATCATTATCAACAGCATTATTCTTTACTTGCCAACCAGCATATTTTCTAACTCGATATGTCTTCAAAACATTTTTCTCATCAAAGTACTGAAGAGCAATTGTATCAAATGACATAGCTTCTGTGTCCTCATAGGAAATTTTATACAGATAAACACAGTTCTCTCTTTTTATGCTTGTTGGTTCAATGACAAATGAATACGATCCATTAGTGTCACCATAATAACGTTCTTCTTCATGCGTTATCTCAGAATTATTCTTAGATGTAGTCTGAAGATAATTAATCTGGATCATCTTGGCAACAACTTTGTTTTCTTTCATCAGAACCAAAGTAACATCTCTCATAATACGAGCTCTCTTAGATGTATTCTCTATTTCAAAGATTGTTGGTATGAGAAAAGTCAACCCTCCCTCTGGATTGTCATATATTCCCCAGCCTTCTCTCCCCATATTTTTTAGACAATTAAATTTCGTATATATGCACATTTTTCCATACTTTTCATTTACATTTTGGATAAATATCATTGCCACACTACTACAAATTCCGACAAGTGCACCTATAACCAACAAAATCACTTCATTCCAGTCGATACCTATTGTATTCATTATTATATCCTCTTTGCAGTTCCTTGTATTTTAATTCTATTTACCTCACCATTGCCACAAATCTTACAGATACATGGAGCATCTAATACACTATCAAAATCTGCGGAAAGGCAAACTGGGCATAGATCATAATCTTTCATAGCTGTGGCTTGTCTCTTATTATCTAGTGATGCTCTTATCTGATATTTTGCCGGATTATTACCTAAAATAAAGTCTGGTAGAAGAAAAATAGTAGTTTTAACTTTCAAAAAATCTGATTCTTGATACGCTATATCTATATAATCATATCCATCATACATAAATATGACATACCTACGCTCGCGCTCTTTTTCCCAGTTTTCGTCCTTAACCGAGAGAATCCAATATTGCATTATTTCTTCAAGGAAATCATGTTTCTCAGAATCATCCATTTTGAATAATGAAATTATTTTGCACAAGAAAAGAATCTCTTCTTTTGCAATTTCTTTATCATATAAAACATCAAATGCAATAACTTGCGAAAAGGCCGGATACGTTTGTTCTTCTTCATTGTGCCCTAAATGAATTGGAGCTAACAGTTCTACGAGTCTATCATTTTTGTAACCATATACACATTCTCCATACTTTTTTTTCATAGTATCATCATCATAGTTTTTACAAAAAGATGATACATAGTAGTGTCTAGTCCTAGTAAACTCAATATTCTTAGCCCAATCTGTTTGCATCCAAGTTATATCTTGGAATAATTCAGGAATTACTTTTTCTTCTCTACTGTCGTTTAGAAGTGTTGTCTCTCGTATCCATATTTCATGATTAGAAATGCTTTTTAAAGCAACCTCGGAAGAAATATATTTGGCAACAAAATCTGAATTATAGTCATACCGGGACTTAAGTATAAAATTGCTGATTGTAGTCATAAGAACTCCCTTAAGCGGGCGTTCCATTGGGTGTTCGCCAATATCTGATACTAATTTTGCCTCCAATTCAAATAACTTTAATAATTCTGATCGAGAGAAAGCCCATATACCATTTCTTTTTTTGCATTCAAAGTAACTAATATCATTCATCATGGTAACGAATGCATGGGTAAGATAGAATAAATTTTCATCATCTATATTTACCAGTGCTTCCCCAATAACCTGCATGATTTTATCAGCAAAATCCATATCCTTATCAACAGTAAAATTCAGATAACATATATAATATAGTTTTAACGAAGGTAGCAACTTTTCAAAATAATTGATTTCTAACTTATCTCCTAATCCCATATATGCAACATTCTTCTGCAATCGTCCAAGCAAACCTACATGTTCATAAAGGTAAGCTTTGAGTACATTACAGTTCATAGCAGTTGCGTGAATAAAAAGAAAATTAATCATTGTAACTTCATATTCTGAATACCTGTATAATCCTAATAGCGACTTCTGATTCAAATCATAATTATCAGCTAACGCAACAAGTACCTCTTTGTTTTTATATGACGGATCTTTGATGAATTTTTTTAGTGATATATAAATATTCTCAAGCTCACATTCTTTAGCATTCGCTGGCCAATTCTCTGGTTTTTCAATTCCGTCAAAAATTTCCTCGCCAATCATCGTTTTCCTCCACAGTTAAACTCAAACTAAAGGACGCTGGAACCCCCTCGATTTACAAAGCCACAAACTCTTCATTATCCTTCATCTCAAGTCTATATAATTTATTCTTTCGGTACAGGGATAAAAACTTCCTTCAGTGGAATCATATCTCTGTACTTATCATCCAATTGTTTATAATATTTCAAGAACAGCCCAACAAACTCAGGTCCATTGATACCGCGAATTCTCGGATTATCCTCCAAGAATTTCTTTGCATTCTTCGTATAATCAGAAAGCGTTACAAATAATCCATAATCACCTTCATGCATAAGTCCCTTTAATGCCTGGATACGATCCTCCTGAATCGCAGAATTAACACTCTTCACTTGGACCACTATTCTTGGCGGCAGCTCATCTTTATAAGCAATAATATCTATGCCATGATCTCCGCCTTGCTTTGATAGCTTAGTCCTATATCCCATTGCCTGTAGTAAATTCGCCACAACTTCCTCAAAAGGATATCCCTTCATCTGCTTGCTAAGCTCTTTAAGTACATAATCTGTTGTGGATTCTTTGATTTCTTCAGCTGTTACTGCAACCGTCTCGTCTTCTGTTTCATCCGAAATGTTTTTCTTAAAATTTTTGTCCAGTGCCGACAGAAACTCATCAGCATAATTTTTTACAGCAAAGAAAGATAATGCAGATCCAATCTCATATAATGCTCCTTGAGAAAATGATGTTCTCTGAATATGCTTCAGCCATTTTACATCACGTTGCTGAACATAATCATTCTCAGTTCCATCATATTTATACTCGCTCTCAACGACACCAATATTTATTATACGATCAAGCTTGGATGGAAACACAATATAGTCTCCAATCTGCACTTCATTAACAAATCGATAAAGCATTCCTGCACAAGTAGGTATTGAACCTGGTTTTGCATCAGGATACGCCTCAGCATATGCCGCCTTGAACGCATCTCGTGAATTATTCAGCCTAGATAAGTCTCCCATTTCCGGCCATCCTATTGCGATCTTATTCCCATGTAAAAACATATTGTCATCCATTGTATGGATGCCCCAAACTCTCTTCTCTTCCATAAATCCTCCTGTTTCAATCTTTACGCCACCTGCTTATATCTCATAAACACATACTCAAATATCAGCTTGCGATATTCAAATATTCTTTGGTCTGAATAACTCTCCGGCAGTTCTTCCCACAGAATCTTTCCAATCAGTGTGTCTACCTCAGCCTTGGTCTCCTGCTTGTCTGTCCAATGATCAAGTTCTGATATCTTTGCCTTAATCTTATCTAACAAGTCTACAGCAACCTTCTTGATCTTCTTGATGTCCTCCTTGGACAGATTTTCATCAAAAAGCATATCATACATAGAAAGTTCCTCATCACTACTGAAGCCTTCACGAACATACCGCTGTTCCTCTTCATTCATGGAATTTGCCAGATCCATCAGTTCCATAAATGTCTTTTCAATATTGACCCTATCCTGCTCCGAATTATATTCCTCAATAATCTGCTGATATCGTATGTAATAATCCACTCTGCGAGGATTCTCCCTTATCATGGCATCCAGCCTGACTTGAATCAATTCATCCAAATCCATGAATGCCAGATTTTTCTTTTTAACTTTGGCAAACTCTCTCCGCAATAAATCAAAGTCAATTTTACTGATATCAAAACGTTTTGCAAATCCACGATCATCCGCTGCTCTTTCAATCATGATATAATCACCCAGAATTCCGTTAATCTGCACCATTAAATCTGTATTATCAACATGCTTCTTCTTTTTCTTTAATTCATCAACAATGGCAATTATGGCATCTTTTCTTTCACGGTCTGCCTTGGAAATGTCATCACGATCCAGATATTTCATCATGCGGTTAAGTTCATTGCCGTATGTCATAAACTGCTTCTTTGATTCCCTAGAGTCGGATACTGCATTAGCCGCTGTCAGTAGTAAGGAAATCTTTGCAAAATCCTTTGCATATACCAGATCATCCAAATCGAAATCTTTGGAATCTAGAAATTCATCAGCCGCTGCAATTGTCTCAAGCACTCTTTCTATCAGTTCACCCTTGTCAATCGTCGGGTCAGTACTTCCACCACCTACATTAGCGGTATAATCAGCAAGTGCCTTTCGCAATGCTTTTACAATACCTATATAGTCAATAATAAGACCATTACTCTTGCCTTCTGCCACGCGGTTTGCCCGGGCAATTGTCTGCATAAGAGTATGTGCCTTGAGTGGCTTGTCCAGATACAGACATGACAAACACTTCACATCAAAACCGGTAAGCCACATTGCGCAGACAAATACTACTCTTAGCGGATTGTCTTTGTCCTTGAATTCCTTATCTAGCTCACGTTTTTCCATCTTTTCACGATGATATTCGATATCCAGATTCCACTTTTTGAAGGTTTGAATTTCATTCTGTTCCTGCGAGATAACAACTGCCATCTCCGTTTCTTTCATCCAGTTCAGTTTTCTCTCAAGTTCCTGGACTTCCTGCTGTGATGCTGTCTGTATCTGCTTTTCTAAAGCTTTGATATCGTCCTGCCAATATTTCTGTACAAAGTTATACATACGCACGCAAGTAACTTTATTCAAGCAGACAAACATAGCCTTACCACTAGTCCACAAATCAGAGTAATGTGAAACAAAATCTCTGGCCACAGACTTAAGTCTCGGTTCAGCAGTAAGCAAATGAATTTCCTTTTCAAATTCATGCTCCAACTTCTCTTCCTGCTCCGGATCAAGATCTGCAGCTTCAATGGCATCAAGAATTTTGTCCGTAATATCCGGATTATTGATATCCAGAATCTTTTCTCCTCGATTTTCATAATATAGAGGGACAGTTGCCTTATCTTCTACCGCACGCTTAAAGTCATAAATAGAAATATATCCACCAAAGGTTCGCTCCGTAATATTGTCATTCGAAAGAAGCGGTGTGCCAGTAAATCCAATTCTTGAAGCAGTTGGCAGCAATTCCACCATATTGTCAGCAAAAACTCCATACTGACTCCTATGAGCTTCATCAGACATGATAATAATGTCGTGATCCGGAATGATTGGCTCGTCCACCTTCTTATTAAATTTCTGTATCAGAGTAAAAATAAAGCTCGGATTTCCCTTTAACTTATTGATTAGATCCTCACCACTTGTTGCTATAAACTTGGATGCCTTCGTTTTGCCTAATAACCCACAGTTTTCAAAAGTATCGGAAATCTGGGAATTCAGTTCTTCACGGTCTGTAAGTACAACAATGGTCGGAGATCCGGCAAACTTCCTACGAATCTTCTGCGACAAAAAAACCATAGAATAACTTTTACCGGAGCCCTGGGTATGCCAAAACACGCCAAGCTTTCCATTATTCAGCTTACGCGCCTCATAAGCCTTGACTGCTTCATTAACTCCAAGATACTGGTGGTTTCGGGCAAGGATTTTGACGGTTTTACCACCGGAATGATCATATAAGATAAAGTTTTCTAACAGATCCAGAAAATTCTCTTTCTTACAAATACCACGAAGCATGGTTTCCAGAGCTACACTTCCCTGCTCCTGCTCGGAAAGTCTTTTCCACTCATGGAAGAATTCATACTTACTGCCCAGTGTACCAACCTTGGCTTCTACACCATTGGACAACATTAGAAATGCATTGTAATAAAACAGTTGCGGAATGGTATCCAGGTAATCGGTGTAATTGTCTGTATATGCATTCTGAACATCCACAGAATTCTTCTTTAGTTCTACAAAGAGAAGCGGAATGCCATTTACAAAACCTACAATATCTGTTCTGCGGCGATAAAGATCACCATGAATTTTCATTTCTTTCACAGCCAGGAAATGATTTCTCTCCATATCATCCGGATGCTGGAAATCAATAATCATTGCACGCTTTTCTTCCGTCTGACCGTTTGGCTTCTTCTCAGTAACCGGAATTCCATCACGAATATATGCATACTTTTCTTCATTGATCTGCATCAGAGATGCGGAGGAAAGATGCTTTTCAAATGTATTCTGGGCTTCTATTACCTGATCATCTGTAATCCAGGGATTAAGCGTACGGAGAGCCTTATGAAAATAACGTACCAAAAGAATATCCTTGTAGGAGCTTCTTCCAAAAGTTCCATTTGTGCCAAGGATTTCACGATTATATGCAAGTTCCACCTGCCAGCCCAGTTCATCAACCAGCAGATGCCCTGCACTCTCTTGCACTAGTATGTTTTCTGAGTAATCATAGCTCATAGCATCGCCTCCTCATCAAATCAATACTATAATTCCATAAATGAAATCATGTCAGCAAAACCATTTTCCAAATGTTCTGTTAGTGATAAGCCCTTATTATCTCTTACAAACTCTAGAAAATCCGGTAAATCTATTAAGATTTTTTGAATAATCTTTTTTTCTTTAATCTGATTAATTGCATAAATTGAATTACCTATCTCTTCTATTTCACTATCAAGTTCTTTATCCATCTGGCTCCAAAACTTCGAATACTTTGCTTGTCCAGAAACAGAATAAATATCTGCACCAATATCTTGAACAGGAGCAACTTTGTAATACTTTGCATCTTCGTTAGTCAACACAATAAAAAGTAATCTTTGACTAAACTTGCTGTCCTTTACAACCTCTAACATTTCATACATGCAATTTCTCGATTTTAAATAATTATCGCTTATTATCGAGATTACATAATCATGCTTTTCTATTGACTGCATAAACTTCTTAAAACTCTCATGATATTCAACATCTCTAATATCTCTGGATAATGTAGCCTTTCCTTCAAGAAGCTTACCAATCTTTTCGTCAATGCAATCCGCTATATCTTTATCCTTCTGGCAATAAGACAAAAAGACTGTTTTGACTGTTTTATCTACATTTTCATTTTCATTATTTGCATCTATAAAATTTAATTCTATATATGTTCTAACTGCCACAACAAAGGGTTCTATACTTTTTCGCATAAATGCCTCAATGTTGTCAGAAAACTTATTGCTGCTCGTATAGCCCATACACAACCCTATTAACTGTTTTGGTCCATCAAGAATATACTTAATTAATTGAAATCCATAGCTAATTAATTCTTTCTGATTTGAAGGCAATTCTAATATATCTCGCCATCCTTTTTCTTCAAATATGCTCTTAAAATCATACTCTTCTGTAATGCACTCATCTATATATGACATCAAAAATGAGGTTTCGTTTATAAAATCAAAAAACTGTTGAATACAATACATTTCTTCTTGAGAATTAATTTTTAGCATTTGAGAAGCAAGGGTTCTATATTGTAATGAGATTTTTTGTAATTCCTTTTTAGTCACTAGTAATCAACTCCTTCCACAAACAGGACAATATATGCCTGTCTCTTTATCAATATTTTTTACTTTAACTTTTAATCCACAGCAGGCCTTTTCGCATTGAACATAATCTTCAGAAGGAGCATAGAGTTCTTTCTCTATTTCCCTCTTAGGCATCTTCATTGTCATTTTTACTAATCCATTTTTATTGAATTGTTTTAGACTTTTACCTAATGTCCTATTTATTTCATCATACATATAATTTAATGCAATTTGCCGAGCCTTCTCTAATGCTTCCGGCACAAAAAATGTATTTGTTCTATTTGGCAAACCGCAAATAGGGCAAAAGAAGTTTATATTGTCTTCACTTTCATATACTTGATGATGCAGCATAAATCTATTTTTACAATAATCACATTCCATCTCAATATATCCATCAGAATCCAATGGTATTGATATTTCAAACGAAACATCTCTCATAAGCTACACCTCAATTTTTCCACTCATTAGTTTGGGCAAAATAACATCACGAGTTTTCTTTAACTTCACTATTTCTTTATTTAACACAATTATTCTGTCTATCATTGGTTGAACATTCTTTTCAAATAAAGAAATTAACCCTTTCGTTGGAAAAAGTACCTCTATCTTACCTGTTCGTATAGGACTTAAGTTTTGTTGTGCTGCTCCATTAGCAAGATTATTCATTTCAATAAACAAATCTCTGCTTCTGAATAAGCAGTATGTAAACGCGGGTATATCAGATTTAAGTTTTGCTACTCGCTGATTAAGTAAATACTTTTCACCATTAACGATACAAACTCTTCCTACATTTCCAGTTAATGAAAGTAAAATATCTCCATTACCAAGTTTACAATGTTCTGGCATTCTATCAGGTATTTCAATTATTCGGCTAACATTATCCCCATCAAACTGACCATCCTTAACATTTTTAATTGTCACAATTTTATACTCTCCTGATGAATCAAATTCCGTGCTCTTAAATGCATAGCCACTTAATAATTCAATTCTTGAATCAATACGCTCTTTTGTCCACTCTTCTGGAACATTATCTTTAATGGAAACTTTTTCATATTCTGGAAACTTAAAATCAACAAACCATTCCTTGTATAGACGCTGCGCTGCTTCTTCGAGAAGTTTAATTTGTTTCTGATTGTTTTCGATGAGATCATCGTAGGCAGATAAAATTCTGACTATTTTATCTTGTACTTCCAATTTGGGGACAGATATCGGAACGCTACTCAAAATAGATGTGTTGAGATTCAGCATCGTTGCACCAACGGCATGATTTTCAACCCATCCTACAGTTTCAGGTTTTTGTAATTGAAAGAAAACAAATCTTGGATTTGCCTGTTCTTTATCAATGGTAACTTTTAAGCAACCAGTACCGCATAACCAGCCCTTTTCATGTTCTGATGTAAAAGCACAGCGACCAACATCTCCCCTACGAGAATACAGAATATCTCCAATCTCAATTTTGTGACGGCTTAATCTTTTAACATGATCCTCTGAAACCCTTGCAATTGATTCATCAGATATTTTGCCACCAATAAGATTTTTGGGCATGACAACTGGAGTTCCTGTTTCAGAATAGTCTGATTGATGAAGTTGAGAACCAAATGGACCTGTTTGAATATTAATAGCAATTTTACCTAATGTTTTCTCTTCCCAACTCATAGCCCCATCTCCTTCATGTTCTTTGAGATGGTATACATCAAATCATTGGATTCAGCCTGCAATGATAATAATTCCCGATGAATTTCAGCCATTCTTTCTTCAAAGTCAACACCATCATCTGCAACCGGAGCTACCCCTACGTAAGCACCGGGAGTAAGAGACCATCCTTTTTCTTCGATTTCCGTCAAGCTTGCCACTTTGCAAAGTCCCAGAATGTCTCTATATTCACCTTCACCAAATTTCTCATAAAGCCAAACTGCTTCCTTAGCCACAATAATTTCATCATTCTTTGCAGCTATCATTTCATCATATTCAGCCTGAATTCGTTTTTTATCCTTTCTATCAGCCTGTTCTACTTCCAGCTTTGCTTTCTTCTGCAAATCCTTTAATTCATTCTTTAAAAGCTGCAAAGCTTCTTCAAAAGAAATCACCTGTCCCAAAGTTTTTCTGTATTCCTGCAATAAAGCTGTATACTTGTCCATTTCTCCACGATACAGCCATACTATGGCATTCAGATTCTTTAACTGCCACTCGTTCCACTCATTCAAAGTGCGGTCTACTATGGTGTAATAATTTCTGGCATCTATAAACAGAACCTTATCCTTCAGTTCCTCAGCCTTTCCTTTATCAAAGAACCATAGAGAACACGGCAGGCTCTTCGTATAAAAGAAGTTATTTCCTACAGAAACCATCACATCCACATGTCCTGTCTTCACCAGTTTTTCACGAATATCCTTATCGCTCCCCTGACTGTCAGTTGCAGAAGAAACCATAACAAAACCTGCACGACCTATCTCATTCAGATATGCATAGAAATAAGAAATCCAAAGATAGTTTGCATTTCCTATTTCCTTATTTTTGTTTTCCTTTGGCACACCAAAAGGCAGTCTTCCAGCATTAGCTGCTGTTTCTGCCTTTACCTTATCTACATTAAACGGTGGATTTGCCATAACATAGTTACACTTGCCTTCCAGATGATGGGCATCATGATAGAAACTGTTTGCTTCATCACCAGATTTGATTACACCGGTAAGTCCATGAACCGCCATATTCATAAGGCAGAGCTTGGCATTATATTCTACCTTCTCCTGTCCATAAAAAGTCATACTCTTATTGGTCTGAAGTCCAGTCTCATTTACGAAATCACCAGTCTGCACAAACATACCGCCTGATCCACATGCCGGGTCCAAAAGTATTCCGTTCTTTGGCTCAAGGATATTTACAATCATTTTTACCAGTGATTTTGGGGTAAAAAATACACCATCGTCAGACGCAATGTTTTTTGCAAATTTATTCAGAAAGTACTCATAGATACGTCCGATTACATCTCCACCCACTTCATCCAAAGCGTTGTTATTAAAGATTCTGAGCAATTCACCAAGAAGCTCATCCGAGAAATCGGTGTAGCTTTTAGGAAGAACACCTGTCAGCTGGTCACTCTGCTGTTCCACCAGCTCCATGGCATTATTTACCACTTCACCCAGGCTTCCCATGGTCTGTCCGGATACATTTAACAATCCCAAAGAAGCAACATTCTCCGGAAGATTTACCAAATAATCAAACTGCGCCATTTCAGGAAGAAACAGCGCACTCTTAGCCGTAAAGTCACTTGCTTCCACCGGCATCTTCCGCCCATTTCTTAACGGTCTGTCCTTTAATAGCTCTTCTTCAACCATTTTGTATCTACTGTATGCATATCTTAAGAACAGCAATCCTAATACGGGCATACAGTACTGATTCGATGTAAGCTTTGACCCCGCACGCAGTAGATCCGCAGACTCCCACAAATCTGCTTCCAGCTTCTTAATACTTGCGTTATCCATTTATTTTTATCCTCCGAAATTAATTACTTTTAATCTGTTCAAGCTTTCTGGCCTTACGTGGGTCTATAGGTTTCTCTGTTCCAACTGGGATGAACCACATTCTCCCTTTCTGAATGGCTCCTTCAATTCTGCCTTCCTTGCAATATATAGCCACCCATCTTTGAGATACATTCCACTTTTCTGCGCATTCTGCCGAAGTTAAATAGTCCATGTTTTTTCCTCCAAAAATGTGTGAATATTTAACTTAAGTATATTCTATCAAGCGAATACTTTCAACCAAATTCTTCTTGGATGCGAACACTTTTTCAAAGACTACGTTTCATACATTGCTTTACACTAAAAAAGCACCAGTTTCCTGGTACTTCAAATCTTCATATGTAATTAATCATACTTTGTACTATATAATTTCTCGCTTATCAAATGTTTAATACTATCTGGAATCATTTTATTCTTATCTTCTACCAATAATGTATCATACTTTGCAACGCTTGCATCTTTTGAGAAAATGAAATCAACGATTTCCCCATCTTTACTCTTTTCTACAGATGTATCCTCCACTCGAAGTGACATAGGAAGAAAGAAGTCATTAATCTTATTCCCATTAACATCTATATTTTCTGTAAGTCCCAACGTAAATTCCAGATTAGTTACGCTTAGTTTGTAAATAATTGTAACCGTCTGCATCTCCTTAAGGATACACACCATATCATTTGTCAACTCCGGTAACCTCTTTAAGCAAGGCAGCTTCTTTCTTGCATTTGCATAAGGATGCCTTGCATCAAAATAGAACTGGCTACTTGTAAGTTTTGCCTTTTTTGCATTTTTATAGAAGTCCTTTGCAGAAAGTTTTGTCTCCACTCCTGTTAAGTGAAGAAAATGATCTATCGGAAAAGAGACTTCAAAAAACTCTTCTCCATATACATATAGAAATGTTTTACCAGCTAGGCTCTGACTATATATACCGGCTGAATCTATAATACCTTGTCTTATTGCATTTTTCTTATCTGCTTTTGTTGCCATCCATACCTCATACGTAAAGAGGAGTGTGATGCTTAACCACACTCCTCTAAGAATTTCTTTTTGAAAAGAGTTTTCTGCTGGTTGTCAGCCCCGGTACCCAGTTAAGATACCCATAACGACGTGGAAATCATTAAGTCCCCCACGTGGACTACAGCTTTATCCAAGCTGCCAGGCTCGATGCCCAGTTAAGACATCTAATGAGATGGAAAATTATCCTGCTCCATCTGCAGCCCAACTTTTAACGATGCTCTTACATCGAGAACATTTCTGTTCCTACTTTTAGTATACTCAATTCAGTGAAAAAATCAACCCCTACTGGGTATTTCTAATTATTTCCAAATGTCCCCTTTTCAAAATCTATAAAATAAACTCCTTGTTTTAGGAACCTCTTTCTTGATTTTTGATAGATTTTGATTGGATTAGAAAACAAAAAAGTCTCACCTGGTTGCGCATGAAAGTCAGAGGCGTGGTATCTATCCCAATAAAATTCATGTAAAAGATACCATTGCGGTACCTACACGCTGAAAATTTAACATTCAGATACCGGAAAGTCTCTATAGATCAAAAATTGCTTCTCCAGGTACCGCTTTTTCGAAAAAACCGGTATCTGGAGAAACAATTTTTACTATATAGGTGACATTTCCTGATTTCAAGCCTTAA
>ENA-OOQO01001261-OOQO01001261.1-human-gut-metagenome-genome-assembly--contig:-NODE-1261-length-12844-cov-1.507858_pt1 | contig 12844 bp, 9 predicted proteins | sample MGYA00241088_ERZ501162 | MGnify/ENA primary metagenome ERZ501162 (study PRJEB25962, sample SAMEA2042497) | human gut metagenome | biome: human gut; feature: human-associated habitat; material: faeces... | reverse complement strand
CGAACAGCCTGCCGCCATGTCGGGCACCAGCACTTTCTTGTCCAGACAAAGCACTTTTGCCGTTTCCCCCATAAAGTGAACGCCACACATCACAATAATATCCGCTTCCGTTTTGGCTGCCCATTGAGCCAATGCCAAACTGTCGCCAACATAATCAGCGATGTCTTGTATTTCCCCCTTCTGGTAGTAGTGTCCCAGAATGATTGCATTCTTTTCTTTCTTTAGCTCGTTAATAGCCTTTATGAGTTCATTCATAATAATATTCTTATTTCTTTCCTTTTAAAAAAAAATCCTTTGTTAGTGATGATAGCCTGTTAATAATGTTAGCAAATAAATACGATTTTTCTTGCCGGATAAGTTATTAGTCCATACTTCTGTTTTATGAGTTGGTTATGAACTGATGTAAAGGACAAGATATTCTATCCTACTTGCTTCATTATCAATGAAAGCATCGTTAAATGCCGTCAAATAGGAGTTTGCTATTAACTCCCTGTTGATAAAGTGCAAAGTTAAAAACTTTATGGATATAAACAGGCAGATAAGTGCTGAAAAATATGTTTATGTCTGTGTAGAAAGTTTTGGGTTAGTTTTTTGGAATGTTCATAACGAAGGCCTCTTATACCTTCTTTTGAATAATGCAAGAATTATTTTTCAAAATCTTTGCCGATAGTTTTGACAGGTTTTAAACCGTTATCAACACCTTGTTAACTGAAAAGAATTACCTTTGTGGACAAGAACATAATAAAAGAAAAGACGTATGCGTAAACTGAAAATAACAGAGCTGAACCGTATCAGTGCCGAAGAGTTTAAACAGGTTGAAAAACTGCCTCTGGTGATATTCGTAGTTTGCACAATATAGGTTCTGTGTTCCGTACTTCGGATGCTTTCCGTATTGAATGTATCTATCTGTGTGGTATAACGGCCACTCCTCCACACCCTGAAATGCATAAGACTGCACTGGGTGCAGAGTTCACTGTCGACTGGAAGTATGTTAATAACGCTGTTGATGCTGTTGATAACCTCAAAAACGAAGGGTATATCGTTTATTCTGTAGAACAGGCGGAAGGAAGCATTATGTTGGACGAACTGGAACTGGATAAGACTAGAAAATATGCTATCGTAATGGGAAACGAGGTGAAAGGGGTACAACAAGAGGTTATTGACCATTCGGATGGCTGTATAGAGATTCCTCAATACGGAACGAAACACTCTTTGAATGTTTCCGTAACTACCGGTATTGTGATTTGGGATTTGTTCAAAAAGTTACGTTAATAGCTATAATACAGGATTGGTTAATAAGTTGTTTATAACGAGTTAATAGCTTAGTTAATTCATTTATAATCAATAACTATGTATTGTTTATAACTATATGGAGCCATGTTGATTCTATGGGTATTGGGTAGTTATTATTATAGTTGTTGATAGTGCGTTTTCAGGCTGTTAATACTTGAGTTGTCAGGTATTAACAGCCTATATGATAAGTATTAATAGCTGGGAACTCAAGTATTAACTTCTGAGAAAACAGAAATTAATACCTTGCAGGAAGCTTGTTAATTCTTGAAATGATAACTAGTAGGGTTGAGTAGTTGATAAATTGGCTTATAAGGTTGATAAACTTATAAGCCGATTGATTTTAGATCTGTCCGTTCTCTACCATCAACACCACACGTTCCGTTAGTTTGTCTTCACCTTGCGGATCATATTCTTTTTTTAAACTGGCTCCGAACAATGCAGCAAAAGTCTGATAGAATCCCGCTTTGAAAGGTCCCATAAATGCTTTCACCAGTTCATAGCTGGTAGAATTGCTTTGGCGGTCTATTAATTTAATCAACAGTTTTCCCTGTGCAAAAGAAAGTTTCTTCATTCGGGGAGTATATTGCTCTTTCAATCCTTTTTCAACCCGTTTGATATGTTTTTGACGGGCTTTCTCATTGGGTAATGTCTGAAGATATTCGTAAGTTTCGATGATGGCTTGGTTAATTTCTCTGGAGATAGGATATACCTTTTTCACATTGCGGATCAGGCGATAATATTCCTGGCGTTCTTTTTCATTCTTGAATTTCAACGGACGGAAAATATACACAGTTCTTAACTGGACACATGGAATGGTATCTCCATTGTAGATACACATCGGAACCAAATATCCATTGATGCTTTGTTTTTCTTGAGCTTGCAGGCGCAACGAACAACAAACAATAGCAAACAGCGTCATTACTACTATGTTAAGCCTCCTTTTCACGATACAAAAATAGAATTAAAATTTTTATTATTCAGACATTTCTCTTCGATGTTAACCTATTTAAAGTATCTTTGCGGCCTTATCTGTTAAAAAGCAGGAAGAATAAACCATTTTATTGATGAAAACTATTCAACTTTTACGGTTGATAAGTATTATAAACAGCCTGTTAATAATTCCTGCTTGTAGTGCTCAAAACCCTTCTGAAAGTCTTTTAGAAGATGTTCTTGAAGATTTATCTGTTAATAACGGAACTGATAACTCTGTTAATACTCCTAATTGGGAAAATGAATTGGAAGAACTTTCCAATCGTATGCAAGAACCAGTAAATTTGAATGTTGCTACCCGTGAACAACTCGAACAGTTTCCTTTCCTTAGTGATATTCAGATTGAACATCTGTTGGCCTACATCTATATACATGGACAGATGAAAACCATCTATGAACTTCAACTGGTAGAAGAGATGGATAAGCAAACAATCCAGTATTTACTGCCTTTCGTCTGTATAAAAGCTATTAACAATAAACCTGCTTTCCGGTGGAAAAGCCTGTTGAAAAACGCAGCGAAGTATGGAAAGAATGAACTGTTAACTCGCTTTGATATACCATTTTATAAGCGAAAAGGTTATGAACATACCTATTTAGGACCTTCTGTTTATAACTCTGTGAAATACAGTTTCCGATACAGTGACCGGCTCTATGCAGGAGTCGTTGCTGAAAAAGATGCTGGAGAACCTTTTGGAGCTTTACATAATCGCTACGGCTATGATTATTATTCCTTTTATCTGTTATTAAAAGATTGTGGACGATTAAAAGCATTAGCTGTTGGTAACTATCGGCTTAGTTTCGGACAAGGTCTGGTGATTAGTACTGATTATTTGATGGGAAAAACAGTTTACGCTTCTTCTTTCAATAACCGTAATAGCGGGATAAAGAAACATTCTTCTGCTGACGAATACAACTATTTTCGAGGAGTAGCTGCCACTGTTTCTTTGACAAAAGATTGGGATATTTCTGGTTTCTATTCACACCGTTCTCTGGATGGAGTAATCACTGATGGAACAATCACTTCTATCTACAAAACCGGGCTGCATCGAAGTCAAAAGGAAGCGGATAAAAAGAACCTGTTCACCATGCAATTAACAGGTGGACACGCGAGTTATCAACAGAACCGTATCAAGTTGGGTATCACCGGTATTTACTACCTTTTCAACCGACCATACGAACCGGAATTAACAGGTTATTCCAAATACAATCTTCATGGAAATAACTTCTATAATCTGGGAATAGATTATGCTTACCGATGGCATCGTTTTTCTTTTCAGGGAGAGACGGCAATCGGAAAACAAGGTTGGGCTTCTTTGAATCGTTTGCAATATTCACCGGTTCAAAACACTCAAATCATGTTGATACATCGGTTTTATTCTTATAACTATTGGGCTATGTTTGCCCATTCATTCGGTGAAGGAAGTACGACACAAAATGAACAGGGATATTATATCGGCTTGGAAACTTCTCCTTTTGCTTATTGGAAGTTTTTCGCCTCATTCGATTTGTTTTCCTTTCCGTGGAAAAAATACAGAGTGAATAAACCCTCCCGCGGAACAGATGCTCTGTTCCAAAGCACTTTTACTCCATACAGCAATTTATCCATGTATCTAAGGTATCGTTATAAACAAAAAGAGCGTGACTGGACAGGTAGTAAAGGAACACTAACACTTCCTATTTTTCACCATCAACTTCGCTATCGTTTGAACTATTCTTTAGGAGATGTGTTAAGCAGTCGTACAACTTTAGATTATAATCATTTTCATTCTCAGGACAGAGCTGCTAATAAAGGATATCAGGTTACACAAATGATATCCTCCCAACTGCCTTGGGCCAGGCTGTTTGCTGACGTTCAAGGCAGTTATTTTTCTACAGACGATTATGACTCGCGTGTATATGCTTCGGAAAGCGGATTGCTTTATACGTTTTATACTCCGTCTTTTCAAGGTCGTGGATTCCGGTGTAGTATCCGTTTCAAATATGAACTGAACAAACACTTTCTATTGATAACCAAGTTCGGCGAAACTGTCTATCTGGACCGTAACGAGATAGGTTCCGGCAACGATTTGATCTGTGGAAATAAAAAAGCAGATATACAAATGCAACTGCGTATTAAGTTTTAGGCTATCTTTGTACGCAACTAATTGGAGAAATTAGTAGACAAAGTGAGCAGTTTAATTTTGCGGTATTGACTATGGATTATTAGTTGATAAAGTATGTAAATTGTAAATGATAAAATTAGAATAAGATGACTATTATTTTTTCTTCACCCATCTTCGGCCCTATCCATTCCCGCCGTTTGGGCGTTTCTTTGGGAATCAATTTGTTGCCGGATGACGGTAAGGTTTGTTCATTCGACTGCATTTATTGTGAGTGCGGTTTCAATGCCGAACATCGTACGAAGAAACTTCTGCCTACCCGTGAAGAAGTCCGCACAGCTCTCGAAGAGAAATTGAAAGATATGCAGGCAAACGGTCCTGCTCCCGATGTATTGACATTTGCCGGAAACGGTGAACCGACTGCGCATCCTCACTTCCCGGAAATCATAGAAGATACGCTTGCACTTCGTGACAAGTATTTTCCAAAAGCGAAAGTAAGCGTATTAAGTAACTCTACGTTTATTGATCGTCCTGCCGTATTCGAAGCACTGAATAAAATAGATAATAATATCTTGAAACTGGATACGGTGGATGAAGAATATATTCATTTATTGGATCGTCCTAACGGAAAATACTCTGTTAAGAAGACTATCGAAAAGATGAAAGAATTCAAAGGAAATTGCATCATACAAACGATGTTCCTGAAAGGAAGTTATCAGGGAAGAGATGTAGATAATACATCCGACAAGTATGTGCATCCCTGGATAGAAGCAGTGAAAGAAATTGCTCCCTGTCAAGTGATGATTTATACAATTGACCGGGAAACTCCCGATCACGATTTGCAGAAAGCTACGCATGAAGAGTTAGACCGTATTGTGGCTTTATTGGAGAAAGAAGGCATTTCGGCAACAGCTTCTTATTGAAAATATAATTCGAATAGGAATCATCTTTCTAATCTGACAATAAATGAAAGATTAAACATCAAACATAAGAGAGCGAACTCTAGAATTCAGCAGTTTTACACTCTTACTCTATTGTTCGCTTTCTTCTATTATTTTATTTAAAAAGAGCTGTTTTATTAGTTATCGTATCAATAATTGATTATCGCGCTGCTATCAGATACTAAGTATATAGGATGTCAGACTACTATCCTGATCAAGATTAAGTTTCCGTTTGAGCCTGTACTTCTTCAATTCGACAGAACGAATTGCAATCCCCATAATAACAGAAATTTCTTTGGTAGATAAGTTGGCGCGTATCAGACAACAGAATTTCAATTCCGAAGGTGATAAGTCCGGATAAACCTTTTGTATGCGTAGCATAAATTCATAGTGCACTTCTACAAAGTAGTTTTCAAAAGATAATAACTTATCTTTTTCCGTAGCGTCCTGCTGAATAATTTTCATTAATCGGAGGTAGAGCTTGTTAGGATACCGGTCGCCCAGTTCATTCTTTTGTGTTTCCACTTCTGTAGAAATAGCGTCCAGCAATTCTTGTTTTTGAGTTAAGAAACGCATCCGGTTTTTAAGTTCACTTTCTTGGTTCCTTACTTTCTCCTGCAGTTGTTCGTAGGCTTGGTGTTGCAGTTCTTCCACATGTTTCTTCTGTTCCTCTTCGTATTGTTTGAGTAATCTTTTCCGTTTTCGTTCGCTGAAGAGAGTCACTATTCCGACGGTGATTATTACCAATAACAATATATATAGCGCAATCATCCATGTTCGTTTGTAGAGAGGCGGAGATACGAGTATCGGGACTATTAATGTGTTTTGATTGCTATCTTTTATTTCGAGTTGATAAGCACCGGACGGCAGGTTGGTGAAGTAAATAGTACCTGACGTCTGCCATGGACTCCATTCATTCGTTACCCCAGGAAGGCGGTAAGAGATGGAAGTGGCATGACTCCCCAGTCCCGTAGTGACTTGAATAGTGATATTGGTGGCGGTATTAGGTAATTCTATTTCCTGCTGGTGGAAATCTACATAAAAAGTATTGTTATCATAATCGTTGAAACAGAAAGTCTCTATCTGTAACGGGCACGGATTGGAGACATGGTGGTTTACCATTCTATTGTTGATAACAACAGTTCCTTCACAGGTAGAAACAAACGTAATTGAATCATTAATCGATTTCAGATTATAATGTTTGTCGTAAAGCATAAGTTCATTATCAACAAATGGCCAGTGCATTATTAATTCGGCAGATAAATCCGCAATGTGATAGAGGAACAACTCTTCATCCGTAGCTACCCAGATATTGTTCTTGTAGGCTGGTTTTATAGATTGCAACTTGTTCAGATATACTATTTCCCTGCTTATTTGTTCTTGTTTTCTGAAACTCTTCCCGGTAATATCGAACATGTATATTCCTTTAGGCGTCGCAAACAGAATTTTATCTTCCACTTTTACCAGACTGATTCTGTTATAATTGGCATATCCGTCTATTTCGGCGAAGTTCTCGAAATCCGTTATCTGATTTAGGTCTTTGTTGATACGTAGGCGGAAGATTCCTTTTTCCGGATGGATAGCCCATACCGTATGAAGATTTTCTGGCATGATGTTGGCGTAATCTTCCGTATTCATAAGTAAAGACTTGTATTTCCAGGTGTTGTTTTTATATTCGAGCAGGGCAATACCAGAATAAGAACGTAAGAAGATATATTCATCGCCACGATCAGCCATATATTCAAACTGTCTGACACCGTTTATGTTGTAGAACGGTTCGAAATTGGCTTGACCGGCTTTCATTTTAAATAGCTGGGTAGTAGTACCGCATAACAATTCATTTTTTAAGTTGCAAAACTGGAGAGGGTACATGGAAGTTTGCATTTTCCTGCCATCTTCCTCATAAAGATAAATACCTTGATTGGAGCCGATATAAGTCTTTCCATCGAAATAGGCTGCGTCGAAGAAAGTACCTATATCAGTGTTTGTCTTCCAGAGATAAGTTGCCGGTTGGAGGATAACCGATGAAATTCCGTTGTCGAGCGAAAGCCATAGAAAGTTTTCGTTGGCGAAACACAAACCGTGAATATTGAGATCTTGCAATTGCGAAGAATGATAATGTGTCTGTTGTCCGTTTTTCAGGTTAATCAGGAATAAGCCGTCGCCAATGGTTCCGACAGCAAGTATCTCGTCTTTCCAGATACTTCCACAATCAATTCGGACGGGAATCTGATTTTTATTCTCCAATTGGATGAATGGGGTTACCTTATTTTCTTTCAGGGTGAATATTTTTCCACTGGTCTGTCCTATGATATACTCGTCATTAGCGATTTGATACATGAATTTAGTTTCTCCGTTCAGAAAGGTGGTATCCTCACAAAAGCTCTTCAGTTGGCTACCGCGAATCTGCATAAGAGGACCGCCGCACTTTTGAGTAAACAGCCTTTTCCCTATCGGATAGAGAGAAACACAACAATCATTTCTGACTAGGTAATCCATCTCCTTACCGTCATACCAGATAATGTTGCCGAAGGAATGGAAATAAACTTTGCCTTCAGTTTCTCCTATGCTCCAGAAAGTTTCTCCTTTGATTCCCAGTTTATTTACCAACGGTAGAAGGGAGATATAGTTTATTTTTCCGTTTGCGTCATATTTCCAGTAGCCGATATTATTATCGCCTGCTGTATAAATTCGGTCACCGATACAACGCACTGTACGTACGGTACTACGTTCACCCGGTTCGAGAAGAGTCCAGTCGTTGCCGTTGTATCTTAATAGTCCGTTATTGTTGCTGCTATATAGAATCTGTTCGGGAGAAATCGTAATGCCCCAGTTCTGAATTCCGCCTTTATAGTTCTTATAATTATAGTTGGTGATTTGCACAGGTGTCTGTGCTATACCTGGAGAGAGGCAGGTAAAGGATAATAAAATAGATAGTCCAAAAAGAATCCAATTGTATCTCATTCGTATTGTATTAGCATGGAATGTACTTATTACAAAGATAAAGAGAAAAATCGAAGATACAATAAAGCAGTTTAATTTGCTAGCAGTTAGCAAATATTTGGTGGAATCACGAGTAAAGGCTTGTTGTTGAATGATAGATATATGCCGGACCATCAATTGTTAGTCCGGCATATATGCTAAAAACACAGTTACCTTGTTACCTGAAAAGTTCCGCAGACGCTGTTTGCGCCATTCCATAATCCGTCTGTTCCTGCATAGACATAAGCTCCGTTGTCTATCCGGTAGCGGAAAGTATAATAATAAGTTCCTGCTTCTGAAACAGCCGGAGTAAAGCCTTGATAATAATACTCATTTCCCCAGTCACTATTCCAGGGACAAGTGGTCCATGTCCAGCCAGCACCAGAAGGGTTCGGATCTGTTGCAGAGTAACCAATTTCACACGTCACATGTTTGTTTCCGGAAGTTGCCGGTTCTGCCAAATTGGTCAGTCCGCTAATGAATACTTTCGAGCCGGCATTGAATTTTTCTCCCACACTGATGTTTTCTCCATCCCATTGGAGATTTGCCCAAGTGACGGAGAGCTTACTATAGTCTATACCATCGTCTTCTTCTTCCTCTCCTTTCACTTCGAAGGTTTTAAACGTACTGGTTGTCCCGTTCCACAATCCGCTTGTTCCTGCGTAAGCATAAGCTCCTTCGTCTATTCGGAAACGGAAAGTGTAATAGTACGTTCCTGATGTGGATATTGCAGGTGTTTTTCCCTGGTAATAATGATTGTTATCCCATTGTCCGTTCCAGTGGCAAGATGTCCATGTCCAGCTCTCATTTGACGGATCGGTATCTGTTGTGGAGTAACCTATTTCACATGTTACGTGTTTATTGGCCGTACCAGTTTGAAGATTCGTCAGTCCTTCAATATAAATCTGTGCACCGGTTTCAAACTGCTCTTCTTTTTCGATGGGATTTTTAGCCACCCAGCTGCCAAGTTCTGCCCAGCTGACAGATAATTTACTGTAATCTTCTATGCTTGCGTATTCATCTTCTTCCTCTCCTTTCACTTCAAACTTTCCGTTGACGTTTACTTCTCCATCCCATAATCCGCCTGTTCCTGCATATTTGTAAGGTCCCGAACCGTTACGGAAACGGAATGTATAAAAGTAAGTGCCGACAGTGAGATTTTTAATACGTCCCTGATAATAGAAGTTGTTGCCCCAGTCTTGATTAAATGGACAGGAAGTCCATATCCAATCTTCTCCGGACGGATCTGTATCAGTAAGAGAATAACCGATATCGCAGGTAATTTCTTCTCCTGTTTCGCTGTCAACAGAATTGGTGATGCCGTCGGCAAACACACACGAACCAGCTTCAAAATCGTCTCCCTCATTGATTACGCTAGCGGCACACCATTGCAAATTGGCCCATGTGATAGGAAACTCTTCATCCGGTCTTTCTCCTTCATCCTGAATACTTTGCTTGACGGTCAGGGTGATTACCTCTTCGTCTTGTAGGAAAAAAGTGACATGTCCTTCGCGGGGCTGACCTGTTGCATTGTCGGAAACAGTGACAGCTACATTCGCTATGAAACTCTCATTTACTCCGGGATAGTTGTCCGGGCTTATGGTAATCCAGTATTCGGAAGCAACGGCACTCCAACGACGGGTGGCATTTACTTTGACGGCAAGAGTGCTTTTATATCCGGTGAATGACAATTCATTCTTGTTGATAGTCAGAGATGCCGGGGCTATCTCTTCGGAATCTTTACAACTCCAAGTGAATAGACTCATGCAAAGAGAGATAAATATATAATATATGTGTTTCATACTGTTTAATTATTGGTTATTAGTTTTATACTTATTCATATCTGAATAGGACTGATCTATTTTATATCTGATTTTACCTATTCACATATGAATGAACAGGTTTTACCGTAAATAGGTTGTCACACGATATATACCCGGACTCCAGACTGCCTGATAGGAAGTAGGTGAGTAAACAAATATCTCGTTGCTGTGGTCGGCATTGTAATTGTTACTCTTTTCCGATGTAAACGTACGACGTCCTTTGGCAATCAGTACAGCGTTGTGGTAAGTTTCGTCACCATTGAGCAAACGGGTGGCTTTCCATTCACCGTCTGTATCATAACCGCCTTCCCATACTTGCTTGATATAGCCCGTTTTCTTTTTGTTGGTAGAAGTAAAATAAACCTTAAGGTTGATTCCGGCAACGACGAACTCATTCTTTCCGGTTTGGATAATCAATCCGTAAGCATCTTCGGCATCGTATTTAATACATAGTTGATAATCGCCCATCGTCACTATACGTTCCGATTCACCCGGCATTTTCATTACGCCAATCATGCGGCTGCTGCCTTGGTATTCGGAAATAAGCGGCATCAATTCATTCAGCACTTTATAGGATTGGGCAAAGACGAAATTATCCGCTCCATCTTCGATACCGAAAGGTGAATAACAAAGTGCACTGTGTTCGCCGAATGCCCAAAAAGCATTAGCCGGTTTCATCACTGCTTCGGGAATCAGCAACGGATTGTCTGCCCGGTGATAGTCTGCCACAATATTCTTGAAGTCAGACAGATAAATATCCGGAGCAAGCACATCGATATGCGGTGCGGCTGCTTTCCAGATGTCCATTACACGGGATACCGGTCCGCCGTTGGGATAAACTCCGGGCATGTCATCAGGCTTTTGCACCAGCCAACAGTTGCAGAAGGTAGGTAGCGGATAAATCTCTTTCGCACCGGCAGAGATAAAATCTATGTAAGTGGCATACTGCCAAGTAGTGTAGAAACTCTTGCTCCAGACATTATCTCCGAATACCGTTTTCCATGTGCCGGAAGTCTTGGCTCCATTCTCCTCCCATACGGAAAGCAGCTCTTTACGCAGGTTTTTGCGGTTCTTTTTCATATATTGGATAAGTGTCTGCGGAACCTCCTGTCAATATGCCGCAAGTGAGGCTTTCGAGTAGTCCATATCCTGAAAGATACCCACTTCGTTTTCCGGTTGCAGGGCGATGATTGTTCCCGTTGTCTGATCCACCTTTTTGATGTATTCCACCAATGTTCTGAATGCTTTGGCATCCGCTTTCATGGTATTTTCGCAGAAAGGGGAAAGCGTTTCGATTTCTTTGCCTTCCACGCTTTTTACGCGGAAAAAACGCTTGGTATCCTCTTTCACCCAAGTAGGCGCATAGCTCGATTCTCCGTTTTTCCAGCTGCCGAACCACAGGATAGACAGTTTGAGACCGTTTTTCCGGGCTCCATCTATCATATTGTCTATCAATGTATAATCAAATATACCCTCTTGCGGTTCAAACTGTTCCCAAGCGATTGGGGCGAGCACCGTATTCAGGTTCAGTGTTTTCAAGGGAGTCCACAGATTGTTCAGATATTCGGTGGTTGAGGCCGAAGAGTTGTGCAATTCGCCTGCCAGCATGATGAAAGGTTTTCCGTTCACTATCAGTTGCCAGCTTCCGTGTTCGTTTTTTACGAGTTTGGAGGGAACTTCAGTATTTGTTGAAGTCTGGGCCTTCATTGTGGAAATTCCCGTTATTAAAATCAGGCACATTATGGTAGTCAATAATTTCTTCATCGTTGTTATTTATCTTAAAGTTACAGGAATAGAATAAGACTGGTTTGCACCATCGGTCACTGTGAGCGTGTATTTCTTTCCTCTAAGGATGGAGTTGTCGAAGAAAGAAATGATATTGGTTCCTGCTGTCAGTTCGATATTGGTGCGATAAATCTCTTCGTTTTTCGTATTAGCCAGTACAAGCAGTCCGTTACCCGAATTCTTCGTATAGAAATCTATTTCATACTTTTCACGATCGGGATGACGCATCATATCATATACATGGGTTGCGGTGTTGACTGTTGCCAGATAAAATCCCGGGGTATATTCGGGACTCGTTCTGATTTCTGCCAGTTGGAGGCCTTTTTGCACATATTCGTTTTTCATCAGGAGTTTCCAGATAAGTCCTGTACGGTAGTTTTCCATCATGATGGCCATTGGTGCATGTTCCATTGCCAGATATTCCGTTCCTACCGATTTATCAGAAGGGCAGTAGGATATGTTAAGTCCGTAAGTACCGTTTAGTTTTGGATAATTTCTTATCAGGTTCATCAATACTTGTGTAGAGTAGAACGGGGTATATGGAAAAGCGCTGATTGCTGCCGTAGGTGCAATGATACCGTCGTCTTTGAATGGTTCACGCGATTTGTATTCAGGATTTTTGCCGCACCCTCCACAGGCGGTTAGTCCCCAGTCGGATTCTGAATATTTATACTCTTCTGGAGCTTCGTATATGCAGTAATGGCGGTTGATCATTGTATGGCTTACGTTCTGTGTCCAGTAGTAGGTATATTTGTCTTCCATGGCTCTGGGATCCAGTCCAAGGAAAGAATATTGAGACAGGAAAAGTGCGTTGCCATATTCAGTGCCTAATGGCATCAGGTAACCATATGTTTTTCTGCCGGGAGTGGCAAAGTTGCGGCCTTGCCAACAATTCTTGTAGATATCTGTCGATACTTTATGGTTGTCCGGT
>ENA-OOQO01001259-OOQO01001259.1-human-gut-metagenome-genome-assembly--contig:-NODE-1259-length-12846-cov-3.117583_pt1 | contig 12846 bp, 11 predicted proteins | sample MGYA00241088_ERZ501162 | MGnify/ENA primary metagenome ERZ501162 (study PRJEB25962, sample SAMEA2042497) | human gut metagenome | biome: human gut; feature: human-associated habitat; material: faeces... | reverse complement strand
TACATATTTGTTGTAATATATAAACTTTATTTTAGCATGTGTAAAGCGATTTTTTTCATAAAAAAAATAACAGATATGGAATCTGTTATATTAACAAATATAAAACAAAAACATAAAATACTATAGGTGATGTATATGAGACCTTGTGGTTGTGGAAATAATAGACCTCCAGGATTATTTAGTATCTTTGCTATTCTTCTTTTAGGATGCCTAATATTTTATCAAGTAATAATTACTTTAATTTTACCATTAAGATTTAATTTATTTATTTTATTAATAGAAATATTTTTATTGTTCTTTATTCTTTATAGAATAATATGGCCCTATTAAGAGTTCGGTTTTATGAATATAATCAAATAAATCAGTTACTCTAATAGTATTAATATATTCATTTTCTCCAAATTCTACTTTTAAAGGGATTGATATATTAATAAAGAATAGTTTTTTTTCTTCATCACTTAATGAACATTTTGAAAAATATGTTTCTAATATTCCAGAGAATTCAAGATTGTTCCATTCATTATGATAAAAATCTATTAAATCAGCAACTGGTGTATCAAAGTGATTTTTATCCCAAGAAATAAGATATGATTTACTATTTCTAATAATATGTTTTAAAGAAACGTTTCCATGATTTAAACAAACTCTTTCTTTAGTTTTATCTTGAACCATTTTATACCAGTTATCACATTCTTTTTTACAAAAAATAATGTCTTCTCTAAGTTTAGTATAATTATTTTGAAAAAGGGATTCATGAGGAGATGGATATTCTACATATTCACTTTCTTTTAATATTTGAAAATAATAATCTTCTATATAATTTAAATATCCCATTAAATTATCATATATACTTTTATATCTATCTAAGTTAACTTCTTTATTAAAAGAAGTTTTATTATGTAATAATGCTAAAGTTGATGCTAAATCATTACCTAATTGATTTTGATCTAGACTTAAATCTTTTATATATTCATAAACATTTTGACCACGTTCATCAAATCTATCAACTAAAGCTGGAAAGTTATTAAAATCTCTGGATTTTAAATAATCATATAATTCTAAATTAATATCTTCTTTTTTTATGACTACTTCATCATTTTTTATTAATACTTTTCCAATACGTTTTAATTTATTCATCTTGACATGGAATTATTAGTTTCATACCAACAGAAATATTATCTATTGAATTATAATCTTTAATAACATCTATACTTATCTTGTATTTATTAGCAATATATTCTAATGTATCTGATTCATCACATACATGTATATGATATGTAATATACGTGTTTTCTCCACCTGTTAAGGTATCCATAATTTCTGTATTCACTTTTACCTCACGATCTTCCTCACGATCTTCGTTTTTTTCTTGTTTTTCCTTTTCTTCTTCTTTTTCTTGTTCACATACTTCAACATTTTCTTCAATTATTGGTTTTTCTTCTTCTTTTTCTTCTTTTATATCATCTTTAAAATCTACTAATTCAACTTCATGATTTTCTAAAAATTTATCAAATTCTCTTTCATCATCAAACATCATTTTATCTCCCTCAATTTCATATTCAATTTCTACACATAATTTGTTTTGATCAATTTCATAAGTGAAATCATCTACTTCCATAGTTATAGTTTCTTTATCCATTGGTTCTTCAAAATGATAACTAAATGGTATTTTTTTAGTAAATGATTCTTGATTTAAAGATATTTCGTGTCCACGATAAGAACCAGTTATTATAAATGTACCACTTATATCATTTTCTGTTGCTTCAAATTCTCTTTCCAAACTTATACTTGATATCTCATAAATATTATTTCTAAATTCAATATCATCTGTAAAATTTATTATCTTTTTCATAAACTCTCCTTTCAACAAATTATATGCAAAAAAAAAACATAAGATTACTTATGTTTTAGCTATTTTATTAAAGTTATTTTAGCGTAACCATTTCCTTTATTTCCTTTTGTAAATGATGCACCATCATGAGAAGGAATACTTTCATTACCACTTAGCATTTTGGAATTATCAAAATATAGACCTGAATAATGAACGCTGCTACTTAAATATATGATATTGTTTGCTGTTGAATCACTGCTGATAGCTTTTGATGAAGAGTTTCCGGAAACAAATGACGAACCACCGCCTCCGGAACCTCCTATGGTTGCCCACCAACCACAAGCACCAGCTCCACCTCCGCCACCGAAGTAGCCACCGCCTCCTCCAGCACCAGAACCACCGCTGAATACGTCCTTATAAGCTGTTATGTTATGGTAATATACTCCAGATCCACCACCAGATCCACCGATACCAAAAGTACCATTTTTCCCATTTTCACCTAATAAACCTTCTCTATTTGAAACTGCTCCTGTCGTTATTAAAGCTTTTGTGTCTCCGCTAGCTTCTCCTCCAAAACCGGCTAGTTCATCTCCTCCTAAGCCACCACAGCTGTCAGAGCAGCGGTCTGGTTTACCATTCCCTTTAAAACCATAACCATTCACTACTGGATTTTGTTGATATTCTGTTCCCGTGTGAGCTGTACCTCCAGCTCCGCCACCTCCTCCAGCAACCATTATTCTTGATTTTAAAGATTCGAAATTATTCCATGTTCCATTTATTAACCTAATATCAGTAGCTCCGCCGCCATAGCCTCCTATATTTGCTGGATAAGCTTGTGTTGATGGACTTCCTCCACCATTATAACCATTTTTTCCACCAACATATATATAAAATTTTTGTCCTTTCATTAATGTTATTTCTCCGCTGCTATAAGCTCCTACGGCTCCAGCAAACTTGTTGGCATTTTCTCCTCCTTGAGATCCCCAAACTTCTAACTTATAAGTGCCTGTTGTTGGAGCAGTGAATGTTTGTTCTCCTCCGGTATATCCAAAACTCCATACGTTATCACCAGTGTACGCATATTCTTCTCTACCTGTTGCACTGAATTCTAATCTGCATATATATTCTTCAGTTATTTCCTTTGTTGCACTTTTATCTAAAGTTATAGTTAATGTTCCGTTTAAACTTTCTTTGGCTAATACTTTCGTTGCATCATTTTCTAGTTTATTTTTGATACTTGTATATTTTGCTTCAGTTCCTTCCTTTGGTGCACATGTTATACTTACATTTGCATCATATTGGTTTGAGTTATTTGTTACTGTATAGCTTAAAATAGATTTATCTCCTACTTTACTTAAGGTTGCTGTTTCAAATGTCATAGTTTGTTTATCAGTACTTATAATATTACTATATACATTTTTATCATCTAATGTTGCTTTTGTGAATATTACTGAGAAATCTTCATTGTTTTCACTTATCTTAGCAGACCCATTTAAAATTAGAGTTGTTGAAATGCTCGCAAAACCTATAGACATCAAGATAATTGCAATTATTATTGCACTTTTCTTTTTCATAAATTACACACACCATTCTTTTATTGCACACTTATTATACTTAAATTATACAATTTATCTTTTGTATAGTAAATATTCTATTTTTAGTATGTGTAAATAAAACATTTATATAAAAAATTATGCTATAATTTTACTAAGAAAGGATAATTTAAATGTATAATAAAAAACTTGTAAATATTGTTTTAATTGTTTTCACCATATTTATTTGGATTTTGTGTTTTGAATTGTTTGGTTATTCATCCGAATTGCTAATTATTCTACTATGTTACACATCTATTATTTACGGTATACTTGCCATTTTGAACAAATAAAAACTGCTAACTTTTTTTGTTTAGCAGTTCTTTTTTTATAATTTATAAGTTTTCTTGTCAATATTTTCTTTTAAGTAAGATTTAAATTCATCAAATTTCATTGTTACTTTATCATCTTTTCCATAAAGCCTTAAAGTAACAGTTCCGTTATCTCTCTCATCATTTCCTAAAACTAATGTTATTGGAGTTTTCATCATTTGACTTTCTCTCATCTTATAACCTAGTTTTTCATCTCTATCATCTAGTTTTACACGAATATTCATATCTTTTAATTCATTGTAAATTTTATTTGCATAATCTAAATGATATTCATTATTAACTGGAATAATTGTTACTTGATTTGGATTTACCCAAAGTGGTAAAGCACCTTTAGTTTCTTCAAGATAGAAAGCAATGAATCTATCGATTGAACCAAGAATTGCACGGTGGATTACTACTGGAGTTTTCTTACTTCCATCTTGATCTACATATTTTAAATCAAAGTTTGCTGGTAAGCAGAAATCAAGTTGACATGTAGATAAAGTATATTCATTACCTACGGCTGGTTTAACTTGAACATCAAGTTTAGGTCCATAGAATGCTGCTTCTCCAATTTTTTCAACATAAGGGATACCAATATCATTTAAAACTTCTCTTAATTTATTTTCAGCTTTATCCCACATTTCATCATCATCATGATATTTTACTTTATCTTCTTTATCTCTTAAAGAAAGTTCAAAACGATAATTCTTGATATTTAATTCTTTATAAACATCTAATATTAAATCAACAACACCTCTAAACTCACTTTCAATTTGATCTGGAGTACAGAAAATATGTGAATCATTTTGACAGAATGTTCTAACACGTTCAATTCCTTTTAAGCTTCCACTTGATTCATATCTTGCATCTCTTGCAACTTCTGCAATACGTAAAGGTAAATCACGATATGAATGAATTTCATTTCCATAAATCATCATATGATGAGGACAGTTCATTGGTCTTAAAACAAATTCTTCTCCTTCAACCTCCATTTTAGGGAACATACTATCTTGATAATGTGCCCAGTGTCCTGAAATTTTATAAAGTTCTACATTTCCTAAAGGTGGAGTTAAAACGTGTTTATATCCAAGATTTAATTCCTTATTTTTTATGTATTCTTCAAATTCATGCCATACTGTATATCCATTTGGTAAATACATTGGAAGACCTTTTCCTACTAAATCATCCATCATATAAATACCTAAATCTTTACCTAATTTTCTGTGATCTCTTTCTTTTGCTTCTTCAAGTTCAGTTAAATAAGCATTAAGTTCTTCTTCAGTTCTAAAGCATACACCATAGATTCTTTGAAGCATTTTATTGTTTCTATCACCTTTCCAGTAAGCACCAGAAAATTTAGTTAATTTAAAATATTTACATTCTTTAACTGTATCAACGTGTGGTCCACGACAAAGATCTGTAAAATCTCCTTGAGTGTACGTTGAAATAACTGTTGAATCTTCATCCATTCTAGAAATTAAATCTATTTTATATGGATCATCTTTAAATTCCTTTAAAGCTTCTTCTTTACTTATTTCATTTCTAACTATTCTTTTTCCATCTTTAGCAATTTTTTTCATTTCTTTAGAAATTGCTTCAATATCCTCTTCATTAATAACTTTATCTCCTAAATCTACATCATAGTAAAATCCTTCTTCTACTACTGGTCCAACCCAAAATAAAGCATTAGGATATAAGTGTTTTATTGCTTGTGCCATCATATGAGCACATGAATGATTTAACTTTCTTAAATCTTCATTTTCTTTAAAATTAATCATTTTTTTCTCTCCTATCTTTTACTAACTTTCTAATACCATTGGTATCTTTACCAAGATAATTAAAAGTCGTCTCCGTAAAATAATCTTGTATTGATGAATATTCTACAACTATTGAATCACCAATTGCTACTTTACTACCATTTACGATAGCTTCAGTTGGTGATTTTATACTTTTTCTATTCACAGGTATTATACCATAAATTCCTAAATTTGTTTTAACGTAAACACAATCTTTTGATTTATCGATACATATAATCGTTGCAATAAGTGGACTACCTTTATATTTCTCAAGATATTTATTCATTAACATCAAGTCAATATTTTTTTCAAAACTATCAGATTGATATTCTTTTTCGCTTGTATGAATACACATATCTTCACATTTATGTGATAACTCGTCTATTTTATCAAATTCACCATCTAATGCATAGCCAATTATCAAATGATTCATTAAGTCAGCAAATCTTCTTATCGGACTTGTAAACATCGCATATTCATCTAAAGCTAGACCAAAATGTCCAATATTAATTGTTGAAAAATAAGCTTTTTCCATAGATCCTAACAAAATCTTTGAAAAGTATGGATTTTCTTTAATTAAGTCATTTTTATTAGCATCACGCATTAAATTCTTAAAAAAATTAGGATTTTTAATTGAAGAAGTATGATAGAACTTTCCAAGATTATTAAGTGTTTTTTTCAATTTATAAATTTTATCTAGATCTGGTGCTTTATGGCAACGATATACTCCAAAAGTGTCCAAATATTCAAAATACTTAGCTACTATCTCATTTGCTAAAATCATAAAGTTTTCAATCATTAATTGAGCTTTGTCTCTTTCTCTAACATAGACGTCATCAACTTCACCAAATTCATTTATGTCATATTCATATTCAGCAATATTTAATGACATACATCCTCGTTTTGCTCTTCTATGTTCTAATATGTTGGATAAATCATTCATATCTTTTAATATTTCATAGAATGGTAAATATTCTTCATTATAATCTATTCCATTTAAAAGACTATTTACTTTTTCATAAGACATTTTCTTATTACTTCTTATAACACTTTTAAAAATGGAATAATCAACAATTTTACCGGTTGGAGTTATCTCTATTTTGATAGTTTTTGTAAGTTTATCTTCGCTTTCATTTAATGAGCAAATTCCATTTGATAATTGAAAAGGAAACATCGGAATCACTTGATTTGCTGGATATGTACTTGTTCCTCTTTTATAGGCCTCATTAAATAACTCACTTCCCGGTTTTACATAGTGGCTTACATCAGCAATTGATACATATAAAATGAAGTTTCCATTTTCACTTTTTTCAAGTGAAACAGCATCATCCAAATCTTTTGATTTTTCTCCATCAATAGTTATAGTTATTAAATTTCTTAAATCCACTCTTTTTTTAATTTCTTCTTCAGATATCGTTTTGTTTAAAGACTCAACTTCTTTTATAACTTCTGGTTTAAATTTAACATCAATACCAAATTCTTCAGCATACAATTCCATTTCGTTATCCACTGAATTCATTTTTTTTATAAACTCATAGTTGCCATCTTTGTCTATTTCATATATAAGAAAATCCCCTATATTTACTTCTTTTGGTAACTCATCAACGATAAAGTTAGAAGTACTAATAGATCTCGCTTTCAATTTACCAGAATCATCATAGACACTAAAGATATGCTCTTTTTTGTGTTTTTCTAATACTTTTTGAACATGTGCAATAGATGCTTGTTCTGAATAACTTATTAATACATCAACCTCATCACCAACATCAGCTCCATTAATATAATTATTTGGAATATATATTTTTTGATTGTTTACTCTTACAAAGAAATAATTTTTACTATAATCTCTTTCAACAATTGCTTTTATTAGATATCTATTTTGAACAATTGGTTTTTCAGCTACTCTTATTATTTTAGCAATAAATTGATGAGGATAATTTTTAACAGGAATACATTCAAAAAAAACATGACTTTGATCTTTATATTTTTTTGCTTCTTTTGATGGTACAATGGCTATATTTCCATGTCCCATATCAATATATCTATTGTTTTCTTTTGATATAGAAATCGTTCCTTGTTTGTAAATATAGTCTTTAGGAACACGTAGATACATAGAATCTTTATCACCCATTATAAAACCGGAACATTCTAGTTCATATAAAGTATTTATCAATATTGGATAATCTTTTTCTGTTATATTTAAATGTTTTATTATTTCTTTTATTGATACATATTTATTCTTACCATTAAAATATTCAATTATTTTTTGCTTCATTTAAACCAAACCTCCTAAAAATAAACAAAAAAAGAGACGTTCAAGAGTGCATAAATAGCACGGTACCATCTCTTTTTTTACTCTTCTATGATAACGGATTATTCCGGAATTTATTAATTCTCTTGGAAGGTAGTAATAAAATGATTCATTATTTGTTTTCACCAGCCACAAACTCTCTAAAAATTAAAAAACATTTTATGTTGTCCTTCCTCTTTGATTTATGTAATAATGTTATCACTTTGAAGTTACTATGTCAATGATGGTATATTAACTTTTCTACTTATTTTTCCTTTATTTATACGAATCATATCTTCATCTACATAATCATTTAACTCATTAAGCTCATCAGCAATATCCATAAATTCTTTTATATATTGTTTTTTTAATCTTTGAAGTCTATCTTTATCTAATAAACAGTCATTAAAATATAAATCATGGAGTATTCTTTCGTTTAATAAAGATAAGTAGTTTTTATGATCTGTTAACGTCATCTTATATATACCATTAGAAAATGGTATTAGAGAGTAATGAGACTTATCTATTCTTGAACATATAATATTAGTGATTGTTGCTGCATCTTGTTTTGTAAGTTTGCTTAGCAAATTTATATACTCGTTTAAATCATCATTTATCTCTTTATCACTTTTTAATTTATAACCATAAGATAATAATGGTAACTTATTAATGCTCATAAACTTTAAATATTCTTTAGTAACTAACTCATCAAAATAATCATTAACTCTTGATAAATCAAAACTAGCAAATGATCCTTTGTCTTTTAAAGAAACTTTTTTATATAATTCATATAATTCTTTTGAATCTTCGTCAAAATCTGCATAAGATCTATAATTTTTCCCTATTTTTACGTCTTTCTTAGAAACAGTTAAACCCTTTACAACTCCACTTGGATAAAATTCTAGTTCATAACATATAGTTTGATATGTATGACCTACTTTAAATGAAAAATTATTTTCAATAAATTCATCCATTTTAACTTTTTCATATTCAAGATATTCCAAATAATTTTTCATTATACTTTTGTCATGAATATATGGAGAAATATCCATAGTATATATACTAACTTTATTATTTCCGACTTTATATGCTCGATCTCTGAAAAGAAACACATCTTCTAGATTATCAGAGGTTCTAGAAACCGCTTCAGTTATTCTTGTAACTTCATATCCTAAAGTATCATCGTTATATTTGGGATAAGTATACTCTGGAATATATTTGTAAAAGTTAAAACTTTTCATACTCTTTATTTCTTTTATTGCAGCATTTTTTCGATATTCTTTAATTAAACTAGCTTTAATGTAGCTCATAAATTCATTGAGAATACTATCTAATTCTTTTCTTTCATCATTACTTAAACGAATATAATAGCTTTTAGTAAATAGATAATATATTTGTCTTAAATAGTCTTTATTAACATAATCACGATTCTTATTTTTTATCATAATTTTGAAGTTTTTAATATATTCTTCTAATATGTAAAATACAATATGCTTACCATCTACTTTAGTGTTATATACACTTATGTTTCTTTCTAATAAAGTTCTTATATATAAATAACAGTTTTCGTCTTTTAACCATCTAACTAAAATCGTAGCAAATGGATCAGTGTCTTTCTTTTCCTTTGATTTAGTGAATATATTTTTGTCTTTAAAACTATCTTCAATTTTTCTAATATAGTTTCTATTAGAATCAAACCTATCTAAACTTCTCTTTTTCTTTTTTAAAATATCCAACAAATAAAAATACTCAGTAGTTAGTTCTTCTTTTAAGCGTAAAGAATCATCTAACTTCTGAGTACAAATGGAAACATACTTTTCAATAAGCGAAATATCACTAAAATCAGTGTTGACAACTAAATAAGAAATTATGGTAAGCATTTCTTTTAAACTACATTCTTCAAAATCAATTTTTTTAATATCATATATCTCTTTCATAAACCACACCTACACTTACTGAACTTACACTTTTAGTATAATATTTATTTTGTTAGTTTTCAATATAGAATTTGAAAAAAATTTATGTTAATATTATATATAGAATAAGGAGGATGCAAAATGGACTTTAACATATCTTTTAAATTGAGTTCCAATACAATAATTATTTCTAAAATGAAAAAGACTGTTGAACAAAAGAATTTAAATAACACAAATGTGATTAATTTAAAAGAGCTTAAATTTTCTTGCTCATACATTTTAGAAAATAAAGAACTTGTTTCATCATTCTTAAACGTAACAATTCTAAAGAAAAATATTAATACTGTTGTTATTTCATCAAATGATATAGCTGATATATCTTTAGAGCTTGTCAATACTTGGGAACATATCAAAAAAATTATATTTAAAGAAGATAAAGAAATAAACATGGATATTTTCTTAAAGTTAATTGATAATCATTATATAGAAGAAATTGAACTTTATAGCATGTCAAAATATTTAATTGAAAGATTAGATGTTAATAAAAATTTAATTGTAAAGACAAGGTCTCAAATAGAAAAAAAATCAAGTTTTATGATAATAAACTCTCTTAATTCTTTTTCGGATATTTATTATAAAAAATATATAATTGTAAGTGAAAATGATGACTTAGAAGATATAAGAACTTTCATTAATTTAAATGATAAACTTAAAACAGTAAAAATAATGAAATATTCAAATGAATTATTAACAACTATCTTAGATGAACTTATATCCAATAAGAAAAAAAATATAAGGATTGAAATTGAAGAAAAAAACAATGATTTAAAAACAATTTTTAATTCAGTTAATTATTTAAAAAAAGTTAATAAAGATTATTTAGAAGAAAATAATATTGCATTTAAACTAAATTATTCTGATGCTTATAAGAAAAAAAACTTATTTAAAGAAATAAACTTTAAAATGTTTACTACTATTATAGTATTCATTATGATTACAGCAGCAGTTACATTGATGCTTGATTATTATGCTCAATTTAAAGATAATGAAACAGTTGAAAAAGAACTTGTTGATATAAACAAAATAATTGATGATGCTAGTAGCAATAATAATTTGGATGAAAATGATCGAGATATTGATTATATTGATAACCGTGAAGAAACAATTACTACTACTAAAAAGGTTGGTTCAAGTTATTCAAATGCTTATTATACAAATTATAAACAAGTTTTTAATGAACTTATGAAAAAAAATGATGATACAGTTGGTTATTTAATGGTTAACAATACTAAGATAAATTACCCAGTTGTTCAAGCAAGCACTAACTCATATTATTTAAATCGAGATTTCAATAAAAGAAAGAATTCAATGGGATGGATTTTTATGGACTATCGTAATAATCCAACTAATTTGGATAAAAATACTATAATATATGGTCATAATATAAAACAAGGTATAATGTTTGGTACTTTAAAATATGCTTTAAATAGCAGTTGGTATAGAAAAGAAAGCAATCAAATTATTACTTTTAATACTCCTACTAAAAATATGAAATGGCGTATTTTCTCAATTTATAAAATACCGGCTACTGAAGATTATTTAAAGACTGAATTTGCAAATGATGATGAATATATGAACTTTGTAAATATGTTAAAATCAAGAAGTTTATATGACTTCAATGTAAAAATCGATGCCTCATCAAAAATATTAACTTTATCAACGTGTTTTTCTCATACAACAAGACATGTTGTACATGCAGTTTTAATTGAAGAAGAAGAAATAAAAAATCAAGAATAAACTTTCTTGATTTTTTTAATCTCTAAAATATGGCCATTTAGAAAATCCAAAAAATGATGCAACTAGGTTAAATGGAAATAACATTGTTTTATTATCTAAAGCTAGTACATAATCATTGTATACTCTTTTTTGTACTTTGATTTTTTCTTTTATATCTTCTAATTTAGGATCATTGGAATCTACTTTATAAAAATAATCAATTATATCCTCTACAGCTATCAATTTATTGTATTCATCTGTATCATTTCCTGATAGTTTCATATATTCGTCAATTAGCTTAGTTAAATCTTTCCAAGAAGATGTTACCGCATTTCTTAAGGTTACAAGTTCATTATAGACAATAACAGTAAATATAATTATTAGAATAATTAAGATTACTAACAACAAAATAAAATATTTATGCATATTTATCACCTAATTTAATTATATATTTTTCTATATAATTTTTCTATATAAATCGATATATTTGTCATTTAAATTAGAGTTTATATCCTGAATAAGAAATTTTTTAATCTTCTCTATATCTTTTGAATCTTTATTAGTTATTTGTAAATACATATATCTTAATAGATATTCGTTATTCTCTTTTAAAGCAGCTAATAAACAATTTTTAACAATAAGAGTTCCTCTAAGATCATGAATTATTTTTCTTTTAGTTAACTTTTTATATGAAATATTTGTTACTGTCATTTTACGAACCATTTGACAAACATTTATTTCATCTTCATAAGTTAAATAACTAAGATAAGCAACTTTACCATTAATCACTTCAATTGCAATAGAATTAATTCCATCACATAAAACGTATTTATCATCCTCTAAATCTATTTCTATGTTATATCCAATATAGTCTTTTAAATCATTTACTTTATACACTTTTATTTTTAAAATTCTTTCAATATCATCGCTTTTCTCCCATTCGTAAAAATTTATAGGTAACTCATTAAAGTTTAATGTTATATCATAATAATATTTCATTTAACCCTCCTAATTTAATTTTAGTAGAATAAAAAATCCAACTACTATAAATATAATATATACAAGACTATGTTTAACATATTCAAAGAAATTATACCCAATTTCAAAATAATTTAAATAAAGTATACATATACTTAATGAAAATGAAATAACAACAATTAAAAATAATTGTAACATAAATTTATTCATATTAAATTATATGAACAAGCATAAAAAAAAGAAGATTACTCTTCTTAAATTTATGCTATACGGAATGCTGGAGAGATGCCAAGAGAATTGCTAGCAAAACCTATAGACATCAAAATAATTGCAATTATTATTGCACTTTTCTT
>ENA-OOQO01001246-OOQO01001246.1-human-gut-metagenome-genome-assembly--contig:-NODE-1246-length-13020-cov-1.932665_pt1 | contig 13020 bp, 13 predicted proteins | sample MGYA00241088_ERZ501162 | MGnify/ENA primary metagenome ERZ501162 (study PRJEB25962, sample SAMEA2042497) | human gut metagenome | biome: human gut; feature: human-associated habitat; material: faeces... | reverse complement strand
ATAACAATTTTCTATTTCATCTACCATTATTTTAAGAGAAAATAAGTCATGTATATCAGATAATTTCTCTCCTTCATGTAATCTCTTATATATACCATATATATTTTTAGTTCTAACTTTTATCTCATTAGGAATATTATTATCTTTCAAAATATTTTCTATTTTATATTTCATTTCTAATAAAAGATTCTTGTTTTCTTCTTCTATTTTCTTATTTTTTTCAAGTAAACTCATATAAATATCTGGCTTTAAATATCTAAAAGATAAATCTTCCAATTCACTTTTTATTCTATATGCTCCAATATAATAAGCAAGAGGTACAAATATATCCATTGTCTCTAGTGAATTTTCTTTTTGTTTAAACTCTGTCTTATATTCTAATGTCCTCATATTATGAAGTCTATCTGCTAGTTTAATAATTATTATTCTAACATCACTTGTAATACCAGTAATTATCTTTCTAGTATTTGCTACATTCTGTTCTTGCTTAGTAGAAAAGTTAAGTTTACTTATTTTTGTTACTCCATCTACTAAAGAAGCTATCTCAGGATTAAAATCATGAGAAATATCTTCTTTAGTAACATGCGTATCTTCTAATGTATCATGAAGTAGTCCTGCACACACTGTATCCCTATCAGCGTGCATTTCTGCGAGAATATAGGTAACATTGAGAGGATGAGTAATATAAGGTTCTCCACTTTGTCTTTTTTGTCCCGTATGAAAATTGTCAGCATAATAATAGGCTTTTTTATAATCTCCACTTCACTAGGATTATAACTTTTAACTAAATTAAGCAAATCATCAATAGTAAGTTTATTCATTTCTCTTCACCTCCATATATAACAAAAGAGCGGCACCACAGCGAACGACATCAAATTAGCCATTCACTGAGTACTGCTCTTTAGTCACAGCAGCATTTTTAATTTTGCAGCAGCAGAAAAATATGTCAGCTAAATAGTTTCTAACATTATTAAGTATAGAATTAATATTTAACATAACATACTTTATCATAATGCTCGCTCCCTCTTTTTTGAATAATTTAGATTAATTCTATAACTTTTTAGAATGTTTGTCAACCCTTTTTTTTACAATTTTTACCAAAATACAATAAAAATAAAAAAATTAATTAAGTAAAACTTCACAAACATTCTAAAAAATTAAACCAAATCTCCTACAAGTAATATAGTAGTACAAAAATGATGTGTTACAAATATTAATTTTTTTATATAGCATATATATTTATACATAAAAAGATATAGTAAATTATTCACTATATCTTTCTAACTTCTTAATCGTTTTTAATTATTTCTTAATTTAGCATTATGTTTCTTTTCTACATCTATTGCTATTCTATCAAATATTTCAGTTATTTCATCTAGGGTAAGAGTCTTATTTGGATCTTCAAAATATAATGAGAAGGCTAATGATTTATTATTTTCTCCTAATGAAGAATCTACATATAAGTCAAATACTTCTATCTTAGTAAGAAGTTTACCTCCGGCTTTCTTGATAGTTTTAATTACTTCTTCTGAAGTTATATTCTTATCAAGGACAAAGGCTATATCTTTACTAATACCAGGGAATTTACTTATTTCCTTATATTTCATCTTAGATACTTTAATATCTTTTAATAAAGATACATTAAGTTCTATAACAAAGATATTATCTTTAGTAACATTAGGATGTATCTTACCAATAATACCTACTTTTTTATTATCTATATAGATACTCGCAGCTACTCCTGGATGTAATTCTTTAGGTAAATCTTCCTTTTTATAATAATATCTATTATTATATCCTAAATAATTAAGTACTTTTTCTAGTATACCTTTTGTTATATAGTAGTTTACTTCTCTATTACTACCTAATTTATTATAATAAGTACCACTCATTAAAATAGTTAGTTTTTCATCTTCATAATGAATGTTATCTTTTACATAATAACTCTTTCCTATTTCAAATAGATTGATATTATTATTACCACGATTAGTATTATAGTCATATACTGAAAGTAAACTTGGTATTAAACTATATCTTAAAGTACTTCTCTCTTCCGTCATAGGATCTTGTAGTCTTATGCTATCAAAAGTATCGTTAGTATATTTATGTACTTCACTTTCTTTTATTAGTGAGTAAGTAAGTGTTTCAGATAAGCCTAAATTACTAAGTAAATGACGAATACTTCTATTAGTTTTATCTACCTTACCCATTCTAACCGGAAGAATCATCTTTCTGCCTTCAATATTATCTATACCGTATATTCTTCCTACTTCTTCAACTAGATCTTCTTCAATAGCAATATCTATTCTTCTACTTGGAACTGTAACTAATACTGTATCTCCTTTATCTAAAGTAGTAAAATCTAGTTTTCTAAAGATATCTAGAATAGTATTTTTATCTAGTTCTATTCCAAGTATTTTATTTATTTTATTATATGCTATTTCTATTTCTTTATCTTTGATATCAATATTTTTATGTTCTAGCATACTTCCTACTACAGTGGCAGATGCATACTTTTCAAGTAAGTTAAGACTTCTTTCCATAGCCATATATGTTCTCTTTGGATCTAGGCCTTTTTCAAATCTATTTGAAGCCTCACTTCTTAATACTTTCTTACTTGTCTTTCTAATTAATACTGGATCAAAGATAGCACTTTCAATAACGATATTTTTAGTATCATTTTCTACTTCAGTAGATAGCCCTCCCATAATACCAGCTAGCCCAATAGCCCCAGTATTATTATATATTACTATATCCGAATTAGATAGAGTTCTCTTTTGATTATCTAAAGTAGTTAATTCTTCATTATCATTAGCCATTCTTACTCCAAGTGTGCTTCCTAATCTATCAGCGTCATAATAGTGAAGTGGCTGACCAGTCTCTAACATTACATAATTAGAAATATCTACAACATTATTAATAGGTCTAATACCTGAGGCTATTAGTCTATTCTTAATAAAAGTAGGACTTTCTTTTATCGTAACATTTACTACTTTTCTAGCAAGGAACAACGGACATGCTTCAGTATCTACTTTTAATTCCAATTCATCTTTTATATTTCCAATGCCTTCTTTATGTGATAAATCTATATCATTTACTTTTTCATCATAGATTGCTCCAAGTTCATAAGCCATACCTAGTATACTAAGTAGGTCTCCTCTATTTGAAGTTAACTCAAAATCTATTACTTCGTCATCTAATTCTAAGTATTTGATAGGATCTTCACCTACTGGGGCAACTTCTGGTAATTCATGAATACCATTTATATCTTCTTCTTTTAGAAACTTATGATCTAAACCTAGTTCAGCAATAGAACATAACATACCATTTGATTCTACCCCTCTTATAACACCTTTTTTTATAGTACCACCAGGAAGTTCTGCTCCAGGTAAGGCTACTATTACTTTTAATCCTTTTCTTACATTAGGAGCACCACATACTATTTGAAGTACTTCTGTGCCGACATTTACCTTACATACATGTAAATGATCTGAATCAGGATGCATATCACACTCTAATACTTCACCAATTACTAAATTAGAGGCATTTATTAATTTACCAGCACTATCGTATTCGTTGCCGACACCAGTCATTTTTTCTGCTATTGTATTAATATCATCATTTATATCAATATAATCGCTTACAAATTTTCTTGATAACTTCATTACTCCTCATCCTTTCTATCGAATTGTCTTAACATTCTGACATCATTAGTATATAAATATCTAATATCCGGAATGTTATATTTAAACATTGCTAATCTATCTAATCCTGTACCAAAAGCAAAACCAGTATATACTTCAGGGTCGTAGCCGCCCATTCTAAGTACATTAGGATGAACCATGCCCGCTCCTAGTACTTCTATCCAGCCAGTATTTTTACATAGTGCACAGCCTTTACCACCACATTTAAAGCAAGATAAGTCTACTTCAACACTAGGCTCAGTAAATGGGAAATAACTAGGTCTAAATCTAACTTTGGTATTATCCCCAAGAATCTTTTTAGCAAATATTTCTAGCGTACCTTTAAGATCTGCTAACGAGATATCCTTATCAATAACCAATCCTTCTACTTGACCAAATTGATGTGAATGAGTAGCATCATCATCTCTTCGATATACTTTACCAGGACATATTATTCTAATAGGGCCTTTATCTTCATTTTCTTCCATAGTATGTGCCTGTGCACAAGATGTTTGCGTACGAAGTAAATACTCAGTATCAATATAAAAGGTATCTTGAGCATCTCTTGCAGGATGACCCTCAGGTACATTAAGTCTCTTAAAACAATATTCATCTGTTTCTACTTCATTACCTGGCACTACATCATATCCCATACTAACAAATATATCTTCTACTTCTTCAATTATTCTATTAAATGGATGTAAACTACCAGTAATTATTTCTTCACTAGGAAGTGTAATATCAATAGCTTCTTTCTCTAACTTTCTATTAACTTCTTCAGTCTCTATTCTAGTTTTAACTTCTTCAAATAAATTATTAAAGTATGTTCTTATTTCATTAACTTTAATACCATACTCTTTCTTTTCTTCATTAGGTATTTCTCTTATTTTACTTTGAAGTAGTGTAATTACTCCTTCTTTACCTAAATACTTACTTTTGATATCGTTTAGTTCATTTTGTTTAGTAATATGTTCTAAATCAGTATCAATACTCTTCTTTATTTCTTCTATATTCATAATATCCTCCTTAAGCATTTTCATATAATGCTATTATTTCTTTCTTACTTAGATTTTTATCAAGAGATATCTACAAACTCACAATGAATATTAAAACTAAAGTATAATATATGTAGTTATAGAAATAAACTCATTTTTTAAGTTACTACATTTCAATAAAATTAATGTTCATTTTCTAGACAGAATATCAGTGGCTTATAATAATCCATCCAATAATACCATTAATGATTATCCAAATTAATATGCATATTTAAATCTTCTTCTGTAGGTAATTTATCAAGAATATTTTTGGGAATTATGTTTTTAACTTTAAAAGAAGACACACCGATTGGTACATTTGTAGATTTTAAAGACCAATCAACTGATAATCTATCTTTATCTTTACAAAGTAATAATCCTATTGTTGGATTATCGTTTTTCGTTCTCAAAGTTTCATCAATAGCGGTTACATAAAAACCAAGTTGCCCAGTATATTCAGGTTTAAACTTATTTACTTTGAGTTCTACAACAATATAACATCTTAACTCCAAATGATAGAACAATAAATCTATATAATAATCATTTCCATCAACAGATATTTTATATTGATTTCCAACAAAACTGAAGCCTTTTCCTAATTCTAGTAATACATCCCTTATCTTATCTAGTAAAGCTTCTTCCAATTCCTTTTCTTTGTAATTTTGATGTAATGTTATAAAGTCAAATATATATGGATCTTTAAAAGTATTATTTACTAAGTCACTATCATTTGGTGGTAATAATGCACTAAAATTATTATTAGTACCTCCTATTCTTTTATGAAAATGGCTTTCAATTTGAATAGAAAGTACACTACGACTCCAACCATTTTTGATAGTATTTTCAGCATATATTTTCCTTAAACTTTTATCTTTGATTTTTTCAATTAAAAGTATATTGTGCCCCCCAAGGCAATTTGGCAACAAGTTGTTGCCAACTCTCATCATCCTTGTATTCTTCATAAAACAATCGCATCGCTCTAATATTTCTTTCCGAAAATCCCTTCATTGAAGGAAAAGTTAATTTAAGTTCAGTAGAAACCTGCTTAGTAAAATTATTCCCATAAACTTTATTTTCTGATACGATTTTTCCCAACCTGAAATATAGTTTAATTAAATTACTATTAACTTCCTGTATTGTTTTTATTTGAGTACTTATAATTTCTTTCTTCATATTAGCAATAATCATTTTAAAATCTTTTTCTATCATAACATCCCCCTCATTAAGCATTTTCATATAATGCTATTATTTCTTTCTTATTTAAATTCTTTTCTAAAGACTTAATATCTTTTATAAATTCATCATGATCTTTAGTTATATCTTCAGTCTTAGTTAATATTACTTTTTCTATATCTGATACTCCATATCTAATTAAATATAGACAATTTAAATTAACATTTCTAGAGTTATTTACAAGTAATTCTAATAAGTAATTATTTTTACTATTAATTAACTTTTCATAACTAGCATAAGATATAAACTTAAATAAATAGTTTAGTTTATCTTCCAATTTAATACCTTCCTTCTAAAAAAGAAAAAAGATGATACCATAAAAGGACGAATTAATATCCGCGGTACCACCTTTCTTTATAACATAAGTTATACTCTTAAATCTTTAACCTGATTAACGGTATAAAACTAAAGGGTGAATTCATACTAAATAATTAACTCTTCTTTCACCCTCTAAGAGCTCGCTAATAATTATTTTTATAGTATTACTACTTCCTCATCACTGTCTTATTATATAGTCATTAAATCTTTTTCTTTCTCTTTTAATTTTTCATCTACAATTTTATTATATTCATTAATTAAATCTTGTACTCTTTCATTACCTCTTTTTTCTTCATCCTCAGGTAATTCTAAGTTTTCTAATGCTTTATTAGCATCTTGTCTTATATTTCTTAAAGCTATTTTTGCTTCTTCTGCTAACTGTTTAACTTGTTTTACTAAGTCTTTTCTTCTATCTTCAGTAAGTGGTGGTATTACTATAAATACTACTTCTCCATTGTTATTAGGAGTTACTCCTAAATTAGCTTCAAAGATAGCCTTTTCTATTGCTCCAAGACATGATCTATCAAATGGTTTAATTGATAGTTGTCTTGCTTCAGGAACGGATATATTTGCTAAACTTTTTAATGGAGTTGGTGTTCCATAATACTCTACCATTACACCATCTAACATATTAGGATTAGCTCTACCTGCTCTAACATTAGTAAGCTTGTTTTCTAAAGATTCAATTGTTAACATCATCTTTTCTTCTGTACTATTTAATATTTCTTCCATATAATCTCCTTTTTTACATTAAATAATATAACATACTTTTATAATTTATACAATATTTTTTATTATTTTTATATTCTTTTTATTCAGTTCAAGCCTTACTATGTAAGTCTTTCACTATTATATTAAGCCTAATCTTTAGTCTTAATATAATATATCTACATATCTATTATATATAAGCCATATCTATATAGCAAAAAGAAAGATAGTAGTTATATCTTTCTTCCAATATATTTTACAATAGATATTTACAAAATAAACTTTCACAATAGAGACCTTAGGCTCTATTGTGCCTCTTAAGACTTATCTTAAGACTTAAGAGGATATATAATAATTATTTATTCTTTTTATTATTTTTCTTTAATTCATTAAGTATTTCTTCAAGTAATATTTCTTCATTGCTCTTCTTAGGTTCTTCTTTCTTCTCTTCTACTTCTTTCTTTTTCTTTAATGAAGTTAATTTATTAATAAATTTAACTATTAAGAATATACAGAATGCTATAATAAAGAAATTAATTACATTATTAATAAATGAACCATATTTAATTTGTGTACCAGGTATTACTAAATTACTAAAATCAATTTTACCAATTATTAACCCAATAGTAGGAGTAATAACATCATTAACTAGTGAATTAACAATATTAGTAAATGCAGATCCAATTACTACACCTACTGCTAAATCAATAACATTACCTCTTTCTATAAATGTCTTAAACTCTTTAAAAAACTTCTTCATATACTTTTCTCCCTTATTATATGTATTAATCTACACAATACAAATTAATTTTAGGATTATTATTTATAATATTATTGTTTATAACATTATTCTTATATTCTGCTCTAAAGTAAGTGTTATCTTTTGTTATATATGTTTTAACTATATAATCATTACCATCTTTATCTATAGAAACACTACCAACATAATCACTATTATTATCTAATTTATAAAGATTATAACAAGTATATTGTTTTTTATTTTCCTCTTCATACATTACTATAGCCTTATTATTAATTTCATCAGAATATTTAGCTATTTCTGAATTAACAACATTATTTAATGTAATAGCTAATATAATACCTACAATAATAAAAATCACCACTGAAACTATAGTACCTATTAAGGCATATTTGCCACATTTCTTAGCCCTATTAGGAGTACTCTTTTTCATACTTAAATATAGTATTAAACCTACTAATGGGTATAAAAAAGATAAAATATTTAAAATAACTAATGGTTTATCTTCTACTTTATTATTAGTACCATTATTTACCATAACCCCACATTTCAAACATACATCATCATTATCATTTAACTTATTACCACAATTTGAACAATACATATTTCTTACCTCCAAGATAATTATATAACACTTTTAAATAAAAGTAAATTAATTTAACAAAATTAGCAATCTCTATTGACAATTGCTAATTATTGAGGTATAATACATGTCGTAATAGAAAGGAAAGTGATATATATGAATATGAATAATCCTTATGAAGAAAATTTACAAAAGCCCTTAGAAAAATATGGTAGAGATATTACTAAGGCCGCTAAAGATGGTAAAATTGATCCAGTTATTGGTCGTGATGAAGAAATAAGAAGTATTACTAGAATACTTTCTCGTAAAACTAAAAATAACCCTGTATTAATTGGTGAACCTGGTGTTGGTAAAACCGCCATTGTAGAAGGTTTGGCGCAAAGAATAATTAAAGGCGATGTTCCTAATAATCTAAAAGATAAGACTATTTGGGAGCTAGATATGGGTGCCTTAGTTGCAGGTGCTAAATACCGTGGTGAATTTGAAGAAAGACTAAAAGCCGTACTAAAAGAGGTAAAAGACTCTGAAGGTAACATTATTATGTTTATTGATGAAATACATATGATTGTAGGTGCTGGTGCTCTTGAAGGCGCTATGGATGCTGGTAATATGTTAAAACCTATGCTAGCTCGTGGTGAAGTACATTGTATTGGTGCTACTACCTTAAATGAATATCGTAAATATATTGAAAAAGATGCTGCACTAGAAAGAAGATTTCAAAAAGTATTAGTAAAAGAGCCTACTGTTCTAGATACTATTACTATTCTTCGTGGCCTAAAGTCTAAATTTGAAGTATTCCATGGTGTAACAATCAAAGATAAAGCTTTAATTGCTGCTGCTACCCTATCTGATAGATACATTACTGATAGATTCTTACCAGATAAAGCTATTGATTTAGTTGATGAGGCTGCCGCTACTATAAAGGTACAAATGGAATCAGTTCCTACTGCTCTAGATAATCTAGAAAGAAATATTATGAGGCTTGAAATAGAAAAAGAAGCTCTAAAGAAAGAAAAAGATAATATTTCTAAAAATAGAATTACCGAGATAGACAAAGAACTAGATAATCTTAAATTAAAAGAAAAAGATCTAAAGACCAAATGGGAAGAAGAAAAGACTGTTAATACTAAGATTAGTAAAAAGAAAGAAGAAATAGATCGTGCTAACTTTGAATTAGAGACTGCTGAAAATAACTATGATTTAGAAAGCGCCGCTAGACTAAGACATGGTACTATACCTAAACTAGAAAAAGAACTAGCCTCCCTTGAAGAGATTAATAAATCAGAAATATTATCAGATACAGTTGATGAAGAAAGCATCGCCGCCATTATATCTAAATGGACTAATATACCAGTATCTAAATTAGCTGAAGGAGATAAAGAAAAGTTACTACATCTTGAAGACAAAATGAAAGAAAGAGTTAAAGGCCAAGATAATGCTATTCACTTAGTAACTGAAGCCATTATTCGTTCAAGAGCGGGTATTAAAGATCCAAATAGACCAATTGGTTCATTTATCTTCTTAGGACCTACTGGTGTTGGTAAAACTGAAGTAGCAAGAACTCTAGCCTATGAACTATTTGACGATGAAAGACACATGATAAGAATAGATATGTCTGAGTATATGGAAAGTCATTCAGTAGCTAGATTAATTGGTGCCCCTCCAGGATATGTAGGATATGACGAAGGTGGACAGCTTACCGAAGCTGTAAGAAGAAATCCCTACTCTATTGTCTTATTTGATGAAATAGAAAAAGCTCATCACGATGTCTTTAATGTACTACTACAAATACTAGATGATGGTAGAATAACCGATGGTCAAGGTAGAACTGTAGATTTTAAGAATACTATCATAATAATGACATCTAATCTAGGTAGCGAATATATCTTAGATAATAAAGATAATGCTAATGAACTTGTAATGCAAGAATTAAGAAGTACTTTTAAACCTGAGTTCATTAATAGAATAGATGAAATAATAATCTTTAATTCTTTAACTAAAGATGTTGTTTATGATATTCTAAATAAAATTATCAAAGATATTGAGTATAGATTAAGAGATAAAAACATTAAAATAAATGTTACTGATAAAGCCAAAGAGTTTATTGTAAATGCCTCATATGATGAAAAATATGGTGCTAGACCTATAAAGAGATATGTTCAAAGAAATGTAGAAACTCTAATCGCAGAGGCTATCATTAATGATAAAATATCTTTTGGTAGTACCATTACTATCGATGTAGATAGTGATAAATTAATATTAAAATAAGAGCAATCTGCTCTTATTTTTTTAATTATTTAAATCATTAAACTCGGTATTTAATGTATTATATTTTTCAGTAATCTTATTAGATGGAGCCTTTTCTAGTTCATACCAGCCTTTTCTAAAGGCTAGTTCAAACACTTCTCTCTGAAGGCTTTTAATTACATTAAACATTTCTTCATACTTGGCAAATAAATTTTCATTAGAGGCTTCAGTTAAAGATATAGCATAATTTTTCTCCATATCCTTAAGTAGTGATAAAGTCATATTTAAATAATCTTTATCATTTAATACCATACCTTTAGGTACTTCAGTTTTAGGATTTGTTATTTTATTATTCATAAGTACCTCCAAGTACATTTAAGATGTTAGTCATATTATTATATAATACTTCACTAACTCTACTTATCATAGTTTTAACTTCATTATCTGATATATTTTCTAATGTATTATATAGTTCTTTATAACCAGTATAATTCCAATTAAACATATCAGATAAGTAATCTAAATCTTTACCTGAAATAATATTAGGTACTTCATTATAATTTTGCATATTTATCTCCTTTCATAATTATTATGATTAAAAAGAAAATATTTTAAACTAAAATTGTAAAACAATTGTCAACAAATATTGACTTTATATTTAAATTAATATATATTTATTCTAGGAGGTAAATAAAAATGGGAAAGGAAAATAATAATCGTTTTTATGAAGATTTTGACAGAGTAAATAGAGAATTAAATCAAATTACTAATGGACCTAAAAAAGAACAAAAGGCAATAGATCCTAAAAGAAAAATATTTGATGGTGAACATGACCCAGATCCATCTGATGTTTTTGACAAGTGGGAAAGAGAAAAAAAGCTCAATTCTGTAGTAGCTAGTTATCCAACTTCAGAAAGTAATGTTGAATTTTTAAAAGCAAAAAGAGAAATACTAAAAAAGGAGCAAGAAAAAGCTAAACAAAAAAAGAAAAAAGCATTTAAAAGAACTATCGCTGGTGTTTTAGCTGCTGCTACTTTATATGCTGGAGTTAAAATTGGTCAAAAGATGGAAGATAATTCCAAAATTAATAAAGCAACACAAACACTCGTTGATTTGAGTGAAGATACTTTAACTGAATATGGCTTAGGAACTAAAGAAAATGGTAAGTTTGAAATAGGAAATAACTCTGTATCTGATTATAGTGTATTAGATGCCAATACACCAATGGAAGTATATATTTATAAATTAGCTATTAATGATAATGAAGAATTTAATAAATTTATTCGTAGTGTATCTTATAGTGATGGTGTATACTGTTATGAAAGTTATGAGCAGTTTTTAAGAATTAATGGCTATTATGATCAGACAAGTAATAAAATAAGTGATGAAGTTTTTAGTAATATAATGCGTGGAACACTTTTAAATGCTTATGAAAATAGTACTTTAAGTTCATATGAAAACGAATATTATACTACTAACTTAGATAGTGAACCTAAAACTAGATAAAAGAAAATAGATAAGATTTTTGTTTCTTATCTATTTTCTTTTTATTCTAATACCATATATAGAATTTCCTCTATAATTACCATCAGTATCAAAATCATTATTATCTTTATAAGTAAATACACTAAGTATAAAGTTTTCTACTTTTTCTATACCATCTACTGCATATATTTTAATTGAAGTAATCTTAGTATTATCATCCATTTTTTCTAAATGACTATAAAATGCACCATCAGCCTGATTAACATCATCATATAAATAAACATAAAAATAATTACTAAATTTATATTCATCTGGTTCTAAAAAGTTGCCATTATAATTAGTACCATCTTTCAATATAAATTTAATATTAAAACCAATTTTGTAATCATTAATATTTTCATACATATTATAATACTTATACCAAGTATCTTTAAATCTATTACCATCAATAACATTATCATCAGTAAAAAACACTTCAAATGATCCAATATCTTTTCCACTAGTAAAATTTGTATAATAAGTATCCACTAGTTTGTTTTTATTATGATAATTACTATCATCTGCAAGAAATAAACCTACTTTTATAGGATTATTATCCTCATATTCCTCTTTTACTTCTTCTTTAACATCATTAACTATATTATCTTTAATAGGTTCTACTTGTTTATCATAATTACAACCACATAAAAATAATATTCCAAATAGTATTATTAATAATTTTTTCATATATAGACTCCTTTTCATTTTCTTTTAAATTCTTTATAAACTATAAATACTCCCATAAATAAAAATGGTATTGAAAATAATTTAAAAATAAATTTCTTAAAAACTGATTAATTATAAAGGTAAGAAATATTGCACTATTACTTTGGTTAATAAATCACTAGTCATAATCAAAGCATAGCTTAAGATAGAAATGACTAATAAAAGTACAATCATCTGAATTATGTTTTTTATAATATTTTTATT
>ENA-OOQO01001235-OOQO01001235.1-human-gut-metagenome-genome-assembly--contig:-NODE-1235-length-13055-cov-4.365923_pt1 | contig 13055 bp, 12 predicted proteins | sample MGYA00241088_ERZ501162 | MGnify/ENA primary metagenome ERZ501162 (study PRJEB25962, sample SAMEA2042497) | human gut metagenome | biome: human gut; feature: human-associated habitat; material: faeces... | reverse complement strand
ACGGAATAGTGGGGCTGGCTGTCGGAAACGGAGGATTTTATGTTAAGACAGACCACCCAGAAAATCACTGCCCTTTATCCAAGACTATCCCATGAGGACGAGCTGCAAGGCGAAAGTAATTCCATTTCCAACCAGAAGCGTATCCTTGAAACCTACGCAAAGCAGAACGGCTTTTCCAATCTGCGCTGGTACACGGACGATGGCTATTCTGGTGCGAACTTCCAAAGACCGGGCTTTCAATCCATGCTTGCGGACATTGAAGCCGGGAAAGTGGCTACCGTTATCGTAAAGGATATGTCACGGTTAGGGCGAAACTACCTGCAGGTGGGAATGTATACCGAGATGATTTTCCCACAAAAAGGCGTCCGCTTTATCGCCATCAACGATGGAGTAGACAGCGCACAGGGCGACAATGATTTTGCCCCTCTGCGGAACATTTTCAACGAATGGCTGGTGAGAGATACGAGTAAGAAAATCAAAGCTGTAAAACGGTCAAAAGGCATGAGCGGCAAGCCTGTTACGAGCAAACCCGTGTACGGCTACCTCATGGACGAGGACGAAAACTTCATCATTGACGAGGAAGCCGCACCCGTGGTCAAGCAGATATACCGTCTGTGCCTTGCCGGGAACGGTCCGACCAAGATAGCCCGTATGCTGACCGAGCAGGAAATCCCAACGCCGGGAACGCTGGAATACCGCAGGACGGGCAGCACACGCCGCTATCACCCCGGCTATGAGTGCAAATGGGCGACAAATACCGTGGTGCATATCCTTGAAAACCGGGAGTACATGGGCTGTTTGGTGAACTTCAAGACGGAGAAACCGTCCTACAAGACCAAGCACAGCATAGAAAATCCCATTGAGAAACAGGCAATTTTCGAGAACCACCATGAGCCTATCATCGACACCCAGACATGGGAGCGTGTGCAGGAATTACGCAAACAGCGCAAGCGTCCGAACCGCTATGATGAAGTGGGCTTGTTCTCTGGTATGCTCTTTTGCGCGGACTGCGGCAGCGTCATGTATCAGCAGCGTTACCAGACCGATAAGCGGAAACAGGACTGCTATATCTGCGGGAACTACAAGAAGCGCACCCATGACTGCACCGCACATTTTATCCGCACCGACCTTTTGACTGCGGGCGTTCTCTCCAATCTACGGAAAGTGACGAGCTATGCGGCAAAGCATGAAGCCCGGTTTATGAAGCTGCTGATCGAGCAGAACGAGGACGGCGGCAAACGCCGGAACGCCGCCAAGAAAAAGGAACTGGAAGCTGCCGAAAAGCGTATCGGTGAACTTTCCGCTATTTTCAAGCGGCTGTATGAGGACAGCGTAAGCGGTCGCATTTCTGACGAGCGTTTCACGGAGCTTTCGGCAGACTATGAAGCCGAACAGCAGGAATTGAAAGAGCGTGTTGCCAGAATACAGGCGGAGCTTTCCAAAGCACAGGAAGCTACCGTAAACGCAGAAAAGTTTATGAACATTGTCCGCAAGCACATGAACTTTGAAGAACTGACCCACACCCTCTTGCGTGAGTTTGTAGAGAAAATCGTTGTGCATGAGTGCAGCTACGATGAAAACGGCACACGCAGACAGGATATTGAGATTTACTATTCTTTCGTCGGCAAGGTGGACTTGCCCGAATGACCGCCCGCCCTATTCGATACCAGAGCTGAGTATCGGATAGGAAAGGCAAAATTTTTACACTTCTATTACTTCTTTATCACACATAAGCAAATCATTATGGCTTGTCACCAGCCATGCCGGTGCAAGTGAATTAACAAGTTCTTTATTTTCAGGATTTACATATTTGGAAAATGGTGTCTTTTTGTAATTTTTGCCATATAAAAATTTAGGAAGAAAAAGCCCAATCTTATCAAACTTTGTTGTGTAAAACATACCGCTGATAAGTCCGAGTGCACTAACATGCAAATCCGATGGTTTTACCCCTGCTGCCTTAGCAATTTTGTAGCTGTTCTGAATTGCATTAGCATATGTAATAAGGCATGCACCTCCACTGTCTCCGACCATGTATACATGTGACAAGTCACCACCGTCTGGCTTCACACGTTTCTTTATAAAATCCATAGCTGCAAATACATCCCTTAACTGATCAAATATCATGCAGTCAGGAACAAGCCTGTATTCTATACTGTATACAAGAAATCCTTTCTTGCAAAGCAAGGCACAAAAATATCTGTTAAACTCTTTATTGCCAAGAAGCAATCCACCGCCATGTACGTTAATTATAACTGGAAGCATAGTATCTTTAGCATTTTGTGGACGGAAAATATCCATCCTGTGTGCTTTTTTATTATCATCTGCATATGCTATATTTTCGCTAAAATCAACTCCGTCAGGAAATGTTAATTTTTCATCTCTTGTAACACATGATTTTTCAAAATCACTTCTTTGTTTATAAAATTGTTTTGTCATTACACTGTTCATTTTGTGCCTCTCGCATTTAATATATTAGATAATTTTGCAAATTGCTCAAGTGTAAGTGCCTCACCTCTCACTGTCGGCGAAAGATTACATTCCTCCAATGCCTCAATTAATTTTTCTTTTGTTATTCCTAACTCTGCACAACCACACACGCTGTTTGTCATGGTTTTTCTTCTCTGGTTAAAAGAAGCTCTTATTATACCAAACATTAATTTTTCATTATCAGCCTTTACCGGTGGTTCTTTGTATCTTTCAAGTTTTATCACTGCAGAATCAACATTTGGACGCGGCATAAAACAACTTGCCGGAACTGTAAGAACAACCTGCGGTTTCGCATAATACTGCACTGCAAGCGACAGTGCACCGTAATCTTTTGTACCGGGACCCACCTGCATTCTGTCGGCAACCTCTTTCTGAACCATAATAGTTATGCTGTCTAACGGAACTTTACTCTCAAATAGCCCCATGACAATAGGAGTTGTAATATAATATGGGAGATTAGCAACAACTTTTATCGGTTCTGAGTTGTTATGCTCTGCCGCAAGCTTAACAATATCAAGCTTTAGCACATCTTCATTAATGACAGTAACATTGTTATAATAACTTAATGTATCATTTTCAAGAATCGGAATTAATTTCTTGTCAATCTCGACCGCAACAACTTCTCTTGCTTCCTCACACAGAATCTGTGTCATAGTTCCGATTCCCGGACCGATTTCAAGAACAAAATCGTCCTTCGTCACGCCTGCTTCACGCACAATCTTTCTCACTACATTTTCATCAATAAGAAAATTCTGCCCGTATTTTTTTTGAAATGAAAATCCATATTTATCCAGGATTTCTATTGTGTTTGTTGGATTTCCAAGATGCTTTACATTTTCAAATGCCATACAATCTCCATTCTGTTTTAAAAAAATAACTTTTTCGCATTTTCATTGGTTATATCTATAACTTCCTGTGCCGTAATTCCTTTAATCTGTGCTATCTTTTCGGCAACATATCTTATATTTCTGCTGTCATTTCTCGTTCCGCGGTGTGGCTCAGGTGCCATATAAGGGCAGTCGGTTTCAAGAACGATTCTTGTCACCGGCACTTCTTCTACCGTCTCAACAAGCTTTCGTGCATTTTTAAAAGTCACGACACCGCCTACACCTATAAAAAATCCCATATCAAGAAATTCCTTTGCTGCTTCTTTTGTATAAGAATAACAATGTATCACTCCGCCGGCTTTGTCTGCTCTCTTATTTTTCATGCACTGTATCGTATCCGCACACGCTTCTCTTGAGTGGACAATTATAGGCTTATTAACATCAACTGCCGCTTCAATCTGCGTCTCAAACCACATTTTCTGGACTTCCTTCGGATTATCAAGATAATGATAATCAAGTCCGATTTCTCCAATTGCAACAACTTTTTCATTGTTTAAAGCCTGTTTTTTCAACCATTGTATATCGTGCATGGTAAGATTCCCTACGTCCTCAGGGTGAACTCCTACCGCCGCATACACTTTATCATATTTGTCTGCAAGTTCAAGTGATTTTTTACACCCGTCTAAACTTGCCCCGACATTTATTAAATACTCCAGTTCACCGTTATCCGACAACATCTGACTGATAAGCTCGTCCCTGTCATCGTCAAACGCACTGTCATCATAATGGGAATGTGTTTCAAATATTTTCACTGTTGCTCTCCGTTAAATACTTTTTTATATCATAATACCGCAAAAACATAAATTCGGCAAAATATTCTCTGCCTTAATATATTATAGATTAATTGGATATGTTAGTCAAAACGTAATTCATTTTCACGATTATTTTTTGTTCTTTTAATTGAATTCCAACCATGACTTCAATATAATAAGTAATTATTAAAACATTTTGAACGGAGAAAGCTTATATGTTTAGAAAAATGAGAAGATTTAAACAGGAATTAAACGAAACCGAATGTAAGAAAATTCTTAAAAACGAAGTCCGCGGAGTCCTCTCCGTAATCGGCGATGACGGCTATCCTTACGGACTTCCTATTGATTATTGGTATGACGAAATCGAAAACCGCATTTATTTTCACGGTGCCAAAGAAGGACATAAACTTGATGCGATTAAAAAATGTAACAAAGTATCTTTTTGCACATACGACAAAGGATACAGAAAAGACGGCGAATGGCCTCTCTATATAAACAGTGTAATTGTTTTCGGAAAAATCAGCATTGTAAATGACAATGAAAAAATAATTGAAATTTGTAAAAATCTCTGCTATAAATTCACCGATGACGAAAATTATGTCGCCGATGAGCTTGAAAAAGCAGGAAACCGCGTATGCTGCCTCGAACTTATTCCCGAACACATCAGCGGCAAACTTGTCAAAGAAAGTTAATTAATATTACATATCTGCATTGCTGCTCCGTTTTCCATAACATGAAATCCATGCTTTTCATAAAAAGGAACGTTATTTTTGTCTTCAGGCATAAGTTCAAGATACATAAAATTCTTATATTTTTCTTTAATGTATTCCACCATTCTGCCTGCAATACCCTGTCCTTGATATTCCGGATGTACAAGTACATAATGAATCTGTGCGAGCATTTCCGAATCATCAAGGACGCGTATGAGACCGACAAGTCTCGCATCGTCCCACACAGTGAGCACAGTTTGGGAATTCATAAGTGCCTTATACAGTTTTTGCGGATATTCACCCGATTTCCCGCCAAATATCGTAAATCCGTATTCAAGCGGACACCTAATATCAGCATCAAGTTTCTTTTTGTATTTCGCCATAATTATATCACCTTCTCAAATTGTTCCACAGGTCATAAAGCTGCATGAAATCATTCCCACATTTATCCGCAGCATAAAAATATCCGTCGGAATTTTTGTTTTTAAGCAAGAACTCCGACGGAATGTTTTATCTTATATTTCTTTTTTATTATCAGCACCCGGAGTTGTGACAATCACCTTTTCCGGCGTAATAATAACAGCACCTTTTGCGGTAGCCGCACCATTAAACATCTTTTCTACCATCGCTTTAAAAGTATTGACAATCTCACCTTCAGCAACATACTCTGCTGTTCCTTTTATCTGATTTCACTGCCCTCAATAATATCCTTATCAACAGTCAAAACAGAAAGATTATTCTCATCATCTGCTGCCGCAAGAATCATTCCCTGTGACTCAACGCCGCAGAGCTTGCAAGGCTTTAAGTTCGTAACTACAGCAACCTTTTTTCCAACCATTTCTTCCGGCTTATAATATGCTGCAATTCCAGAAACAATCTGTCTTACCTCATCGCCGATGCGAATCTGTGAAACAAGAAGTTTCTTTGCTTTCTTTACAGGTTCACACTTAATTACTTCACCAACCTGAATCTGAATCTTGTCAAAATCATCAATTGTAATCTCAGGCTTTTTCTCAACCTTTGGATAATCCTTAATTCCGGCTGCCTTTTTTTGTGTTTCCTGAATCTTTTCAACTTCTTTCATAACTTCTTCAAGATCAAGACGGGCAAATAATATTTCAGGTTTTTCAGTTACTTTTATATCATTTTCTCTTAAACCAAACTTGTCGAGGTCATCAAAATCTCTTTCTCCAGCCTTTGGATTTGCAGGATATAGCTGTGCAAGAATACGCTCAGAAGTCTCAGGCATATAAGGTGTCAGAAGATTTGCTCCGACTGTAATGCTTTCAACAAGGTTATATAAAACTTCGCTGAGACGGTCTTTCTTTGTCTCATCTTTTGCAAGTGCCCAAGGCATTGTCTCATCAATATATTTATTGCATCTCTTAAAAAGAGTAAATATCTCCGTAATTGCGTCAGCAACATGAAGTGTCTTCATCTTATCTTCGACTCTTGCCTTTGTACCTGTCACAACAGCTTTAAGTTCTGCATCAAAATCAAGGCTTGCACCATTCTCATCTGTACCCGCACCTGTCGTGTCGGCACCTGTCTTTGCAACATTGCCGCCAAAATACTTATTTGACATGGCAATTGTTCTGTTTACAAGATTACCAAGCGTATTGGCAAGGTCTGAATTCATACGCTCAACCATAAGCTCCCATGAAATAACACCATCATTTTCAAAAGGCATTTCGTGAAGGACAAAATATCTTACAGCGTCAACGCCAAACATATCTACAAGGTCATCTGCATAAATAACATTGCCTTTTGACTTACTCATCTTACCATCGCCCTGCAAAAGCCATGGGTGTCCAAATACCTGCTTTGGAAGCGGTTCACCGAGTGCCATAAGGAATATCGGCCAGTAAATCGTATGGAATCTGATAATATCCTTTCCGATAAGATGAAGGTCTGCCGGCCAGAACTTCTTATACTGTTCGCTTGAGTTACCGTCTGCATCATAACCTATACCTGTAATATAGTTAGTAAGAGCATCAAGCCACACATAGACTACATGCTTATCATCAAAATCAACCGGGATACCCCATTTGAAAGATGTTCTTGATACACATAAATCCTGAAGTCCAGGAAGAAGGAAATTGTTCATCATCTCATTCTTTCTTGAAACAGGCTGAATAAATTCAGGATGTGTATTAATATGCTCGATAAGTCTGTCCGCATACTTGCTCATCCTGAAGAAATATGCCTCTTCCTTAGCTGGCTTAACTTCACGTCCACAGTCAGGACATTTACCATCTACAAGCTGTGACTCTGTCCAGAATGACTCACATGGTGTACAATACATTCCTTCATATGAACCCTTATAAATATCACCCTGGTCATAAAGCTTCTTAAAAATCTTCTGAACCTGTTTTTCATGATAATCATCTGTAGTACGAATGAACTTATCATATGATGTATTCATCAAATCCCATATTCTCTTAATCTCACCTGATACATTATCAACAAATTCTTTTGGTGTAATGCCGGCTTCTTCAGCTTTAAGCTCAATCTTCTGTCCATGTTCGTCAGTTCCTGTCTGGAAAAACACATCATAGCCCTGCTGTCTTTTATATCTTGCAATGCTGTCCGCGAGAACTATCTCGTAAGTATTACCGATATGCGGTTTGCCTGAAGTATAGGCAATCGCTGTTGTCATATAAAATGGTCCTTTATTCTGTGGCATTGTCATAGCCTCCTAACTCTTTACTGTTTCAATCTAAAGATGAAATAAGCTTCATACACTTAAAACATCCGCCATTTAATTAAATATTGTAGCAAAACTGATTTAATATATCAAGAGCCGCATTTTGCGTGCAGTGATAAAATATAGTATAATAAGTTAAGTTTACAACAACAGATTTCAGGAGGGTTTATATTTGAAAATTACAAAAAAACGCTTTTTATTAATATTTACATCATTAATCCTGTCATTTTCACTTCTTGCCGGTTGTCATTCTGCAGACACTGTCCGTAATAACCAGCAAAACACTGTAGATTCTGCCTCATCAGAAAATGAAAATTTCAGGGAATTTACCGATGCAATTTTTCGTGATAATGTCTCAGGAGATATTCTTTCCCTTCATACGATATTACAACATCCTGAAAACTACGGTATTACCAATTATGAAAAAACTCTCGGCAGATATAATCTCGATAATCCAACGGACAGCTCAGATATATCTGACTGTCTGACGCAGCTTAATTCGTTTGACAAAAACAGTCTTTCAAAAGACCAGCAGATTACATATGAATTATTAAAAAAATATCTTCAAACAAAACTCGAATACTGCGATTTATTTCTGCTTGATACAGACTTATCGACAACAATAGGAATACAGGTTCAGCTTCCTATCATATTTGCGGAATATACATTCAATGAAGTAAAAGATATTGACGAATATCTTTGTGCTGTCGAAGATACGGACGAATTTTTTGAAAATCTTATCGAATATGAAAAAATGCGAAGCGAAAAGGGCTATTTTATGGAAACCTCCCTCGCAGAAGAAATCATTGAGCAGTGCAATACATTTATAGACAGTGCCGATGATGGTTATCTTATAACAACATTTGAAGAAAAGCTGAACAATTTACCGGAACTTGATGAAACGCAGAAATCTTCTTACCAAGAAAGAAACAAATCTGCCGTAAATGAACATGTGATTAAAGGTTACCGTATTCTTGCAGACGGCATTGAACAGCTTAAAAATACAGGAAAATACAGCGGCGGTCTCTGCAACTATCCAAACGGACAGAAATACTACGAATACCTTGTAAATAACCAGATGGGCTGGTCCAAAACCATTGATGAATACGACGCTCTTCTTGATTCGTATATAAGCCGAAATATTGCCTCTATACAGGGGTTATACAGAAAAAATCTTGGACTTTCCGACCAGTTCAACACATTTCATTTTCAATATACACAGCCAATGGAAATCCTTTCAGATTTAAAAGAGAAAATAAAAACATCATTTCCTGAGGGAGCCGATGTCAATTATGAAGTAAAATATATCACAAAAGCATTACAGGATTATGCAAGCCCTGCAATGTATTTTACTCCTCAGATTGACAACAATGCTGTCAACTCAATATATATCAACCCCAAAAGCACCGGCTCTTCAGATATTTATACAACACTTGCACATGAAGGATTTCCGGGACACATGTATCAGATTACATATTTTGCAAACAAAAATTCTGATTTAATCAGACACATTATCCAGCCCGGCGGATATATTGAAGGCTGGGCCACTTACTGTGAAGCTCTTTCTTACCAATATGCCGACACAGATAATGCTCCGTTAAATACTCTTATGCAGCTTAATTATTCAACTATTATGCTAATCTATGGAAAAGTAGATATTGGTGTCAACTACTATGGCTGGTCAGAAGATGATGTATACAATTTTATAAGTTCATATGGATTTAATGACAAATCCGTTGCCACACAGATGTACTCGCAGATGCTCTCCGAACCTGCAAATTATTGCAAATATGTTCTTGGCTATGTGGGATTTATGGAATTAAAAGCTGCCGCCATGCAAAAACAAGGCAACAGCTTTAATCTTAAAGAATTTCATAAGTACATCCTCGATATGGGACCTGTACAATTTGACATATTGTTTGAAAATCTGCCTGAATAAAATATCTGCAGATTGGTTTTCCACATAAAAATATTTATTATGTTATCTTTTCCACAATCAGCAGAATCTTATTCCACAAGTTGGACCACAACATAAATTAAGGCATAAAAGCGTCATGCAATATCCACCCGGATTCATAGTAGTTCTGCCATATGACTGTCCTCTTCCTGCATACCATTGTCCACCGCTTTGAAGCTGTCTGTAAAGATTCTGATATGCTACATTATCAGGGTCTATCTCCACGGCATGCTTTGCATGCTCAAGTGCTGTTGCAGTGTTACCGGCTCCCGAATTTGCCTGTGCACTGTAATAGTACCATCTTCCGTCACGGTTATCTATTCCATTAAGGACATTAATTGCCTCCTGAAAAGCTCCGCTGTTAATATAATTTACAGCCGCTTTGAGATGCATTCCTGTCTCATCATCTCCCATATTATCTGTGCGGTTCTGACCTCCGCTATAAGAATATCCACCAAATCCAAACGGTCCAAATCCCCAGAATCCACCAAAATCTCCATATGGATTACCATTCTGCTGATTATCTCCGTCATAGCCATAACCGCCACCTGATGAGCGTCCTGTCTGACCATATCCGGAATAACCTCCATATCCGGAATATGAACCTCCGGATGAACTGTATCCCATCTCTTTTTCTTTCATTATCTGATTATAAGCCTGCTGGACTATCTTAAACATCTCTTCTGCTTTATCCTTATTCGGATTGTTAATATTAGCATCCGGATGATATTTACGGCTTAATGCCCTGTATGCTTTTTTTATCTCTTCGTCAGATGCATCCCTTGATACACCTAATACCTGATATGGATCACTCACTTATTTACTCCTGTATTAACATTAATTATTTTTCTTCTCATGTCTTAACTTCGCCGCATCAAAACGCGTCCAGACACCAGAATATATTATGTTTCTTAAAATCTCAACATCATTAATAATAGGAAGACGTTCAAAATATCTTGCACATTCCGCCATTATACTATTAAGCAGATTTCCTACATAATTATCAAAATCCGGCTGTTTCATATATGGAATAAGCATATTATAATTCTTTTTTTCAACATCTTTTTCCAAATCATCATATGCATCAAGTATATAAATATACTTGCCAAGAAAAAAGCCCAGCTTTGAAAGCGTCTCATGCCATTCATCGTCACGCCATGCTGTTATTGCCGCAAGCTGCTTACCAAAACAATATGAAACTCTGTCAATATCATTACATTTCTGTGCTTCAAGTTCAGATAAATCCTTTAGTGACGACTCTATTATACGTGCTTTGTTTTCATATTTCTTCCTTATTATATTAACTTTGGAATTATAGCTGTCTGCAAGAATCTTTCTCGTAACTTTATGTTCATCATTCCAGTCATCCATACATTTATAATACATCATAAGTATATTCATATCCGCAACATAATCTGTAACTTCATTAATGCGGTATTCATGCTTTGCAACCGGATGAACCAAACACTTTTCCTTTCCATATTCAGTCTTTGGTTCGTATAAACCACTTAACAGCATTATTAAAAAAGTCATATCATAACTGAGTGATATTTTACCGGTAAATCCGTATTCCTTTCCAAGTACCTTGCATAATCCGCAATAGTACGACCTGTAAACATCAAATTCACGAAACTTCAACTCAGGCTTATTAACAACCACATATCCGTACAAAGACCTCTTCCTCCTGCAAACAACAAGCCGGACATTCGGTAAATGAACTACAACATTCATCCGCCGGCTATCCGACTTGCTGTTATCATATAACAACTTACTTTTACAGTCAATTACAGCAAAAGATTTATTATAAAATGTTTATAATTATAGAATTATTCTAAATTAATTACTCATCAGGACTTGTCCCGAACTTATAAAGCTGACTGTAGTAATCAAGTTCTTCTTCTAGTCCTGTTCCATGTGTCAAAAGCCCTGTGCAATCATTTGAAGACACTGCATCTGCCATATCAAGATAATCTTCATCGTCATAATAACTGTCATCACCATAAGCCTCGTCATTTCCAAGCATTTTACGGCTAATCAGATAATCCTCATCATCATAATAACTGTCATTTTTCTCCGAATTTCTGCGTGGATACATAATCTCTGCCTCCTTTCACTATCAAGATAGTGTTAGTGTTCCCAGAGTAAATTTTATAATTCATATATTGCGTTTACTATTGCAATCAAAACTATATTATGTTATGCTTTGTGCAGAATATATTCTAATACAAGGCAAAGTAAATTTTTCTTATTTTCTATTTAACATTCTTTATTCCGGTTTAAGTATCCGCCAAAAGCGGCTTTTTGTAATTTATAACCGGATATTCGCACTCATGTGCTCCAGAAAATCTATCAATTCACTTGCCGTCAATCCCAATAATCAAGTATAATTAATTAAAGAAAGGAAATACTGAATGTCCAGTACACCATACGATGATGTATTCCGTACACTTCTTACTGATTGTACGGAACTTATGATTCCGGTTGTCAATGAAATTTTTCATACCAATTATACCGGAAATGAAAAAATACGTCTGCTCCAGAACGAGCATTTTATACAGATGCCCGACGGCAGTAAGCAGGAGCGAATCACAGATTCCAGCTTTGAAATTATGAGTGGCAACACATGCAATATAAAATGTAAAAAGCGGTACCACATTGAATGTCAAAGTTTTGAGGATGGCAGCATGGTTGTGCGTATGTTTGAATATGATACACAGATTGCACTTGAAAACAGGGAACTTACGCCCGATACTCTTACTGTAAGTTTCCCCGATTCTGCAATCATATCGCTACGTCATACATCACACACTCCTGATAAGATGAATATCAATATCTTAACTCCCGGAGGAAATGTGTCATATAATGTTCCTGTTTTAAAAGTAAGACAGTATTCCGCCGATGAACTGTTTGAAAAACATCTGTTTTTTCTCATACCTTTTCATATTTTTGTATATGAAAAAGACTTTAATGAAATTGAACAAAATGATGAAAAATTAAAGAAATTAGAAGCTGAATACACATACATTACAAAGCATCTTAACGAGGCGAGCCACGCCGGTATTCTTTCAGAATACACAAAAGCAGCAATTCTTGAGATGTCCTGCAAGGTTGTAAAACACCTCGCCGCAAAATATAAAAAAATAAAAAAAGGAGTGAATCTTAATATGGGTGGTAAAGTTTTAAATTACAGAGCCAAGGATATTTTAAACCGTGGACGTGCCGAAGGCGAAGAACAGACCAAAATTCAGATTGCAACAAAACTTCTCACCTGTGGAAATGATATTAAATCGGTCGCTGATATTACGGAACTGCCTGAAGAAACCGTAGCAAAACTGGCTGAAAAGATTTAACAAAGAGAGCCGGAAATTAAACTGCGTCCATATAGAACAAATTTAACTCCCGGCTCTCTACATTTTTATTTTTCAAATATTCTCAATGCAAAAAATAAAAGCCCCACAACCTGGCTCCAATGACCAAATCATAAGACTTTCGTAAGTGCGCCGCCAGGGGTTCGAACCCTGGACACCCTGATTAAGAGTCAGGTGCTCTACCAAC
>ENA-OOQO01001228-OOQO01001228.1-human-gut-metagenome-genome-assembly--contig:-NODE-1228-length-13113-cov-2.065860_pt1 | contig 13113 bp, 8 predicted proteins | sample MGYA00241088_ERZ501162 | MGnify/ENA primary metagenome ERZ501162 (study PRJEB25962, sample SAMEA2042497) | human gut metagenome | biome: human gut; feature: human-associated habitat; material: faeces... | reverse complement strand
CTAAGGCATTTGATACATCTTGTAAAGTAAATGGAAAAGTTCCATCAGGAAGTGAAAAAGTTACTTCATCACCAATAAATTTTTGCAAAAAGTCAGTTACTTGTTCAATAGCATTAATTTTATTATGATCATCAACTCTCATACATTGTCTAAATGTACGATAATATCCAGGTTCACTAATTTCACTTTCAAGATTTATTTCATCAGTATGAGTTTTAGTAAGAACGCCGATAACTTGATCTCTTATTTGAGGACCAGGTTTACCACTTATTAATATATCAAGAAGAGCTTTAGCTAAAATTGTATTTTTATATGCTTTTACAGTTTCATCATCTTTTATAAATAAATTTACATATCTAAGAGTTTTTTCAATTAAACTTAATTGTGATTTATCATTTGCTTCGAGAAGTAGTGCATATTCATCGACTCCTAAAAGCCATGGAGGTAAAAGAAGTATTTCATCATTACTATTTAAATCAGTATTATAAGTTTTATAGGCAAAAGTTGGTTCATTATTTAAGTAATTAAAGGCTTTTGCATATTCACCATAAGCATCAAATATTATAATATTTGGTTTATCATTCATATTTTCACTTTTCATTAGATTTTGCATAATTCTTGTAAAACCACAACTTTTACCACTTCCAGAGGATCCAAATATAGCAAAGTGTGAACCGAATAAACTATTGATATCAGCATTAATATAGGCATTTTCATAAAATGGACTTTTACCCATAATTAAGTAATTATTTTTAAAACCTACAATATTTTTTACAAAGTCATAATTAAGTAAATATATTACACTTGCAAAAGAGGGCTTTTCATCAAATCCATAAATAAAGTCATTATTTTCCAATTTTCCTAAAATATTAACTTTACATTTTGTTAGACTAAGCTCAGTTATTTCTCCAATAAAAGATTTATTAGTATCCTTTATTAAAACATAAAGGTTTATTAAGTTAGTGGTCTTCTTTACATCAAGTGCAAGTTTAACCTCAATTTGATTATTAATAATTTGTTCTATAGTTCCTATCATATCAATACCTCTTTACTCTAAAAATATTATATCAAAACCAGTTTTCTTTTACAATAAAATTGAATTATTTAATATGTAAAAAAATTTTGTAAAAACATTATGTGGAATTTCAATTGTACTTAATGCATTGTTTTCAATGTGCTTATTTATAATTTATAAAAAGAAAACTAAAAAATAGATAATCAATAACTGGTTCTTTATTTTTTATATTAAATCTAGGTGTCAAAATATAAAATTTATGCTATACTAAAATAGTAGTGTAGGTGTAATAAATGAATATAAAGGGATTAACAAATACTGAAGTTGAAGAAAGAAAACAAAAAGGTTTAATAAATTATGTTGATGAACCAAAAACTAAAACTATTAAAGAAATTATTAAGACAAATGCTTTAACTTATTTTAACTTTTTAAATATTGCTTTAGGTTTAATGGTTTTAATAAGTGGAATAGTATCTGGAAAATTTTTATATGCATTAAAAAATTGTCTTTTTGTTAATGTCATTTTTACAAATACTATAATAAGTATAGTCGAAGAAATTCTTGCTAAAAAAACAATTGATAAATTAAGTGTTATTGCCGATAGCAAAATTAAAGTAATTCGTGATGGTGAAACTATAGAGCTTACTAGAGAACAGCTTGTTTTAGATGATGTATGTAATTATGAAATAGGAAACCAGGTTGTAACTGATGCTGTAATATTATCTGGAACTTGTGAAGTAAATGAAGCTTTTATAACTGGTGAAGAAAAAATTATTACTAAAGAAAAGGGTGATGATTTAACAAGTGGTTCATTTATTATAAGTGGTAATGTTTATGCTAAGGTAATTCATATAGGAAAAGATAATTATATTTCTAAAATTACTAGTGAAACAAAATATATAAAAAAGACTAATTCAGTTATTTATAATTCATTTGAAAAGATGCTAAAAATACTAAGTGTTTTACTTGTTCCAATTGGTATATTATTTTTTATAAATCAAATGGGTATTACTAACAGCATTCCAGATTCCCTTATGAGTATGGTTAGTGCTTTAATAGGTATGATACCCGAAGGGCTTGTACTTTTAACATCATCGGCAATGGCAGTAAGTGTTATTAGACTTAAAAAATATAATGTTTTAGTTCAAGATTTATATTCTATTGAAAATCTTGCTAGAGTAGATACTTTATGTTTAGATAAAACTGGTACAATTACCGAAGGATTTATGGAAGTAAAAAAAATTATTCCTCTTAAAAAAGAAAGTGAAAAAGATATTAAAGAAATTTTAGCATCTTATGTAAATGCACTTTCTGATCCATCACCAACTTTTAAAGCAGTAGAAAGTTTTGTAAGTGATATTAAATATAAGGATGCTTTTTTAGAAACATTATCATTTTCAAGTGTACGTAAGTATTCAGCGGTTAAATTTGAAAGTGATGTATACTTTTTAGGTAGTCCTGAAAATTTATATAAAGGTAAAATAAAAAATCTTTCATCTTATCAAGAAGATTATAGAGTATTACTTCTTGCAAAAGGAGAAAGTTTAAAAAATATAAAAGATATAAAACCTATTGCTTTAATTTTAATTCAAGATAAAATCAAAGAAAATGCTGATGTTACTTTAAATTATTTTAAAGAGCAAGGTATTGATATTAAAATCATAAGTGGAGATAATCCAGTAACTGTTTCTAAAATTGCTAGTAGGGCAGGAATTAGTGATATAAGAAGTGTAGATATGTCACAGGTTAGTGATGAAGAAATACCTGATATTATTGAAAGTTTTAATATTTTAGGTAGAGTTAAACCAGACCAAAAGAAAAAAATAGTTATTGCCCTTAAGAATAAAGGACATTTTGTAGGTATGACTGGTGATGGAGTAAACGATTGCCTTGCTTTAAAAGAAAGTGATTGTTCTATTGCAATGGCAAGTGGAGCAGATGCTGCCAAAAATGTAAGTCAGTTTGTACTTCTTGATTCAAAAATTGATAATTTACCTCTTATTTTAAAGGAGGGAAGAAGAAGTATTAATAATATAGAAAGAAGTTCATCACTTCTCCTTAGTAAAACAATATTTACAATAATTTTAATTATTGCTTGTATTTTCCTAAATACAGAATATTTCTTTATTCCAATTCATTTAACTTTAATAACATTTTTTACAATAGGTGTTCCATCATTTATTTTAGCACTTGAACCAAACCATGAACTTGTAAAAGGAAATTTTCTTTTGAAAGTATTCTTAAAGGCTTTACCTAGTGCTTTAACTGTAGTATTTAATGTAGTAATTATTAAGTTGTTCCAAATTAATTTTGGTCTTTCACAAGAATTATGTTCGACTCTTACAGTATTTTTAACCGCTATAACAGGATTTATATTCTTAAATTATATTTGTAAACCATATAATCTTTTAAGGGGAGTAATGATGTGTATATTATTCTTAGCATTTGAATATTGTGCGCTTTACCAATATGCATTTTTCAATATAAGTAATATTAATAAAGACACTATTTTAGTATTTATAGTTTTATTTATTTGTAGTATGTATATTTTTGATAAACTTAAATCACTTTCAAATTATATATTAAGAAAAACAAATAATATCTAAACCCCTTGCATAAATATATAGATTAATGTTATATTATAAATAGGTGAACGTGAAGGAAGTTCGCGTTACCTAAATGAATAGTGTAGCGCTATCCGGCTATAATAGATTTCAAAACATGGAATAACCATATAATGATTTCTATCATAATCTGGACGGCGCGTTTTATATATTTTGGATAGCTATTCCAAAGTAACAAAACGATAATCAAAATTACTACTCTTTCGAGACTCTTTTTGCTCATTTGCATTCCTCCTTTCGTCTAGTTTAAATCTTGGTGCACCAAAACCCCTAGAAAAAATTAAGAAGGTAACGCCATTTCCAGCACGTTCGAGTAGTTATTATACATATATAAAATAGGATTGCAAGTGATTCGACAAAACATGTCAAAATAAGACATGAATTTGTTTTAAAGTTATAAAATTAGCATATAAACATGTTAATTTTTTTATGATATTAAAAAATACTAAGAATGGCCAAAATTCTAGTATTTACCTTGTTCGTATTTTCTCTTATTATGTAGATTTAAGAAAAAACTATGCCTAATTTATGGAAAATGGTACTAGATATTTTATAAAATAAGTGTTATTATTTAATAGTAGGATACGTAAATACGAGGGTATATTTTCTTAAATCTACATAATTTAAGAAAACTTATAGCCCTATTTATGTAGGATTGGAGATAATATGAAAAATAAAATAAAAATTGCATTGTTTGTAATTTTAATAATATCTATTCTAGGTATTTCTTTTATTTACAAAGAAGAAGATAATAACCCAAAAGGAAAAAAACATAACAGTTTAGCGATAATGATAAAAGAGAATGAAAATGGGGAATATATAAAATCAAGTTCAAAAGATATACCCAAAGGAAATTATATATTAAATTATGAAAAAAGTTATTGTAAGAATAATGGTAAAATAGGAAATTATGATAATGTAACCGGAAAAGTTAGTTTTTCATTTATAGGAAGTGATAGCTGTTTTTTATTTTTTGACTATAATTATAAAAATATTATTAGAAATGGTTATGAGGCTATTTTGATAGATAATGTAAATGATGCAAAAACTGTAGAGCAAGCAAAAAATACAATTTTACAAAAAACAAAACCTAATTTTTCTGCTGTTTCTTCTACAAATGATGGTTTATTTGCAATGGAAGATGATTTAGGAACTTCATTTTATTTTAGAGGTGCTGTTGATAATAATTGGGTAGTGTTTGGTAAAGATAAAAATGAAAAAGATATGTATTGGAGAATAATAAGAATAAATGGTGATAATTCTATTAGAATGATTTATACTGGAACGACTCCTCCAACAAGTAGTACAGCGACAGTAATGACTGGAGAGGATACTCATATTCGTAATTATTCTTATAATGGAATTAGTGATAGTTCAATATATTCTGGTTATATGTACTCTCCTAATGTACAGTTTGGAAATGCAACACCAAGTTACATAAAACATTGTGTAGAAGATTGGTTTTCTCAAACATCCTTAGTTGGAAATCCTAATATAGAAAATAACCAAATATATTGTAATGATCGAAGCGTTATTGACGGAACTTGGTCATTTTCTAGTAACATAAATTATGCTTCTTATACTAGAATAGCAAATAAAAAAAATCCGGTACTTACGTGTTCTAATTATAATGATAAATTTACATACGAAAATAGTTCTATTGGAAATAAAAAATCAAAGTATCCTGTAGGCCTCATAACTGCAGATGAAGTAGCAATAGCTGGAAATATATTATTTATTATGAATAAAAAATCGTATTTATATACTAATCAAGATTATTGGGTTGGAACACCATTAAGTTTTCGTGATAGTAATGCTTATTCATTTGCTTTTCTTAGTGATGGCTATTTAAATAGCCGTAATGTTACTTCTAGTATTGGTGTAAGACCTGTTATAAGTTTATCATCTAATGTTAAGTTGCACGGAAATGGAACATGGCAAAACCCTTATAAAGTTGCAGAAAACGAAAATCCAGTTATATCTCAATTAAACTTGAATGAAAACGTTATTACTGCATCTTTTACAGATGATAAAGGGTTATCTGGATATGCTATATCCACAAGTAATACAGTAACACCTACTAATTGGGAAAAAATTAATGGAAAGACTTATGATTTAAATATTTCATTAACTACTGATGGAACATATTATTTATGGGTAAAAGATACAGATGGTAATACAACAGTATCAGAACCAATTATAATAGTTCAAAAAGGATGGCAAACAATACTTGCAAATAGTAAAATTAATGAAACAACACCTGATTTTAATCAAATCTCAACAACTAATGAAGGATTATTTAAAGCCCAAGATGATTTAGGTACATCATACTATTTCAGGGGTGCTGTTGATAATAACTGGGTAAAATTCGGTAAAGACAGTACTGGAACTGATATGTACTGGAGAATAATAAGAATAAATGGAGATGGTTCAATAAGAATGATATACTCAGGAACAACTGCTCCTACAGAAAGTACTAAAGTAGTAATGACTGGAGAAAGTACAAGTATTGGTAAAAGCAAATTTAGTGATGGAAAGAATTCCTCAATATATGTTGGATATCAATATGTTGACAATAAACAGTTTGGATATGGAAAATGTGATGGTTCCAATGCAAGCTGTAGGATAGATAGAAGTACAACTATTTATAACAGTTCATTAAAACAAGCTATTGATAAATGGTATATAACAACAACACTATATACAGATGAAAGTACAAAAAATATAGTTTCAGATTCAATATTTTGCAATGATCGAAGTGTTACAGAAGGAAGTTGGACTTCAAGTGGAAATATGTCACCAGTATATTATTCACCTAGAACTAGATTAGAAACTAATAAAATTCCAATACTAACTTGTCCTAATATAGAAGATATGTTTACAATTAATAACATTACTCTAAAAAATAATGAAATTGGCGGAAATGGTGCTTTAACGTATTCTGTTAGTGCTATAACAGCAGATGAAGTAGCAATGGCAGGGGGTGTAATGAAATTGAACAATACATCTTTTTACCTATATTCTGGAATTACTTATTGGACGTTATCACCAATTGCATATCATACTTCTACCAGTAATGTTTTTAATGTTGAGTCTACTGGGAAACTTAATGCAAATATTTCTGGACAATATTATGGTATACGACCAGTAATAAATTTATCTAAGGATGTTAAACTATCTGGTAATGGAACATGGAATAATGTTTATGAGGTAGTAAATTAAATATAACTTTACACTCTTTACATCTATAAATTAAAAATATTAAAAAAATACTTTAAATTTTAATTAAATATTGCTACAATATTTTTATGAAAGAAGTGATTTTATGTTAAATGATATTATTACATTTTTAAAAAGTTTAGCATTTATAGATTATGTATTTTTCTTTACTGTGGTATTTTTAATTATTCTTGTGGTATCTTTAATATATTTTATAAAGATAAACAGTAATGAAACTGATGAATTAACTGATAATTTAGTTTTAAATGAGATTGAAAATGTCAATAAAAATAAAGATGTAAAAGATCCAGAACTAAATGAAATAGCAACTGCTTTAAAAAATATTAAACCAATAGATTTTACACCATATGAAAAAGAAGAGGAAGAAAAAGCTATAATAAGTTATGATGAACTTTTATCAAATACTGGACAATATGAACTAAATTATTTAAACGAAGAAAAAAATGGTGATGTTCTTGTTAAGACTGTAGATTTAAATAATTTAATCAATGTAAAGAAAAGTGAACCAATAAAAATGGAAGTTCATTTAATGAGTTTAAGAAAGGAAGAAGAGTTTTTAAAAACTTTGAAAGAACTTTCAAAATCATTAAATTAAGGGGGATATATGAAATTTAATATAATTACACTTGGATGTAAAGTAAATAGTTATGAAAGTAATTTTATGAAGGAAGCCTTAGTTAAAAACGGGTTTTCTTTTTGCAATTTAAATGAAAAATGCGATATTTTAATTTTAAATACTTGTACAGTTACTGATACCTCAGATAAAAAGAGTTTAAAAGAGGTTCGTAGACTTAAAAGAGAAAATCCTAATGCAATACTTGTGGTATGTGGATGTTCTGTGCAAAATGATAAAACTAAGTATGATGATTTAGGTATCAATATTTTGATGGGTAATATTAATAAAAGTAATATCGTAAGTATTATTGAAAAGTATCTTGATGATAAAACTCCAGTAGAGTATGTAGCTAAAACTCGTGATTTACCTTTTGAAAATATGGAAGTTGATATATCAGATCACACAAGAGCATATATTAAAATCGAAGATGGTTGTGATAACTTTTGTTCATACTGTATTATACCTTTTGTAAGGGGCAAAAAAAGAAGTAAAGATTTTTCTTTAGTTTTAAGGGAAGTACAGCATCTTGCAAATAATGGTTATAAAGAAATTGTTTTAACAGGTATTGATACCGGAGGTTATGAGTCAAATGATAAAGATTTAACTGATTTAATTTGTGAAATGAGTAAAATAAATGGTATAGAAAGGATTAGACAATCAAGTATTGAAATAACTCAAATAAATGATAAGTTTATCGAAGAACTTAAAAATAATAATAAAATATGTGATCATATTCATATTCCACTTCAGTCGGGAAGCGATAGTATCTTAAAATTAATGAATAGAAAATATGATTTAAAATATTTTTTTGATAAAATAGATATGATAAGAAGTGTAAGACCAGATATTTCAATTACCACTGATGTAATTGTAGGTTTCCCTGGTGAAACTGAAGAAATGTTTTTAGAAACTATGCAAACTTGTAAAAAGGTAAATTTTTCTAAAATTCATGCATTTCCTTATTCTGAAAGAAAAGGAACAAAAGCAAGTATGATGGATGGAAAAGTACCTGAAAGTGTTAAACACGAAAGAGTTAAAAAATTACTTGAATTATCTGATAGTTTAGAAAAATCATATTATGATAAATTTAAAGGAAAAAAACTTGATGTTTTAATCGAAGAGGTATCAGAATCTGGCTCTAAAGGACATACATCAAATTATTTAATGGTTCACACAAATGAAAAATTACAAAAAGGAGAAATATATAATTTAATAGTTTAATGGAAAAGTATATAATAGGTAAATTTAAAAAGATTATTTATGAAAATAAAGAAAGTAACTTTGTTGTTACTCTTTTTAAAGTTGAGGATACTGATGATACTTTTATTAAAGAAAATATGGCTAGTTTAATTCACGTAACAGGCATTTTACCTAATATTAGACTTGATGTTAAATATAAAGTATATGGTAATACATTAAATCATCCTAAATATTCTTGGCAGTTTTCTGGGTATAGATTAAGTGCTGTTATGCCGACAACTGAAGAAGAAATAATTAAATTTTTAGAGAGTCCTTTTGTCGAAGGCTGCTCTAAAGTATTTGCCAAAAGAATTGTGGATACTTATGGAGTAAATTCAATTAAAATTATTAAGGAAGATATAAACAATTTATTTAGTATTAAAGGAATGACTACTTTAAAAGCATCAAAAATATATGGAAGTTTAATTAAATATGAAAAAGATGACGAAATAATTAAAAAACTTACTTCTTATGGTTTTTCTTATGAACAAGCAGCCAAAGCAATTAATAAACATTATACAGATATTACTCCGATTATCGAAGGTAATTTATATTTAATGAAAGATATATTTGATTTTAAATTTTTAGATGATTTATATAAAAGAAATATTTCTAAAGATGATAATTTAAGATGTAAAGAATGTCTTTTAAATACTTTTGTTGATATATCATTTACCGAAGGATGTACATATTCCTATAAAGATGATATTTATAAATATTTAAGATCTATTTATGAAATAAATCTTGATAGTGAGGATTTTGATAATATATTATCTTCTTTAGTACAAGAGAAAAGTATTATAAAAGATGGAAGTAGATATTATTTAAAAAAATATTATGATGAAGAAAAAGATATTGCAAGATACTTATATTTAATAGATAAGCAAAAAAAGAAAGAATATCCATCGCTTTTAGATAAAATAAAAGATATTGAAAAAGATACTGGTAAAGAGTATTCACCTGAACAAATAAAGGCTATTGAAAATAGTTTAAAAGAAAATATATCTATTATTTCTGGTGGACCTGGTACTGGTAAAACTACTATAATTAATGCTATTGTAAAACTTTTTATTAAAGAAAATAAATATAATAAAGAGGAAGTTGCTAGTAATATAATATTACTTGCTCCAACAGGTAAAGCCGCTAAAAAGTTAAGTTTATCTACAGGTCTTGGTGCTCAAACAATACATAGACTTTTAAGATGGCATAAAGAGGAAGATTCTTTTGAATTTAATGAACATAATAAACTTTTTCATAAACTTGTTATAGTGGATGAATGCTCTATGATTGATGTATCTCTTATGAAAGCTCTTCTTTGTGCATATAATTCAAATATAAAACTTGTTTTAGTCGGAGATATTTATCAGCTTCCTTCAGTAGGTCCTGGTCTTGTACTTCATGATTTAATAGAAAGTGATTTATTTTCCTTTAATATGCTTTCAACTATTTATAGACAAAGTGATAATTCTTATATACCTTTTTTAGCAAAGGATATTAAAGCTCAAAATCTCGAAGATGATTTTACTTCTAAAAGAGATGATTATTCATTTATAATTACAAGCGAGGATAAAATACTTGAAACAGTTATTAAATGTGTAAATTATGGTTTAACAAAGGGTATTGATGAAACTAAAATGCAAGTTTTAGCTCCAATGTATAAAGGTATAAATGGAATAGATAATTTAAATAAATATTTAGAAAAAGTTTATAATAAAGAAAAAAATTTATTCGAAGTTAAATATGGAGATAAAATTTATAGAGTAGGTGACAAAGTACTACAACTTGTAAATGATTCAGACAATAATGTATTTAACGGTGATATTGGTAAAATAACTAATATTTATACAGGTAGTGATGATAAATTAAAAATATCTATTGACTTTGATGGGAATCTTGTATTTTATGAAAAAAAAGATTTAAAAAATATTACTCTTGCTTATGCAATTACAATACATAAAAGTCAAGGTAGTGAATTTGAACATGTTATTATGCCACTTAGTAAAGATTACTCTATAATGCTTTATAATAAACTTATTTATACTGGTGTATCACGTGCTAAAAAAAGCCTTACTATAATTGGTGATCCTTCTTCATTTATAAGGGCTGTTTCAAATAATTATTCTAAAGAAAGAAGAACTTCTTTAAAAGAATTTTTACAAAGTAACTATGATATATAAAAAATATAAGCGTTATACTGATATGAACCCCGTTTCTTGGACAAAATAGAAACGAGGTTTTTATATGGGAAAATTATCATTTGAAGATAAAATAAATTTGTATAATGATAGAAAATCAGGAGTATCAATTTCATCATTGTGTTCAAAATATAAAATATTACATGCTAATGTTGAATATTTAACTAGATTAATAGATAAGCATGGTTATGATATTTTAAGGAAAAATAGAAACAGAAAATTTACATCTTATGAAAAGGAGCGAATTATTAATCGTGTATTATTAAATAACGAATCCCTTTTATCTGTTGCAATTGATGAAGGATTATCTAGTCCAGGAATGTTAGCAAATTGGATTAAAAATTATAAAGAAATGGGTTATAATATAGTTGAACGAAAGCGAGGCAGGAGTCTAACTATGTCAAAAAAACCTAAAATAACAGACAAAAAAGAAACTATCGAAGAAGAAAATGAAAGATTAAAAAAAGAAAACTTATATTTAAAGGCGGAGTTAGAATACTCAAAAAAATTGAGAGCCGTTGTTCAAGCAAGGAAGAATCAACAACAGAAGAAAAAGTAAGTGTTGTTAGTGAACTTCGGCTAAAATATTCATTAATGATTCTTCTGAAAATATCAGGATTAAGTAAATCAACATTTTATTATACTTTAACTAAAAATGATAAAGATGATAAAAATAAAGAAATAATAGATAAAATAAAAGAAATATTTATTAATAATAAAGAAAAATATGGTTATCGCATAATTACGTTAGAATTAAGAAATCAAGGTTATAATGTAAATCACAAGAAAGTTTATAAAATAATGGTAAAATTAGGATTAAAGCCACTAAAAAGAAATAAAAGAAAAATCATCTTATAAAGGAACTATAGGTAAAATTGCTGATAATTTAATCGAAAGAAATTTTCGTGCAGATAACCCAAATGAAAAATGGTATACAGATGTTACAGAATTTAATCTTCGTGGAGAAAAATGCTATTTATCACCAATTCTAGATGGATATAATGGAGAAGTAATATCTTATAATACTTCTAAATCGCCTAATCTAGAACAAATAAATGACATGTTAAATAAAGTCTTCAATAAAAATAATAAACTTGATGGATTAATATTTCATTCAGATCAAGGGTGGCAATATCAACACAAATCCTATCAACAAAGATTAAAAAATAAAGGGATAAAACAAAGCATGTCTAGAAAAGGTAATAGTATGGATAATGGTGTGATGGAAAACTTTTTTGGACTACTTAAAACTGAAATGTTCTACGATCAAGAAGATAAATACAAAACATTAGATGAATTAATTACAGCAATAGATGACTATATTAATTATCATAATCATGATAGAATTAAAGTGAAATTAAAAGGACTGTCTCCTGTAAATTACAGGCTACAATCCTCTAATTAGAAACTATTTATAAACTGTCCAACTTTTGGGGTTCAGTTCAGTAAGTTACCTTTTTTTAATATTTTTGAAAAAATGTTTTAATATAAAACTGATAACATTATTTAAATATTTTATAAAATATATTATAATAGGAGTAGTTATTACTTATTACTTATTACTTTAGAAAAGAGGTGGATAATACATGAATAAGTTTATTACATTTTTATTTGCTATATTGTTCACCATTTGGACAATAAGACTTTATTATAAATTATATGATAAAAAAACAAGAAGATATATTTTGCTTATTGGATTACTTATTGTATTTTGGATGTTAATAAGAATTATAAAGGGTATTGCAGTTTCTCCATTAACAGAAAGAATGTGTTGGTATCTGTATTATTTGCCACTAATCTTTATTCCAACACTATATTATATTAGTTCATTATCATTATTAGGTAAAATGAATAAAAGAAAGAAAAATATTATATATTTAATTTCCTGCTTTTTATTACTTCTTGTTCTAACTAATGATTTTCATGAATTAGTATTTAAATTTGTTAAAGGAATGGCTTTATTTGATGAATATAAACATTTTATAGGATATTATTTAATATCTATTTGGATATTTTATTTATTTAGCAAAAGTTTAATAGATTTAGCAATTTATAGAATGAAAATAAAAAAAGATATAAAAGGATTTTTACCGTTTATAGTAATATTATTAGGTCTTACATACACAATTCTTTATGTGTTAAATATTCCTTATGTAAGAGGGATAAATATGTTATCAATTCAAA
>ENA-OOQO01001226-OOQO01001226.1-human-gut-metagenome-genome-assembly--contig:-NODE-1226-length-13147-cov-2.031088_pt1 | contig 13147 bp, 7 predicted proteins | sample MGYA00241088_ERZ501162 | MGnify/ENA primary metagenome ERZ501162 (study PRJEB25962, sample SAMEA2042497) | human gut metagenome | biome: human gut; feature: human-associated habitat; material: faeces... | reverse complement strand
CTACATTTTATTTCGTAGCGTGTGGTCATATCTCTATGACATATTAATCATAATATATTTTTAAATAAATTACAATACTTTTTTAAAAATTTATTCAAAAATATTTTTCATATACCAATTAATCTAGGTCTTCAATCTTTTTTAATTCATTAAATATAGGCTCATACTCAGGATTAGATTCAAAAGTAAATAATATATTAATAAACTCTTCAGCATCCTCTTTAGCTTTTAATAACATCTTAAAATCCCTTCTAATATTAGCCATCTTAAGTACTAATTCACCACTTTGTTTAATACCAAATAAATCTCCTTCTCCTCTATTCTGAAAATCATACTCACTAATTTCAAAACCATCAGAAGTCTTTTCCAAAAGACGAAGTCTCTCTTCAGATTCTTTAGCCACTAAAACACAATAACTTTGAATATCACTTCTTCCTACTCTACCTCTTAATTGATGTAATGTAGATAAACCAAACATATTAGCATTAAATATAACTATCATTGAAGCATTAGGCACATTAACACCAACTTCAATAACTGTCGTAGATATTAATATATTAATCTTATTATTTTCAAAGTCATTCATTACTTTATTCTTTTCTTTATTATCAAGTTTACCATGAATAATACCAATCTTACTTATCTTACCAAAGGCCTTATTCATCTTCTCCTCTAAATCTTTAACAGATTCTAAGTTCTCTTCATCTCCCTCAATCATTGGAGCCACTACATATATCTGATGATTATTATCAAGTTCTCTCTTCATCATCTCTAATACTTCAGTAATATCTTTTTCTTTCTTAAAGTATGTAATAACTTCTTTTCTACCTATAGGTTTAGTTTTAATTGAAGATACATCAGTATCACCATATATAGTTAAAGCATAACTTCTAGGAATAGGAGTAGCACTCATAGATAGTACATCAGGACTAATACCCTTTCCTTTAAAAGAATTTCTCTGATTTACACCAAAACGATGTTGTTCATCAGTTACAACAAGACCTAGTTTCTTAAATTTAACCCTATCTTGAATTAAAGCTTGTGTCCCAATAATTAAATCAATTTTACCAAGCTCTAGATTATCATATATTTCTTTCTTATCTTTAGCACTAGTACTAGAAGTAAGAAATGCTATTTTAAGTTTATACTTACTAAATATCTTAAGAGCATCTTCATAGTGTTGGCCCGCTAATATCTCAGTAGGAGCCATTAAAGCAGATTGATACTTAGATAAATAATTAGCATATATCGCAATAAATGCCACTATTGTTTTACCAGAGCCAACATCTCCTTGAAGTAATCTATTCATTCTCTTCTTAGATTCTAAATCCTTAAGTATCTCTTTAATACTACTACTTTGATCTAAAGTAAGTTTATATGGTAGATTATCAATAAACTTATTAATCTTATCATAATCAAGTACTCTCTCTATCGCAGTATCATCAGATTCTATCTTTTGTTTTAAATACCTAATCTTTAACATATACATAAATAACTCTTCATATTTAATTCTTTGTCTTGCCTTCTTTAAAGTAACAATATCTTCAGGTATATGAACATTATATATAGCATCTTTCTTAGAAAGTAAATTATATTTATCCTCAAGATATGTTGGTATTAAAGAATGAACATGGTATTCCTCATTATTAAGTACATAAGATACAAACTTAGATATTTGCTTTATAGTTAAACCTTCGGTAGTATAATAAATAGGTTCTATCTTAGCTCCTGGGGGTAAAAGGCCAAATCTAACATCCGAAGCCACTATCGTATTCTTAAGTTTATGATATTTACCAATTATAGTTACCTCTTTACCACACTTTAACTCTTGATGTAAATATACTTTATTATATACTGTAATGTTAATTATCATCGTTCCAGTATTAATTCTAAATATCAGTTTCTTTAAACTCTTATTAATAAATATAACTGTTGGTTGTCCCTCTACTATACCATCTATAACTATCTTGTCACCATCATTTAAAATATTCATATCAGTTCTTTTTATTACATCATACCTATATGGATAATAATATAATAAATCTTCACCATTATTAATTTTAAGTTTATTTAATAGTTCCTTAGTTTTAGGACCAACACCATCGATATTTTCTAACTCTATCATTATATCACACCCTAGTATAATTATAACAGAATAAAAAAATTTGTCTATAAAGTTAACAAGTAGTTAATGCCACAAGCAACAAAAAAGACTATTAAAAATTAGTAATTAATCTCTAATAGTCTTTATTTATTATTTAGTACCTACTTTTTCTAATACAAAGCCAACTTCATAATCATTAATATTTACTTTATCTTCAATACCATCTTTATCATAAACATTAATAGTCAAAGTCTCATCTTTAATCATATCTAAGTAATCTTTAATATTCTCTTTATACTCACTAGTAGCATCTATATACATATTAATTCTATCAGTAATATCAAAGTTCATAGTCTTTCTTAATTGTTGTACCTTAGATATAGTCTCTCTAGCAAGACCTTCATTTTCTAATTCTTTAGTAATAACAGTATTTAGTATAACAAAGTTATTACCTACAACCATTGCTTTAAAGCCCTCTTTACTAGATATTCTAATATCTACCATATCCTTAGTAATATCATAAGTAGTATTATCTATAGACATCTTAATACTTTCATTGTTTTCTAATTTATTAATATCTTCATTAGATAATTCTAATAACTTATCAGAAAACTCTTTAATATTCTTACCAAATATCTTACCGACTTCCTTAAAGTTAGGTTTAACCATAAAGTTCATATAAGTAGATAAATCATCAGTATAAATAACTTCTTTAACATTAAGTTCTTCTTTAATTAGACTAGTAAGTTCCCCAATAACCTTCTCTTTCTTCTTATCAAGTAAAATCTCACTAATAGGTTGTCTTACCTTTATCTTAGATTCCTCACGAACATTTCTACCTATACTAATTAAATCTCTTACTAAGTCCATTTTTTCTTCAAGTTTTAAGTCAATTAACTCTTCATTACATATTGGGAAATCACTTAAATGAACAGAAATATTACCAGTCAAATTAGTATATATCTCTTCAGCAGTATAACTAGCTATTGGAGCTATCAATCTAGATAATCCAAGAAGCACTTCATAAGTAGTCATATACACACTCTTTTTTGAAGTAGTCATTAAATTGTCCCAGAATCTATCTCTATTTCTTCTAATATACCAATTAGATAAATCAATTGAAGTAAAGTCAGTAATTAATTTAACTACTTTATTTAAATCATATTCATCATAAGCTTCAGTTACTTCTTTAATAAGTTTATTATACTTAGATAATAACCACTTATCAATATCTTCTCTATCATTATATTCTACTCTGCAAGTATTAATATCAGTTATCTTATCTGCATTAGCGTATATTGCAAAGAAATTATAACTATTACGAAGTGGATTAAAGAACTTAGAGTGAACCTCTTTTAATCCTTCAACATCAAACTTTAAAGGAGTCCATACTGGAGAAGCATATAACATATACCATCTAACAGTATCTGCACCATATTCTTCCATAATCTTAATAGGATCAATTATATTACCAGTAGACTTACTCATCTTCTTACCGTTACTATCTAACATCATATCATTTACTACAACATTTTTAAAACTTGATTGACCAGATATAATTGTTGATATAACAAGTAATGTATAGAACCATCCTCTTGTTTGATCGACACCTTCGGCAATAAAGTCCGCTGGAAAATGTTTATGAAACCACTCTTTATTTTCAAATGGGTAATGACATTGAGCATAAGGCATAGAACCAGAATCAAGCCAAACATCAATTACATCTTTTACTCTATGCATAGTTTTACCACAGTGTTGACATTTTATAGTAATATTATCCACATAAGGTCTATGTAAGTCAATGTCTTCATATTTTAACTCTTCATTTGCTCTTTCTATTAATTCTTCCCTTGAACCAACTACTTCAAATTCACCACATTCATCACATACCCAAAATGGTAATGGACATCCCCAATAACGATTTCTAGAAATACCCCAATCTACCATATTATTTAACCAATTTCCAAATCTCTTAGTTCCAACATAATCTGGATGCCATTTAATTTTATTATTTTCTTCAATTATTTTGTCTTTATATTCTGTTGTTTTTATATACCAAGCAGATTTAGCATAATAAATAAGTGGTGATTTACATCTCCAGCAATGTGGATATTTGTGTGTTATCTTTATCTTTTTAAATAATTTATCTTGTTCCTTTAAATATTTGATAATTTCTATTTCCAATTCAGGATCAGTTACTAATCTACCCTCCCAAGGCCCTATAGTATATTTTCCTGCTAAATTAACATTTTGAGTCCAGCCTATTTTATTTTCTTTACATACTCTATTATCATCTTCACCATAGGCAGGAGCAATATGTACAATACCAGTACCATCTTCATCAGTTACATAAGAGTCTGCGACTACTTCAAATGATTTACCATCAGTTACTTTTGCAAATGGTAATAATTGTTCATATTTAATACCCACTAAATCAGTACCTTTATATGTTTCAAGTACTTCATAATCATCACCTAAAACCTTATTAGCAAGACTTTTAGCCACGATAAACATATATCCCATTGAAGACACTTTAACATACTCTAAGTCTGGATTAACACAAGCAGCCACATTATCCATAAGAGTCCAAGGAGTAGTAGTCCATACTAAAAAGTAAGTATCACTATCCTTTATCTTAAATGGAACTATAACAGTATTAACACTATCTTCTTGATATCCTTGTTCTACTTCAAACTTAGCAAGTTCAGTACCACATCTAGGACAATATGGTAATATTTTATTACTATTATATATTAATCCTTTTTTATGCATTTCTTTTAATAAATACCATTCAGTTTCGTGGTAATCATTTGTACAAGTAATATAAGGATGCTTACTATCAATAAATTGACCCATCATATCAGTTATTCTATTTACTTCATCAATATTTATGGCTGTATTCTTTTTACATTCTTCAATAAATTTATCTATACCCATTTTTTCTATATCTTTTTTACCATTAATTCCTAATTTCTTTTCAACATTATATTCAATAGGTAGTCCATTGCAGTCAAGTCCTATTTTCCTATCAACCTTATGTCCCTTCATTGTTTGATATTTACAAAATGAATCTTTGATTGTTTTAGAAAACACATGATGTATACCAGGTTTAGCATTAGCATATATTGGTCCATCATAAAATACCCAAGTTTCATTATCTTTTCTATTTTCAATAGTCTTTTCTAGAATGTTTTCTTCTTTCCATTTAGCAAGTATTTTACCTTCTACTTCGCTTATTTTTCCTTTTTCTAATTCTTTAAATTCCATAATTCCTCCTTCTAAAGAAAAAACACCACCAGTACAAGGACGAAATACTTCGCGGTACCACCTTGTTTCACTGATAGTGCACTCATATTTTGATAACGGGTTATTCCCGGTTACTTCTAACTATTCAAAGTAACACATCAAGAGTGATCTATATATTAAGCATCTTATTAGTTTCCACCAGCCACTAACTCTCTACAAATATCTTAATATATCGTCTCTTTCTTTTGTTTTTATACATTAATTATATTCAAAATATTATCTATTGTCAATCTCTTTTCTTACTTTTTCTCTTTTTAATGTTTTAAGTAATCTCATATTAAGCATATCCCTCTTAATACCATCATTAGTACTTGAAGATATTATTTTTCCTATATTTGAAGATAAATACTCATTTAAATGTTCTTCATACAAGAGATAACAAACTAAACTTTCAAAATCATTCTTTTTAGCTTTCTTTAATTTTTCTATCTTATAGTATCTTGTAAGAGCAGAGTCTTTAATACCAGAAATATCAATGCTATCAGTACTAGGAAGTTCTAATCTAGAACTACATTCTTCAGGTAATTTATCATCATTTAGATAGTATTCTATTTTTTTAGTATTATATAATGCCTTTATGAATGTTTCTACATTTATATCATTAACCATACATTTATTAATCATATCGTCATAAGTATATTTTATTTTTTTCTTATCTTCATTGCTTAAGAAATCATAAACGCATATATTTTGAATAAAATTTTCATAATCATCATTACCAATTAATAGAAATAGCATTTCTAAATAATACTGCATCTTAATTTTTTTTATCACTTTCTCTTCATTAGTACAAAGAGAATCTTCAAAATCATTTTCAAGTAAAACCAAATCACTTAAAGACATATTTATAATTGGCATTAATTCAGTTAATGCAGTTTTTTCGGCGATTTCAATAGGTATTAGGAAATAGTTATATTTGTCTATTGTATCTTCTATATTATTTCTTTTACTATCCCATGTTGGATCTAAAACATATACTCCATCAATATTATATTTTTTATCTATTAAATGAATTATACTTCTGCAGTGTTTTTCTTTTTTAGTTTTACATATTATAGTTCTAGCATTAATGTTTAAATTTTTTAACATAGCATTAACAATAGCAATGTATCCAACACAAACAATATAATCAGAATTTAATACATTGTCTAAAGACCTAGAAATTAAATAATTTTCATTTTTTTCTTCTTTATGATAAAAGTTATTTTTTACTATGTCATATACCATTATTACTTTTTCTAATGATGATAAATTATATTTCTTGATTTTCTTAGTAATATAGTTTATTTGGCAAGAAGTATCATACAAAGTATTAATATCAATATCTCCGCCATATTCTTGATAATGAATAAAAATGTTTTTACTATCTATTTTACTCAAATCATATCCTTCAAGTATTTTTTGATATTCCTCAAGGGAAATTAATGTACCATCTATTACAACCGGAACATTTATCTTCTCACACAATGATAAAACTTCAAGTAAATTATCTTTATTACAACTAAAATGTATTTCTTTGCAGTCATCAATATTTTTTATTAAATTATATGTTCTTTTTCCATAATTAATAGCCTGCATTGCCAAAGAAAAGAATATAACATCATTTTTATTTAATATTTCGATAATCTTATTATAATCATAATTATTAACTACTGCTTCATACATATCATTTAATAAGCTATCATTATCACTAAACAAAAATAAAGTCATACTATCAATTACTATTTTCTTTATTCCATCTTCAACAAACAAATCACTAAATCTACTTAAATAAATTTCCGTAGTATCATGAAATCTTTTAGCCCTACATTTTTCCTTACTTTCATATAGTTTAAAAATCATCATATCCCCCATTAACTGCCATTATAATAGCAGAAAAACTATAAAAAGTCAAATAAAATAGATGAAACTTAGCAGTTTCATCTATTTCCTTATATAATTATTATCTAGTTCTTACTCTTTTTATTGAATCAATATTATAGTAACCTTCATAATCACCAGTATTAACTAGATCACTACGAACTACTAAAACAGCTGTTTGTTTAGCACCTTTACTTATTAATTCATTTACTTTTTCACTAGCATTCATATCATCTCTATAGATAGTATAAAGATTTCCATCTAATTCATAAGTAACTCCCATTACTTCTCTATCATAAGATCCATTATAGTATGGTGTACATTTATTAGTACTATCTGTAGCATCATAAGAGTTAGTATAAATATATGAATTATCTTTAATATTAACACTCTCTCCTAGATTATATTCTTTATTTTCAGTAACTACTTCAGTTGGTTCTTCAATAACTGGTTCATCAATAATAATATCATCTTTTTTAGTAGAAGGTTCAATTGTCTCTACTACAGAAGTAGGTTTTACTATATCATCAGGTTTATGTTTTTTACTTTGACTCTTAGGTAAGAAACTACATACAACAGCAGCGGCAGCAACTATCCAGGCACAGATAGCAGTTTTAACTTTATTCTTTCTAAGTATCTCACTAACTTCTTTAGTCTCATTTTTAACTTTATTAAAACCATTTTTAAATTTATTACCAACCCATTTAGCACCTTTACATATACCACCAATTATAGCAGTACCTGCAAGGAAACCAAGAATCTTTTTACCAAAGCCTCTCTTTTCCTTTTTATTATCTTTATTATCAATAACCATTAATTCTTTACATTCATTATTAGATTTAACACTAGTAGTATCATTAGATTTAACACTAGTACTTTCCACTACAGGAATATCCTTTTTAGCGGTATAACTCGTAGTAAACTGCATATAACCAGTTTCATATGGATTATCATCTTCAGTTAAATACTCATAAGAATCTTCTTTTTTATCATTAGATATTTCAGTAAGTTTTACTTCAATACTTTCAAGTTCTCTTTTTTTCATTTCAAGTAATTTTAAGTATTTATATAATGTCTTATAATCACCTAATTTACTATAAGGTATATAAGCAGAATTACTATCATATCCTTGTATTTTAATTATCTTAGCATTCTTATATTCATCTTTCTTATATAAGTTTGTCATTTCATATAAATACTTTTTAATATATTTAATCCTATTATTAATTTCTTCTAAATCCATTTCATTAATATTCTTACTAGAAGTTTTTTTCTTTTCATCAACTACTTCAGCCTTTATAGTAGGTTTCTCCGTTACTGGTTCTTCAGAAATAGTTACATATTTAGAAAGATTTTTTTCTCTTTCACATAAGTCTTTAAATATACCTAGCTTATCTTTTGGTACTCCTACTTTTTTACCATTATAGTATTCATATGCTTTACTTGAACTAGTATCACTTAATAACTTGTTAATTTTAAATCTAACTACTTTTAATTTATCTTCCTTAGATAATTTTCTATAATCCATAGCATTTACATTGATTTTTTCCATATTCATAATTCAAATCCCCCTTTGAATGACACATATTTTAGCACATTTGTTTGCTTTTGTCAAGTACTCCTCTACTTTTTACACAAACTATATAGTATTTTTACTTCTTTTATAGTAAGTGGTCTATACTCTCCTGGCATAAGACCTTTTAAATTTAAATTAGCATATCTTTCTCTTCTTAGTTTAATAACTTTATTGCCAACTGACTCAAGCATCTTCTTAATTTGATGGTTTTTACCTTCATGAATAGTTATTTCCACTACTGAAGTATTCTTCTTTTTATCATAACTTTTTAGTCTTACTCTTGCTTTCTTAGTCTTAACCTCATCAATAATAACACCATTTCTTAATTTCTGAAGACTAGGTATAGTAACTATTCCTTCTACCTTAGCAATATAAGTTTTATCTACTAAAGAGTCTGGTCTCATAAGTAAATTAGCAAGTTCTCCATCATTTGTAAGTATAAGTATACCTGTAGTATCATAGTCTAATCTACCTACTGGATATATTCTAGTAGTAGTATCAATTAAATCTACTACTGTTGTTCTACCTTTTTCATCACTAGTAGTAGTAACAACTCCTTTAGGTTTATTAAGTAAATAATATTCATAATTTTTATTAGTATCTAAAATATTTCCTTCTACTACAATAATATCCCCTGGTTTAACCGTAGTACCAAGTTTAGTAACTACTTCACCATTTACTTCAACTAAACCCTTAGTAATAAGTTCTTCGGCTTTTCTTCTTGAACAATAACCAAGACCCGCTATTTTCTTTTGTAATCTTTCCATTTTATCACCACATTTCTCTCACAAAATACTTATACATTATCTCATAAATATATCTATTTTGCAACTTTTTTATTTTTTTCCATAAAATATATTGAATAAATATATTTATTTTGCTATAATTAGTATGTTCTATGGACCCATAGCCAAGCTGGTTAAGGCAAGGGACTGCAACTCCCTGATCGTTGGTTCAAATCTGACTGGGTCCTCCATAAAAAAATTAAACTAACCTTTTTTGGTTAGTTTTTTTATATTATTAGCACACCTAGCCTTAACAAATTAAGTCTTGCTGTGTTGTTTTAAGCCATAGTCTTAAAACAAAGTCTATCATATATAAGCCAGTACTAAATACTTAACTAATATCAAATACTATTATTATTTTCTTTATACCTTTTTATTATCTTTTTATTATTAATAAGTCTTTCATTATTTGGTTTCATATCTATAGCTTTATCTATATAAAATAACGATTCATCTATTCTATTCAAATAAAACATACAAATAGAAAGCATATCATAAATAGTATTATCCCAACTAAATATTTCATTAATATAAGTCTTCTCATGACTATTTATATTCAAAGCATCATTTAAATATTTAGAGGCTTCTTTATAATTATCTAACTCATACTCTAAAATACCTCTTTCTACATAAGAATCTCTTAAATATGGTGCTTCATTTATTGCTTTATCATACCACATTCTAGATTCTTCTACTCTTCCTAAGTTCTTATATGATCTAGCAATAAATCTCATTGAGGCACATCTTTCATCTTTCCAAGTTGAAGATTTTAAATTCAAATGTTTAATTAGTGTATCTATACATTCATTCCATTTACCATAATACATATATTCTCTACCTAAATAATGCATATTCCTATCATCATTAGGATCTTCCTTTACAGATAATTCTAGTAATGGTAAGTAACTACTTCTAGATTTAGATTTATCAGGATAATGATTTAATACTATATTATCAATAGTAATAATATTTTCTTTATCTCCTAGAAAAGTAAGTACTTCATGTACTGGATGTGTCCATTTATAATTCTTTCCTTGATGTATCTTATCAATATAAAAGTTAACTAAAGGTCTATTATTATCATCTAAACTCCAATTGTAATTATATCTTGCCCTGCTAGTGGATCCTACCCAACTATCTTCAAGATACTTTCTCCATCCTTTTTCGAATACTTCGTCTAAGTCTGTACATACACAAATATCGTAATCATCTGGAATTAAATCTAGTGATTTGTTTCTTGCAACATCAAATCTCCATGGTTCTATTTTAGAGGTTCTTACATTTACTCCAAATTCTTTTAATAATTTAACTGTATTATCTGTAGAACCTGTATCTAATACGAATATAGCATCCGCTTCCTTCATAGACTCATACCATCTTTTAACAAACTTTTCCTCATTTTTACATATTCCATATACACATACTTTATATTTATTCATATTAAGCACCTTGTTTTCCTAAATAATCAATTACCAAAGTTACTAATGAATTACTAAAATATGATTTTGATGAGAGATTAGTTAAATCTGGAGTTTGTAAAAATATTTTATATTTACCTAAATTAGATAGTTCATAAGTAACTGCAGTATCTACTACCGCTATTATGCCACAAGCCGATAATTCTACCGGTTCAGCATTATATACCCACTGTCCTACTCCCAAATAAACATTATCAGTGTTTGTTTCTTTAAAACCTATTGATACTATGTCTTTAGTTGGATCAAATTCAACATCATTTACTGACGGGTATGCACTAACAGTAAAAAATATTCTATAATATCCAGCTACATTAAACTTAATTAAACCTTCTTTTTCATCTAATTCAAGTAAATTACTAACATCAAGTTCCAATCTACTTATTGGTAATCTTGCTTCAGGCTCTACTGGTACGCCAGTATCTGATTTATCAGCATTAAAAGTTACTAAGTATGCTGACCTAAATAATGTGGGTCCAGCAGGTCCAATTGGACCCTTTGGTATAACAAAATCAAGAACATGTGTATTATTAACTTTATTATCAATAACCTTAGCCTCAGTTCCAGCTTCACCAGTTGTAGTACTTCTTACAAAAATAGTATCTCCAATACCATCATTACCTTTTTGACCTTGTGGTATTACAAAATCCAAAATGGCATTCGTATCGGTACCGCTATTAGTCACACTAGCACTTTCTCCTGGATCACCAGTAACAGTAGTGCCCACACTAATAGTGGCTGGTCCTGCCGGTCCTGTTGGCCCCGAAGGTCCTGTTGGTCCTGCCGGTCCTGCTGGTCCTGCTGGTCCTGCCGGTCCTGCCGGAAAATCTCCTTTTATTGGCGATGGAACAGGTGAATTTGAAAAAGATTATTGGTATTTTTATGATGACGTTACAAATAAATGGGTAAAAGGTGATTATTCGTCAGCCACTGTTTATGCTGTACAGAATGAGGGATTACCTAGCTTCACTCTACATGTAAAAGATAAAACTACTGGAACTGAATTAACAAGTATTTTGCCTACTGCAGCTTTGATTAGTAGCATTGAAGGAGTGACTATTGAGAATGGTAAAATCACTGCAGGCGGAACAAAGGAACTTAAATTAAGTTATGCTCAATGCAAAGCTGATTTCACTTTTGGTATGGGTGATGAGAAAAAAGAATTTAAGAAAAATGACCTGTTAATAACTAATTCCGGCGTGTTGAATGCGTTGATTAATCCGGTAGGTCCTGACTTTACTGATAGCAAATATCAAATCTATTTGATGAATTCTCAAAATGAAGCTAATTTTGTTATCTCTAAGATCGAACAAAATAAAACTGCAAAACCATTGACACGTGCTACCGAAGCTAAAGTGAATCGTGGTGTTTACGACCTTACTGTTACACTAAAAGATGGCTTGAATTTGGAGAATGCCCTTCCTGCAGATGAAGCATACGCATTCTGTACAAAAGACGCATGGAACAATGAAATAATCTCTGCTTATGATGTTAAAATCAAACCGGAAGCAGTTACAAGTGCTACTAAACTGGCAGATGCAGCAGTGTCCGCAAAAGTTGGTGAGGTACAGGTTTTGGATGACTTGGCAGCTGCCACTCCTATGGATTTGAGTACAGTCTATGCATATTATTATAAGTTGGCAGCCGATGCTCCTGAAGGTGTAACATTGGGAACGAACGAAGCCGGCAAACAAACCATCACTTCTACCAAAGGGCAAGAAGCAAAGGTTGAAGTCTGCTATATAACTACAAATGGCATTCCTTTTGATGGAGAAGCTCATGAGGGCATTGATTATTCTAGCGTCGGTGGCTCCTCTGCTCCGGCTAAACTGACTGTCACCTTCAAGCAAATAGAAACAAAATCTTTGGCAGCACAGACGGTAGTTTGGAATAAATCAGAAAAATCCGACATTGTTGTGTCAGCAGCTAATATTGAGGCAATCAAAGACGCTATTACTGCTGCTAAACTTGCTAGCTCAACTGCTACGGTTAACGATGGAGACAAAGTGAAGTTCAGTGGTATTGGTGTTTCTGGTGATAC
>ENA-OOQO01001203-OOQO01001203.1-human-gut-metagenome-genome-assembly--contig:-NODE-1203-length-13317-cov-2.510029_pt1 | contig 13317 bp, 11 predicted proteins | sample MGYA00241088_ERZ501162 | MGnify/ENA primary metagenome ERZ501162 (study PRJEB25962, sample SAMEA2042497) | human gut metagenome | biome: human gut; feature: human-associated habitat; material: faeces... | reverse complement strand
AACTGTTAGCCCAGATTTAACTGCTGGTTACTTTGGTAGATTAATGGGTTGGGTTGATGAAATGCGTGCTTTAAAGGTTCGTACTAATGCTGATACACCTCGTGATGCTAAACAAGCAGTTATCTTTGGTGCACAAGGTATTGGTCTATGCCGTACTGAACACATGTTCTTTGATAAAGATCGTATTTTCTCTATGAGAAAGATGATTTTAGCAGATACAGTTGAAGGTCGTCGTGAAGCATTAGCTGAACTTGAACCAATGCAACAAAAAGATTTCGAAGATTTATATGAAATCATGGATGGTATGAACGTTAATGTTCGTTTATTAGACCCTCCTCTACATGAATTCTTACCTCACTAATCGAAGAATTAGCTAAAGCTATTAATAAGAGCGTAGCAGAAGTTAAAGATCGTATTGCTGAACTTCACGAAGCTAACCCTATGATGGGTCACCGTGGATGCCGTCTAGCAGTTACATATCCAGAAATTTGCGAAATGCAAACTACTGCTATTATCAAAGCTGCTATTAACGTTTCTAAGAAAACTGGTAAATTAGTTTCTCCAGAAATTATGGTACCACTTGTTCTTGAAGAAAGAGAATTAAAATTTGTTAAGAATATCATTTCTACTACAGCAGATAAATTAATTGCTGAATCAGGATTAGATATGCAATATCATGTTGGTACAATGATTGAAATTCCACGTGCCGCATTATTAGCAGACGAAATCGCAAAAGATGCTGAATTCTTCTCATTTGGTACAAATGACTTAACACAAATGACATTTGGATTTAGCCGTGATGATGCAGGTAAATTCTTAGGAGATTACTATGCAAAGAAAATATATGAATCAGATCCATTTGCTAAATTAGATCAAGTAGGTGTTGGAAAATTAATAGAAATGGCTGTAAAGATGGGAAGAGCAACAAGACCAGATATTCACTTAGGAATATGTGGCGAGCATGGAGGAAATCCCGCATCAGTTGAATTCTGCCAAAGAGTAGGATTAGACTATGTATCTTGTTCACCATACAGAGTGCCAATCGCAAGATTAGCTGCTGCACAAGCCGCAATAAAATATCCTAGATAAATAGCCAAAAAGGACGTAAATATTACGTCCTTTTAGTATTATTAAAGTAATCTATAAAAAATGTAGGAGCGATTTTAATCGCCCGCACTTCGAAGATTCTAAACCTCTATTTTACATTTAAAGTTCTATTTTAGGTTCATACATTTCTAACCACATATTAACTTGGCACAAATATGCCATAAGCTGAGGTCCTGTCATCAACTGTCCAAACCATGGTCTAGAAAATGATTTTCCATCTGTATTCAAAATCTCCCAAACATATTCTTTATTAAATAAAGTATTAATAGGAGCATCAGGCTGTTTCATTATATTGGTAAGCATTTCTTTTACTTTGTTTAAATATGTTGGGTTATGGGTTTTAGGATAAGGACTTTTCTTTCTATCAACTATTTCAGAAGGTAAACTATCTTTCATAATATATCTTAACAATCCCTTTTCTCTACCATTTAAAGCTTTTATTTCCCAAGGAATGTTCCATACATATTCTACAATTCTATAATCACAAAACGGAACTCTCATTTCAAATCCATTATACATACCCATTCTATCAGCACGTTCCAATAAAGTTTGCATAAACCAATTTAAAGTCAAATGAGAGATTTTCTTTTTTTCTAATGTTTCTTTAGAGTCACTACCAATTAAACTTACTTCATTAAGGCTTTCATTATATCTATAATCAATATATGCTTTTAAATCTACTTTTTCACTAATTTGGTTATTAAGCAAAGTCTGTCTTTCTTGTATTGCAATAGACCAAGGGAATGTATTACTACTTAAAGCATCTTCTCTAAAGAACCATGGATAACCAGCAAAGATTTCATCTGCACATTCGCCAGTAAGGGCAATAGATGCTTCTGGTTTTACATTTTTGCAAAATAATAATAATGAAGAATCTATGTCGGCCATTCCAGGAACATCACGAGCAATCATTGCCGCTTCTAGAGTATCTGCTAATTCAGGAGTATCTAAAACTATGTTGTGATGTTCTGAATATAGCCTTTTACTCATTAATTCTATATAGTAGTTATCTGAATTGGGCTGAAAATCGCTTTTAACAAAGTTCTTATCGTTATCCACATAATCTACCGAATACGTATCTAATGGCTTTAAATCATTAACCTTATAATAATTTGCGGCATATAAGGAAATAATACTAGAGTCTAATCCACCAGAAAGAAAAGAGCATACTGGTAAATCGGAAACTAGTTGTTTTTTTATACTATCTTCTAACAAATACTTTATGGTTTCGCAAGTTTTACCTAAACTGTCAGTATGAGGCTTGCTTATCAACTTCCAATAACTTTTAGAATGGAAACCTCCATCGTTATAAATACCATAGTGTGCAGGTTTTATCTCATAAATATCTTTAAAAACGGTTACTCCTGGAGTGTGAGCTGGACCAATTCCAATTAATTCACATATTCCCATGGAATCCATTTTGGGATTAACATTAGGAAACTGAAACAATGCTTTAATTTCCGAAGCGAAAACAAAAGTATTATTTATAATTGTATAATAAAAAGGCTTGATGCCAAAATGATCTCTAGCAATGAATAGAGAATTTTGATTTTGGTCAAAAATAGCAAAAGCAAAAACACCATTTAATTTATTAACAAAACTTTCTCTAAAATGAATATAACCTTTTAAAATTACCTCTGCATCAGAATTTGTAGAAAAACAGAAATCATATTGTTCAAGTTCAAGTTTTAATTCCTTCAAATTATAAATGTTTCCATCATACACAATAACATATGTATTTCCCTCAAAATTAAAACTTATGGGTTGATTGTCGCCACATAAAATAGTTCTAAAACCTAAAGCAATATTGTCACCAATATAGTACCCGTCTTTGTCAGAACCTCTATGCATAAGTTTATTATTCATATTCATTAAAATCTCTTGTGAATTCATAATTTTTCCTTTGACGTTAAAAAATCCTACAATACCACTCATTTTACAAAATCCTTTCAAAAATATCTATAAATATTATATGCAATAAAAATAGATTGTATGTCTGTTACAAAAAAAGGAACGTCCCTAAAGTGACAAAATTTGTTGCTTAATTTTGTTTTTATATGTATAATATACACGAGGTGAATATAAGCAATGGTTATAGGAATAGAGGGTTTGGTCGGTGCTGGTAAAACTTCTATATGTAGAGAACTTTTAAATATAATTCCAAATGCTGTATTACTGCATGGTGGAAATTTATATAGAGCAATTGTCTATGCTTTACTACAAGAGGAAAAAAATATTTTAAAATTAAAATTCAAATTAAAAAAAATAGATATAAAAAGATTAATGGAGAAGTACAAAATTGACATTAAGATGGAAAATAATGAGTCTGTTGTATATATAGATGGAATAAAAATAAGCGAAGAGGAACTGCAATCTAAAGCTTCATCATTGGCTGTTTCTATAGTTGGTGGTTTGGCAGATAATACCAGATTATTTGAATATGCAAAAGAATATATAGATAATTTAAAGTCAGAGTATAATGTTATAGTATCTGGAAGAGCTCTAATGGAGATATATCCTAAACAGGATTATCATATTTTTATTACAGCAGATTTAGAGGAACGTGTAAAAAGAAAATGCATACAATATAACGGATATGAATTAGAAAAAGAAGTGAGAAAAAATATAATTAAAAGGGATAAATTACAAAAGTTAGCAGGATTTTATAAAATATATCCTAATACAATTACTGTTGATGTGACAGAGTGTAAAAGCGCAAAAGAATCAGCTGAGAAAGTATATAGTATATTTTGTGAAGAAGGAGTAAAAAATAATGGAGTACATTAATAATAAATTAGAAGAATTTAAAAGATATATAAGAGCTAAAAATGTTGCAATAATAGGATTAGGAGTAAGTAATATACCATTAATAAATTACCTATATAATTTAGGTGCCATAATTACTGTATTTGACCAGAAAACTGAAGCAGAGTTGAATGAAGAAGCATTGGAAAATGTAAAAGCAAAAGGATTTAATATAATTACTGGAAAAGAATGTTTAAAGGAAGTACAAGGATTTGACATTATATTTCGTTCTCCTAGTGCTCTTCCAACAATTCCAGAATTAGTTGAAGAGGTTGAAAGAGGTGCTATACTAACATCAGAAATAGAGATGCTTTTAAAATTAGCCCCTTGCAAAGTAATTGGAGTAACTGGAACAGAGGGAAAGACCACAACTACTTCTATCATTGCCGATATTATAAAAAAAGCAGGATATAATTGCTACTTAGGTGGTAACATTGGTAAACCTATATTTGTGGAAATAGACAATATAAAACCAGAAGATGTTATTGTTATAGAACTAAGTAGTTTTCAATTAATGGATATGGATGTGAGTCCAGAAATTTCAATAGTAACCAATATATATCCAGATCATCTAAATGTACATAAATCATATGAAGAGTATCAAGATGCTAAGAAAAATATTTTTAAATATCAGACTGAAAATGGACTTTTAATTTTGAATAAAGATAATGATATTACATATAGTTTTAGTAAGGAAGCCAATGGCAAAGTTATATTATTTAGTAGCAAGGAAAAATTGGAAAATGGATACATATATGATAGAGATGATGAAACAATAAAGTTTTGTAAAGACGGAATAAGAAGACATATACTAAAAAGAACAGATATAAAATTAAGAGGCATACATAATTACGAAAATATTTGTGCAGCATTAGCTGCTACTGCTCCTTTAGTAAGCATAGAAAAGCAAACAGAAGCAATAAAATCATTTAATGGTGTTGAACATAGACTAGAATTTGTAAGAGAATTAGACGGAGTAAAATACTACAATGATTCAATAGGAACGAGTCCAGCAAGTACAATAGCAGGATTAAATGCATTTGACGAAAATATTATTTTATTAGCTGGTGGTTCAGATAAAGGATTAGATTACAAAGAGGTTGGAGAAAATATTGCTAGAAAGGTTGGAATATTAATTTTAACCGGTCCGACAGCAGAAAAAATAGAAGATGCAACTTTAAAAGCAAAAAATGGAGAAAATGTAAAAATATATCACTGCGAAAACTTAAAAGAAGCAGTAGAATTATCTAAAAATGTTTCTACACCAGGTGATGTAGTACTTTTATCTCCAGCAAGTGCTAGTTTTGATGCGTTTAAGAACTTTGTAGAAAGAGGTATTAAATTTAAAGAATTAGTAAATAATCTTAAATAGTAACTAATTTTATTAATAATACATATTATATCTTGAATAAAAAAGGAGGTATAATATGTATTATTCTAATTATGAAGACTATATGAGAATGGTTTTAGGCTACCCGATGGAAAATACCGGTTCTACATATAGAAATGATAATAATTGGTATTCTGCACAAAATAATGTAAATTCTTTAATACCTAATCCAGAAGAGCTTTATCCAGAAATATATAGAAAAATAAATCCTGCAGTATGTCAAATGTGTGATAAAAATGTTGAGCCATTAACTAAAGAATTATTAGAACAGATGACGGAACAAATATATAATACAGTTGAAGGAGATGTTAATACAGTAGTAAATATAAATGTAGAAGCGGGAAAAAGAGTAGACAATAGAGGAATAAAGGAACCTGCAAAAGCAGAAGTCAGAGAAAAAAGACAAAGAATAAATAATCCGCTTCTAAGAGATTTAATAAGAATATTAATATTAAATAGAATTTTAGGAGGAAATCGTCCGCCAATGCCACCTCCACGACCACCATTTCCGGGAGGGCAAGGAAGACCACCAAGAATGCCATTTACAAATAATCCATATGTAATTTAAAAAAATTTCCAATATATGCAAAATATCTTTGCATATATTTTTTTTATTTGTTAATAATAATATTATTATTTCTCATAAATTTATGAAAGGTGGTATATTATGAAAGTAAGAGAATGTATGTGTAATAATGTTACATGGGTAAAACCTACTGATTCTGTATGTAATTGTGCAAAATTAATGAGCAATAATCATATTGGATGTATTCCAGTATGCGACGATTCACAAAACGTAGTTGGAATAGTTACAGATAGAGATATAATACTAAGAGGTGTGGCTTGTGATAAAGATGCAAAAAATACGCCTATAAGTGAAATAATGACTTGCAAAGTTTGTTCTTGCACACCAGACACTCATGTAGAAGAAGCGCAAAATATGATGAAAGAAAATCAAATACGCAGAATACCCGTTATGGAAAATAATAAAATAGTTGGAATACTTACATTGGGTGATTTAGCTGCAAATCCTGATGTAAATAATTCGGAAGTTACAAACACATTAGAGGATATTTGTAATTGCAATAAGAAAAATGCAGAATAGAAGTATTGATTTATGGGTAAGAACCTTTACTTGCCCGTAAATCAATAAATAATGCAAAAGGAGTACATATATGGTAATAGATATGAATTATTGGAGAAAAGTAATAAAAAGAATATTTATTTTCTTTTTAACAATAATAGGGGTATGGTTAGGCTTTAAATTGTCGGTATTTTATATGCCATTTTTAATTGCTTTTATTATATCCTTACTTTTAGAACCAATTATAAAAGTGTTGATGAGAAAAACTAAATTAAAGAGAAAGACAAGTGCTATTATTGTTTTTATTTTAGCGTTTTCTATAATAATAGGATTGCTTACATGGGGAATAGCGACACTTATCTCGGAAATTTCAAATATATTAGGAAATATTAATCAATTTTTAGATAAGGGATATTCCTTTATACAAAATACAATAAAAAGTTTTAATTTTGAAAAAATTCAGATATCAGAACAAGTGAAAGCCACATTGCAAAGTTCTGCAACCGAGTTCTTAGGAACAATTACAGAGTGGGCCAAAAATGTATTAACATCAGCAATGGGCTTTATAACGTCTATCCCAACAATAGGCATATATGTTGTAATTACCTTTTTAGCTTTATATTTTATATGTGTAGATAAGGTATATATGTTGGATCAATTAGAGCATCATCTACCCAAAACATGGGTAAAAAAAATAGGTATTCATATAAGAGAATTGATAAAAACATTAGGCAAATATTTAAAAGCACAGGCAATCTTAATTTTAATTTCTTTTGTTATATCTCTAATTGGACTGTATATATTTCATTTTATGGGGTGGGGAATAAAGGTACCGCTGATTGCTGCATTGGGGATAGGATTTGTTGATGCTTTACCAATATTTGGCTCTGGAACTGCTATGTTACCATGGGCAGTATGGTGTGCAGTAAATGGAAACTTGAAATTGGCTATTGGATTACTAGTTTTATGGGCAATTATGAGTATAGTAAGGCAATTCATAGAGCCAAGAATAGTAAGCGGACAGATAGGGATACATCCAATATTTACTTTAATAGCAATGTATACTGGTTTCAAAATTCTGGGAGTAATAGGAATGCTATTAGGACCAATAATATTAATAGTATTAGAAAATATATTTGCAACAATGATAGATGACGGAGTATTTAAATCTATTTTTGATAGATAAAACCACCTCTACAAAACTGTAGAAGTGGTTACAAAATTATCATCTGGTGGATATACATACTCTTCAGAAGGATTAGATGCTTTATTTATTTTGGTAATCTTAATAACTGGAATTTCTCCATGGTAATTGCCTTTGGTAATTGTTCCTTCTATTTCTATCCATTCATTGTCTGCATAATTTTTAATTTCTGGGGAGGAACATAAAAAACCAACTACTACAGCTTTATAATCTGAAGAAATTATCATATTTCTGCCAAGAACAAATTGATCTTCTGAAAAATCATATAATCTGTAAACAAAACCTGTAAATTTAATATTTTGACCAACGTATAGGTCTAAATTATCATGAACATTTTTTAAAACATTAGTATAGTTAGAACTATTTAATTCATACAACTCACATTTTTTCAAGGAATCATTTGTTTTAAATGTACTTTTACTTACAAGAGTAAAACAAACGTATATAATAAGCAAAGAAATTGTTACTATAAGTATTCCTAAAATTGTTTTAGAGATTTTATCTCCATTTAATTTTAAATTATAAATAAACATTACAAATCCCCTTATATATAAAATTTTCTTAGTAAATAATTATGTTTTAAAAGTAAATATATGCTATAAAAGACTAAAATTAATTTGTAAATTATGGATGGCTTTGATATTAATGCTAGACTTTTAGGACGGTTTGTGATATATTATGATAGATAATAAATAGGAAGGAAGTATAATAAGAGTATGTTCGGAAAAATTTTTAAAAGCTACAGTGAAAAAGAAGTAAAAAGGATTATGCCAACAGTTGAAAAGATTAATGGATTAGAGCCTGAAATTTCTAAATTATCTGACTCGGAATTGAGAAATAAAACAAATGAATTTAAAGATAAATTAAAAAATGGTAGTTCATTAAATGATATATTACCAGAAGCTTTTGCAGTTTGTAGAGAGGCTTCAAAAAGAGTATTAGGAATGAGACATTTTGATGTTCAATTAATAGGAGGAATTATATTACATCAAGGAAGAATAGCAGAAATGAAAACAGGTGAAGGTAAAACTTTAGTTGCTACATTACCTGTATATTTAAATGCTTTAACAGGCGAAGGAGTGCATGTTGTTACTGTTAATGATTATTTGGCTAAAAGAGATAGTGAATGGATGGGAAAATTGTATAGATTTTTAGGTTTATCGGTTGGCTTAGTTATATCTGGAATGAATCCAAAAGCTAAGAAGGAAGCATATGCGTGTGATATTACTTATGGCACTAACAATGAATATGGTTTTGACTATTTAAGAGATAATATGGTTATATATAAAGATCAACTTGTTCAAAGAAAACTGAAATTTGCAATAGTTGATGAGATTGATAGTATTTTAATTGATGAAGCACGTACTCCTCTTATAATTTCTGGTAGAGGAAAGCAATCATCGGATTTATACAAAAAAGCTGATAAATTTGTAAGAAAGTTAATCCCAAAAGTTATAGTAGAAGAAGATGCAAAAAACTTTGTACAAGCAGAGGATAACGAGAATTATGACTATATAGTAGACCTAAAAGCAAAATCAGCTTCGCTAACACAAAAGGGTATAAAAAAAGCTGAAGAAGAATTTGGATTAGAGAATTTTAATGATATAGAAAATTCTGAAATTGTTCATAATGTAAATCAAGCTCTTCGTGCACATGGTGTTATGAAGAAAGATATTGATTATATTGTTAAAGATGGTGAAGTTTTAATTGTTGACGAATTTACAGGACGTATTATGTATGGTAGAAGATATAACAATGGATTACATCAAGCTATAGAAGCAAAAGAAAATGTAAAAATAGCAGATGAATCTAAAACACTTGCAACAATAACATTCCAAAACTATTTTAGAATGTATAGTAAATTATCTGGTATGACAGGTACTGCTATGACAGAAAAGGATGAATTTGAAGAAATATATAAATTGGATGTTATTGCGATACCTACAAACAAAGAAATGATTAGAAAAGATAATTCTGATATTATATTCAAAAATGAAAATGGTAAATTTAGAGCAGTTATAAATGATATCAGGCAAAGTCATGAAAAAGGTCAACCAGTTTTAGTTGGTACAATTTCGATAGAAAAATCCGAAAAATTAAGTGAACTATTAAGAAAAGAAGGAATAAAGCACGAAGTTTTAAATGCAAAATATCATGAAAAAGAAGCGGAGATTATAGCACAAGCTGGAAAATATGGTGCGGTTACTATAGCAACAAATATGGCTGGACGTGGTACTGACATTATGCTTGGTGGAAACAGTGAGTATTTAGCAAAAGAGGAAATGAGGAAATTAGGATATTCAGAAGAACAGATAAATCAAGCAACAGCATTTAATGAAACAGATGATCAAGAAATTATCGCTTCTAGAAATAAGTTTAAGGAATTACAAAATAAATATAATTCATTGATAAAAGAAGAAAAGGAAAAGGTAATAGCAGCAGGTGGTTTAAAGATAATTGGTACGGAAAGACATGAATCTAGAAGAATTGATAATCAGTTAAGAGGACGTAGTGGACGTCAGGGAGATCCTGGAGAATCTAGATTCTATATTGGGCTTGATGATGACTTAATGAAAATATTTGGTGGAGAGACAATTACAAAATTGTATGATACTTTAGGTGCCGATGAAAATATGCCAATAGAATCTAAGTTGATTTCAAATTCAGTTGAATCTGCACAAAGAAGAGTAGAAGGAAGAAACTTTAGCATTAGAAAAAATGTATTAAATTATGATGACGTAATGAACACTCAAAGAGAAATAATATATAAACAAAGACGTGAGATTTTAGATGGAGAGGATTTAAAGGGAAATGTATTAGGCATGATAAAGTCTTTAATAGAAGATATAGCTACTCCATATTTTGCAGATGAACATATAAATAAAGAAGGTTTATTACAAGAATTGAATGCTAATTTAACAATTACAGAGTTGAATTCTTTACAAAAACCAGATGTGCATTTAAAAGAAGTTATAGAGGAAGCGGTAGAAAAAGCAACAGCTATTTATGAAGAAAGAGAGAATGAAATCGGTTCAGAAGAATTAAGAGAGTTAGAAAGGGTAGTAACATTAAAAGTTGTTGACGAAAAATGGATGGATCACATAGATAATATGGATGAATTAAAAGACGGTATCGGCTTACGTGCATATGGTCAAAAGGATCCAGTAGTACAATATAGAATAGAAGGATTTGATATGTTTGACCAAATGGTATTAGACATAAAAACCGATGTAGTCAAATTTTTAATGCATGCAAGAAAAAGAGAAGGAGACATAAAAAGAGAAGAAACTGTTAAAATAACAGGAGAAGGATTACAAAATTCAGCAATTAATAATTTAGATGGAACAATGGCTCCAAAAACATCAACTCCACAAAACCAAACAGTTATAAATAATGAGCCAAGAATAGGAAGAAATGACCCATGTCCATGTGGCAGTGGTAAAAAATATAAACAATGTTGTGGTAAATAAGCCTGCGGACCCACATAAAATAAGGATAAAACGTATATTGAAGTATAATTTTCAAATTGAATACAAAACGTATCTAAAAAATAGAAAATTGTAATTTATTATTAATTCAATTGAAAAATTTGCAATTTTGAATAAAATATAGTATAATTTACTCATTCACAAAGCCATTGCGAGGAAGAGTAAAAAAATATAAAGCATTTTAGAGAACTCTGTTAGGTGAAAAAGAGGATGTAAGTATTTTTTGAACATGGCCCTCAAGGCGAATGACTGAAATACTCTTAGTAGATCATTACGGGAATGCCCGTTATAGCAGATACCTATAACTATGCATAGACATAAGTAGGTTAGTGAGTTTAATGCAGTAATGTATTAATAAATAAGAGTGGTAACGTGAATATATTCACCTCTTAGGGACAATATTGTTTCTAAGAGGTTTTTTATTTAAAAAAAGAGGGAGATAATATGAATATTATAATCGGAATTAGTTGGCCTTTTGCTAATGGAGAATTGCATATAGGTCATGCAGCAAGTAGTTTGCCTGGAGATGTTATAGCTAGATACCATAGACTTAAAGGAGATAAAGTTATATTAGTATCTGGTACTGATTGTCATGGAACACCAACTGAGGTAAAAGCATTACAAGAAAATAAAAGTCCAAAAGAAATAGTAGATGATTGCCATGTTTCATTTTCTAAAGATTTTAAAGACTTTGGTATAAGTTTTGACTTATACAATAGAACAGATGATCCTTATCATAAAGAGTTTGTTCAGGAACAATTTGTTAAATACTACAACAACGGGTACTTAGAGGAAAAGGAGGAAGAACAATTATATTGTGATAATTGTAAATTATTTTTAGCAGATCGCTATGTTATAGGTATATGCCCTAAATGTGGTGCTGAAATAAAAGGTGATGAATGTGAAAAATGTGGAAGTTTACTTACAATCGATGAAGTAAAAGAAACTAAATGTGCTATATGTGGTAATAAGGCATCATATAAGAAAAATAGAAATTTATATTTTAAACTTTCAATCTTTCAAGACAATATAAAAGAATTATTAGATTCTAAAAGAAATGATTGGAGAGGAAATGCTGTTAATTTCACTGAAAGATATCTTAAAGAAGGAATACCTGATAGATGTGTATCTCGTACTTTAAACTATGGTATTGATATTCCAATAGATGGATTTAAAGATAAAAAGCTATATGGTTGGTTTGAAAATGTATGGGGATATGTTACTGCTAGTAAAAAATATGCTGAAGAAAATTATTTGAATTGGGAAGATTTTTGGAAAGGTGAAAATAGCAAAATATACTTAGTTCATGCTAAAGATAATATTCCATTTCATACAGTTATATTTCCATCATTATTACTAGCAACCAATGATAATTATAGATTGCCTGATAAAATAGTGTCAGATGAATATATAACTATTGAAGGAGAAAAATTATCCAAGAGTAAAGGTAACTATATTACATTAAGACATTTATTAAATAATTATCCAGTAGATGTTATTAGATATTATTTTAGTATTAATAATCCTGAAACAAGAGATTTCAATTTCACTTATGAAGGTTTTATCAATTCTATTAATGGAGAGTTACTTGGTAAATGGGGTAACTTTGTTAATAGAACCCTTCAATTCATTAACAAATCATTTAATGGTAAATTAAATAGTAGTAATATTGATTCAACAATTGAAGCTAAGTTAAAAGATTTATATATTACTGTTGGTAATGATATTGATAATGGAGATACAAAAGATGGTCTAGCTAAAATATTTGATTTTATAAATTACTCAAATAAATACTTTGATGAAAATAAACCATGGAAATTAGCTAAAGAAGATGTAATCAAATGTGAAGATATTTTATATAATTGTTGTAATATTATATTTAATATAAATAATTTACTTAAACCATACTTTGTAGAAACAACAAAAAAGGTAGAAGAATATTTAAATAGCAATATTAGCAGCTGGAATTATCAAAAATTAGAAAAGGTTGAATTATCAGAAGAAATAAATCCATTATTTATCAGATATGATAAAAAAGTAATTGATCAAGAAAGAGAACTTCTAAATAAAAGTTAAGATTATTTAAAAATTGTAAAAAATTAAAATCAAACTATTTTAGATAAGTTTTTAGATAAGTTATGCTAGGTTTGCCGGGTGCTCCGGAGTGCAACCAAGATATTAACTAATGGAATTGAGATAAGAGATGTTGCTGATATACTTGGACATAGAAATGTAGAAA
>ENA-OOQO01001193-OOQO01001193.1-human-gut-metagenome-genome-assembly--contig:-NODE-1193-length-13426-cov-2.863511_pt1 | contig 13426 bp, 10 predicted proteins | sample MGYA00241088_ERZ501162 | MGnify/ENA primary metagenome ERZ501162 (study PRJEB25962, sample SAMEA2042497) | human gut metagenome | biome: human gut; feature: human-associated habitat; material: faeces... | reverse complement strand
GGCAGCCACCAGTCCGTTACGGATGTCCTGAAACTCCAGGTTCTTTCCGTAGAACTCCTTGATGGCACGGGCAATGTGTTCCTTGAACGCGCTCTGGTGGGTTCCTCCCTGCGTGGTGTGCTGACCGTTGACAAAGGAATAGTATTCCTCGCCATACTGCGCACTGTGAGTAAAGGCTATCTCAATGTCTTCGCCCGTCAGGTGCACAATGGGATACAGTCCCGGCGCAGTCATGTTATCGTTCAGCAGGTCTTCCAGTCCGTTACGGCTCACAATGCGGTGACCGTTATAATAGATGGAAAGGCCCGTATTTAAATAGGTATAGTTGCGGAGCATGGTCTCAATGAACTCCGGACGGAAGTGGTAGTTCTGGAACAGGGTATCGTCGGGTTCAAAGAAGATGTAGGTTCCGTTTTCTTCGTCGGTGGCGCAGGTCTCGTCGCTGACCAGTTCTCCACGTTCGAACACGGCCTTGCGCATCTGTCCGTCGCGGGCACTCCAGGCTACGAAACGGCGGCTCAATGCATTGACCGCCTTGGCTCCCACTCCGTTCAGACCGACACTTTTCTTGAAGGCCTTGGTATCGTATTTACCTCCGGTGTTCAGCATGGAAACGGCATCGACCAGACTTCCCAAAGGAATGCCTCGTCCATAGTCGCGCACGGACACCCGCAGGTTGTCTTCCATCTGGATTTCAATGCGCTTTCCGGCTCCCATCTTGAACTCGTCGATACTGTTGTCGACGACTTCTTTCAACAGCACATAAATACCATCTTCCACCTGCGAACCGTCGCCCAGGCGACCGATGTACATACCGGGACGGGTACGTACGTGCTCCATGTCGCTCAGGTGGCGAATGTTCTCTTCGGTATAAGCTACAGAGGAAACGGTTTGTTCATTGAGTTCTTCCATATCTATTCCCCCTCTGTTTTTTAAATCATTTTCTTATAAGCACGGCGGCGTTTGTGCTGCACGGATTCGAATGCGCTCCACTGTGCCTGTACTTTCTTGTTGAGTTCAAGCTCCGGATTGCTTTCTCCATACTCAAATCCCATCTGCTGGAAAATAGGCACGAGGTCGTAGAACAGGAGGGCATTGACTCCCTTGCTCTGGTATTCGGGCTTCACTCCTACCAGCAGCAAATCGAGCACACGCGGACGCTTGATGAACAGGGCCTTCAACAGGTGGTACCAGCCGAAAGGAAGCATCTTTCCCTTGGCTTTCTGCAAGGCTTTCGATAAGGACGGCATGGCAATTCCCACTGCCACCAGGTTGCCTTCCGCATCTTCTACCAACGACACCATGCGCAGGTCGATGAGCGGCAGATACATCTTTATATATTGGTCAATCTGTCCCTGCGTCATCTGCGAATATCCGTAAAGAGGCGCGTAGGCTTCGTTAATCAAATCGAAGATTTTCTGCCCGTAGTTCTGCTTCTTGATTTCGCTCCGCTTGAGCTTCTTGATTTTCAGGTTGTACTTCTGAAGAATGATTTCGGAGATGCGTACAAACTTTTCCGGAAGCTGGTGCGGCACGCTCAGCTTGTATTCCACCCAGTCGGCTTCTTTCTCAAAGCCTAACTGCTCCATGTGTTCCGGATAATAGGAATAGTTATAGATGGTGGCCATCGTACTCAACTGGTCGAATCCTTCAACCAGCATTCCTTCGGCATCCATATCCGTAAATCCCAGCGGACCGACAATGGCTTCCATACCTTTTTCTTTTCCCCATTGCTCTACGGCTTTCAGCAAGGCTGAAGACACTTCTTCTTCGTCGATGAAGTCCAGCCAGCCGAAACGGACTTCTTTCTTGTTCCAGGTCTCATTGGCACGGTGGTTGATGATGCCAGCCACACGTCCCACTATCTCCTCGCCTTTGTATGCCAGGAAATATTCTGCCTCGCAGAATTCAAATGCCGGATTCTTCTCAGGATTGAAGGTATTCAGCATGTCATCGTACAAATCGGGAACGGAATAGGGATTATCTTTATAAAGTTCGTAATTAAAACGAATGAACTTCTTCAGTTCTTTTTTCGTAGTGACTTTTTTAATCGTGATAGTCATTGTGGTATAATTTTCTTTCGTTCGCTTTGAGTTTAGAAAAATTAAGGCTGTAAAGATAGTGTTTTTTCTCCTAATAAGCGGGCTATTCACTGATTTTCACACTTTAAGGATTTTCACGCAGGAAGCAAACGGCACAGGAAAATTAGAAATTTGATGGGATTTTAAGGTATCTTTTCATTTCGTTTCCAGAATGAAGAAAGCAGGAATACCGGTAATCCACTGTTTGACAGCGAAATAAGCCATCTTTCCCTCTTGAGAATTGAAAAATCAGCCTCTCCCCGACGGATGGACGGGATTTTCAAATTCTCGCGGCGTTTATTTCCACCAGTCGCCGGGCAAGGCAAGAATCATGGCCACCACTTCGGCATAGTTTTTCTGTCCGGAAGGAATCTGGTTGCCTTTGAGGTAATACTCATACATCAGTTCCTGCACTCGTCCTACCCACGGATTGTAACGTGCCTGCCAGTAGGCTTGCTTTTCACGAAGGGTCTGCAAAATCTCGGGACGGATGGAAGCAAGCAGTTGCCGGTAGTCTTCTTCTTCCAACAATGTAGCGGCATTGGAGAGCACATAGGGTAACAGACCGAAATAGCCGGAGTAGCGGACGGCTGGTGAAACGGAGCGGATGCAAATCTGATAGGCCCAGAAGTTGGCTTCGGCCTCGCTGCTTATTCCCAACAGATGGGAATATTCATGGGCATAGGTGAACGGCCATTGCAAGGGAGGCAGCTCGCGGTTGAGCTGTGACTCGGCAAAGAAAGGACCCATATAACCCAACACGCCGACACCGGAATAGAGTGCGTTGAACATGACTTGCTTGGGATGCTGGTAGCTTCTCGGTGAAGAAAGGCCGAAGCGGGAGGGCACCTGGGCAAAGCGTTGCTTCACTTCTTTTTCGATAACCTCGTGCGAAGGGAAAGGCGACTGCGTGTAGGCCTGATTCAGACGGTGGGTGTAGTCGGCCAGGAAATGCTGAAAGGTGGAATCCTGGTAGGCCACATATTCTACAGAGGAACGCGTAAAGAAGTCTTTCCGGAAATAGTTGATTCCCCAGCCTACATAGAACCAGAGGTACACTCCTACCAGCAGCTCGGCTTCTGCACGCAGGGTCCACTTCCACCCTTTCTTTTTCTTCCAGCCCCACAGCGGAAGTCCGGCAAGGAGTACACACGCGGCTACAAACAGCCATTCTTCCATGGAGAAGGGTATCCAGGAAACCAGGGCCGACAGGAAGGCGGACAGGACGGGATAAAGGTGACGGGCATACATCTCGCCCCAATCGGGCAAGAGGCGGCAAAGGAAGATGAAACACACCCCCAAGGCCTCTGCGGTCCAACGTACGTAACGTAAAGGAAAACTTTTCATACACACAAAGTTATATGTTTTCAGACAAGGTGAAGGAAGTGACAAAGAAATTATATATTTTTGTAACACAGATTAATCATGAATTATACTTAGATAGAAATGGCTTTAAACTACATCTGGATTGCATTTTTCCTTCTGGCCTTCGTGGTGGCACTGGTCAAGCTCGTATTTTTAGGCGACACGGCCGTATTTCCGGAGATTATCAATTCTACTTTCGCTTCTTCCAAAACGGCGTTCGAAATCTCATTGGGACTGACGGGGGTGTTGTCGCTCTGGCTGGGCATCATGAAGATTGGAGAAAAAGGGGGTGTTATCCAGCTTTTCGCCCGTCTGCTGAGTCCGCTGTTTTCAAAACTGTTTCCGGAGATTCCCAAAGGGCATCCGGTGACAGGAAGTATTTTCATGAACTTAGCGGCTAACATGCTGGGGCTGGACAATGCGGCCACGCCGCTCGGTCTGAAAGCCATGGAGGGACTGCAGGAGCTAAACCCGCGCAAGGATACGGCCAGCAACCCGATGATCATGTTTTTAGTGCTGAACACGTCGGGACTGACACTGATTCCCATCAGCATCATGGTATACCGGGCACAGATGGGAGCCGCACAGCCTACGGACGTGTTTGTTCCGATTCTATTGGCGACTTTCTTCTCGACAATGGCCGGCATCATTGCAGTCAGCCTGTACCAGCGCATCAACCTGCTGAACCGGACCATCCTGCTGTTTCTCGGAGGGGCCAGTCTGCTCATTGCAGGCATCATCTGGCTTTTCCTTCAGCTCAGCCGGGAACAGATTGACCTCTACTCTACCACCTTTGCCAATGTGTTCCTCTTTCTCGTCATCATCGGCTTTATCGTGGCGGGCATGCGGAAAAGAATCAATGTGTACGATGCCTTCGTGGAGGGAGCCAAAGAGGGATTTTCTACTGCCGTGCGCATCATTCCTTACCTGGTGGCGATTCTGGTTTCCATCGGTGTGTTCCGTGCTTCGGGCGCCATGGATTTTCTGATTCAGGGCATCGCCGGAGTGGTTCGGAGTTGCGGTATAGACGACCAGTTTGTCGGCGCACTGCCCACGGCACTGATGAAGCCGCTGAGCGGTAGCGGGGCCCGCGGACTGATGGTGGATGCCATGAGCACCTACGGAGCCGATTCGTTTGTCGGCCGTCTGGCCTGCATCTTCCAGGGGTCAACGGACACTACATTTTATATTCTGGCGGTGTATTTCGGAAGCGTCAGCGTGACGCGTACAAGGCATGCGTTAAGCTGCGGGCTGATAGCCGACTTTACCGGAATACTGGCTGCCATTTTCATCGGATATTTATTTTTCAATTGACATAAGCTATGATTAGTTATCAGACAGAGGGCATAGACATGCCCGCCATCAAGAAGCGCGAAACGACTGCATGGATCAAAGCCGTGGCCGAGACCTACGGCAAGAAGGTGGGCGAAATAGCGTACATCTTCTGTTCGGACGAGAAGATCTTAGAGGTGAACCGCCAGTACCTGCAGCATGATTATTACACGGACATCATTACGTTCGACTACTGCGAAGGCAAGAAACTGTCGGGCGATTTATTCATCAGCCTGGACACGGTACGTACCAATGCCGAACAGTTCGATGCGCCGTATGAGACGGAACTCTACCGCGTGATCATACACGGCATACTGCATCTTTGCGGCATCAATGACAAGGGGCCGGGAGAACGCGAAATCATGGAAGCCTCCGAAAACAAAGCGCTGGAAATGCGGAAAGATTTCATGTAATTCGTATTTTTGCAAAGGATTAAAAACATAAAAGCTAATGGATTTCAAGTATGATGTAATCGTAATCGGAGCCGGTCATGCCGGATGTGAAGCGGCGGCTGCAATCTGGGCTCAAAGACCTGCCTGATTACAATGGACATGAACAAAATCGGGCAGATGAGCTGTAACCCGGCCGTAGGGGGTATTGCCAAGGGACAAATCGTCAGAGAGATTGACGCCTTGGGAGGATACATGGGGCTGGTGACAGACAAGACCGCCATCCAGTTCCGTATGCTGAACCGTTCCAAGGGACCGGCCATGTGGAGTCCGCGTGCCCAGTGCGACCGCGGGAAATTTATCTGGGCCTGGAGGGAAGTGTTAGAGAACCTGCCCAACCTGCATATCTGGCAAGATACGGTGGAAGAGTTGTTGGTGGAGAACGGAGAAGTGACCGGCGTGGTGACTTGCTGGGGAGTGACGTTTCATGCCAAATGCGTGGTGCTGACAGCCGGTACTTTCCTGAACGGGCTAATGCACATCGGACACAAGATGCTGGCAGGAGGACGCTGTGCGGAACCGGCATCGTATCACCTGACTGAATCCATCACCCGCCACGGCATTACGGCCGGACGCATGAAAACGGGTACCCCGGTGCGCATCGACGGAAAGAGCGTACACTTTGACCTGATGGACACACAGGACGGCGAGAATGATTTCCACCGCTTCTCGTTTATCAGCGAACCGCGCCACCTGAAACAGCTGCAATGCTGGACCTGCTTTACCAACGAAGAGGTGCACGACACGCTCCGGAAAGGACTGGCCGACTCTCCCCTTTTCAACGGACAAATCCAGAGCATCGGCCCGCGTTACTGTCCGAGCATCGAGACCAAAATCGTGACCTTCCCCGACAAACCGCAGCACCAGCTGTTCCTGGAACCGGAAGGTGAAACCACACAGGAACTTTACCTGAACGGCTTCTCTTCTTCACTCCCGATGGACATCCAGCTGGAGGCGCTGAAGAAGATTCCTTGCTTCAAGGACCTGGTGGTGTACCGCCCGGGATATGCCATCGAATACGACTACTTCGACCCGACACAGCTGAAGCATACACTGGAATCGAAGGTGGTGAAAAACCTGTTCTTCGCCGGACAGGTGAACGGCACAACCGGATACGAAGAGGCCGGCGGACAGGGCATCATTGCAGGTATCAACGCACACCTGAACTGCCACGGTGGCGAGCCGTTCGTGCTGGGACGCGACGAAGCTTACATCGGTGTACTGATTGACGACCTGGTGACCAAAGGTGTGGATGAGCCGTACCGTATGTTTACTTCGAGAGCGGAATACCGCATCCTGCTCCGTCAGGATGATGCCGACATGCGACTGACCGAACGGGCTTATCAGCTGGGACTGGTGAAGGCCGACCGCTACGAAATCCTGCAAAAGAAACGGGCCGAAATAGACCGCATCGTAAACTTCGTAAGCACCTTCTCCATGAAGGCCGACAAGATAAACGATGCCCTCGAAAAGTTAGGAACGGCTCCGCTTACTCACGGATGCAAGCTGGTTGACTTAATCAGCCGTCCGCAGATTACGATTGAAAATATCGCTCCTTATATCCCCGCCTTCCAGGCAGCACTCGACAAAATCGAGAACCGAAAAGAAGAGGTGATTGAGGCAGCCGAAATCCGCATCAAGTACAAAGGTTACATCGACCGGGAGCGTACGATTGCCGACAAGATACACCGGCTGGAGACCATCCGAATCAAGGGCAAGTTTGACTACGCGAACCTGCAGTCCCTGTCGACCGAAGCCCGCCAGAAGCTGGTGAAGATAGACCCGGAAACCCTGGCACAAGCCAGCCGCATCCCCGGCGTATCACCAAGCGACATCAACGTGCTGTTAGTGCTTTTGGGACGATAAAGCAGGCATGTTTCACGTGAAACAATTTGTTTAAGGAACACACATAAAATACTGGATATGAATAAAGAAACATTAAAGAAAAACCTTCGAGAAATACCCGATTTCCCCAAGCCCGGAATTCTGTTCTACGACGTCACTACCCTGTTCAAAAATGCGGAATGCTTGCAGGGCATGATAGACGAACTGTATGAGCTGTACAAGGACAAAGGGATAACCAAAGTGGTAGGTATCGAGTCCAGAGGATTCATCTTGGGAGGTGCCTTGGCAGCCCGCTTAGGAGCCGGATTCATCATGGCCCGCAAGCCCGGGAAGTTGCCGGCTGAAGTCATTGAAGAAACTTACGCCAAGGAGTATGGAACCGACACCATACAGCTTCACAAGGATGCCATCAGCAAAGACGACGTGGTATTGCTGCACGACGACTTGCTGGCTACGGGCGGAACCATGGCGGCAGCTTACCGACTGGTAAAACGCTGCGGCGTGGAGAAAGCGTACGTCAACTTCGTCATCGAGCTGAAAGGACTGAACGGAAGAAACGCTTTCGAAAAGGACGTAGAAGTCACTACCCTTTTAGAACTATAAAACGAGACGAATCCCTTGCAGAAAGGGAAACAACTGTGCAGCCTTCTTTGCAGGAAACTTCTCCTCAAAGAAGGCTGTATTCACCCTGACAAGAACCCAACGACATGGAAGAAATAGAAAAGACAAGCAACACCAGTGAATACCTGAAAGGAATCGTATTGAACCTTCCGGAAGGTCCGGGCATCTACCAATACCTGAACAAGGAAGGGGTTATCATCTACGTGGGAAAAGCCAAGAATCTGAAGCGCCGTGTCTATTCTTATTTTTCCAAGGACCACCAGTCGGCCAAGACGCGCATGCTGGTCTCCAAGATTGCCGACATCCGCTACATCGTGGTGAACTCAGAAGAGGATGCCCTGCTGCTGGAGAATAACCTGATCAAAAAGTACAAACCGAGATACAACGTACTGCTGAAGGACGACAAGACCTACCCTTCCATCTGCATCAGCAACGAGTATTTTCCACGCATCTACAAGACCCGGAAGATTATTCGCGACGGTTCGAATTACTTCGGCCCGTACAGCCACGTGCCTTCCATGATGGCCTTGCTGGAGCTGATAAAGAAACTGTATCCGCTCCGTACCTGCCACCTGGCACTGACGCCCGAAAACATTGCGCAGGGGAAGTTCAAGGTCTGCCTGGAATACCACATCAAGAACTGCAAAGGGCCCTGCATCGGGAAACAGTCGCACGAAGAATACATGCAGCAGATAGCGCAGGCAAGGGAGCTGCTGAAAGGCAATACCCAGAAGGTAAGCAATGCGCTGATGGAGGAAATGAAACGCCTGGCAGAAGAGATGAAGTTTGAGGAAGCACAAAAGCTCAAGGAGCAATACATGCTCATTGAAAGCTATCGCGCCAAGAGTGAAGTGGTGAGTTCGGTGCTTCATCACATTGACGTATTCTCCATAGAAACGGACGAGAATACGGCGTACATCAACTACCTGCACATTACCAACGGATGCATCAACCAGGCCTTCACCTTCGAATACAAAGTACGCATGAACGAGAGCAAGGAGGAGTTGTTGCAGTTGGGTATCGTGGAAATGCGCGAACGCTATAAAAGCACGTCGAAGGAAATCATCGTGCCTTTTGAACTGGACATGGAAATGAACGGCGTGACGTTCACGATTCCTAAAAAGGGCGAGAAAAAGCACTTGCTCGACCTTTCGCTAATGAACGTGAAGCAGTATAAAGTGGACCGCCTGAAGCAGGCCGAGAAACTGAATCCGGAGCAACGGAGCGTACGGCTGATGAAAGAAATCCAGGCACAGCTGCAACTGGAGAAAATGCCGAACCACATTGAGTGTTTCGATAACTCCAACATTCAGGGGTCGGATGCAGTGGCTGCCTGCGTGGTGTTCAAGAAAGCCAAACCCAGCAAAAAAGACTACCGGAAATACCTTATCAAAACGGTGATGGGACCGGATGATTACGCTTCCATGCAGGAGGTGGTACGCCGCCGCTACAGCCGCATTCTGGAAGAGCAGGGCGAACTGCCCGACCTGATTCTGACGGATGGAGGAAAAGGCCAGATGGAAGTGGTAAGACAGGTGATAGAAGACGAGCTGCACTTGCAGATTCCCATTGTGGGTCTTGCCAAGAACAACCGTCACCGCACGTCGGAAGTACTGTTTGGTTTTCCGCCGCAGACACTCGGCATCAAGCAAGGCACTCCCCTTTTCCATCTGCTGGAAAATATCCAGGATGAGGTGCACCGCTTTGCCATCACCTTCCACCGGGAAAAAAGAAGCAAAAGCCAGATTGCCTCTGCCCTGGACAATATCAAAGGCATCGGCGACAAGCGGAAAACAGCCTTGCTGAAAACATTCAAGAGTGTGGCCCGCATCCGGCAAGCCAGCCTGGAAGAGATTGCCGAAGTGATTGGAGAAAGTGCGGCGAAAAGCGTCAAGGAATCACTGTCGGAATCCAAATAATTTGATTATTTTTGTAGAAACAAGACGAATCACATGAGAGTAGTTATACAGCGCGTGACACACGCATCCGTGACCATTGACGGAATTTGTAAATCGGCCATCAAAGAAGGCTTCATGATTCTGCTCGGCATTGAAGCTGCCGACTCGCAGGAAGATGCAGACTGGCTCTGCAAGAAGATTGTCAACCTCCGTGTTTTTGACGATGAGAATGGCGTAATGAACAAGTCCATTCTGGATGTGCAGGGAGAAATCTTGGTGGTGAGCCAGTTCACACTGATGGCTTCGACCAAGAAGGGAAACCGCCCCTCTTACATCCGGGCTGCCGGACATGAAATTGCCGTTCCTCTGTACGAATACTTCTGCAATGAATTGAGCATTGCCCTGGGAAAAGAAGTGGGAACCGGTGAGTTCGGTGCCGACATGAAGGTAGAATTATTGAACAACGGACCGGTGACCATCTGCATGGACACCAAAAACAAGGAATAACCATGACACTGGAAGAAGCACAGAAGACCGTAGACGAATGGATAAAGACGTACGGAGTAAGGTACTTCAGTGAGCTGACCAATATGGCTGTGCTCACGGAAGAAGTGGGCGAACTGGCACGCATCATGGCACGCACCTACGGCGACCAGTCGTTCAAGGCAGGCGAAAAAACGGACTTGGGCGACGAAATGGCCGACGTGCTCTGGGTGTTGCTCTGTCTGGCCAATCAGACGGGAGTGGACCTGACGGAAGCGTTCAGAAAGAACCTGGAGAAGAAAACCAACCGAGACAAGGAAAGACATAAAAACAACCCTAAACTATAAAGTATATGAATCCTAATCACGAACATGCGTGCGGATGCGAACACACGCACGAAGAAGAGAACCAGTACAACAAGTACGAAGATGCGTTGAGCAAATATCAAACGAATCTGAAGGACGATGAAATTGCGGAGAAGACAGCCCGTCTCATCGAAAAGCACCTGGAAGAAAACAATACGAAGGAAGTAAAGAAGTTTCTTTTCAACTGTATTGACTTGACTACACTGAAGTGTACAGACAGCGACACAAGCGTGATGAAGTTCACGGAGAAGGTCAATGAGTTTGTCGACCGCTACCCTGACCTGAAGAACGTGGCTGCGATTTGTGTATATCCCAACATGGCTGAAATCGTCAACGATACACTGGAAGCAGACGACGTAAAGATTGCCTGCGTATCGGGAGGTTTCCCCTCTTCACAGACCTTCATCGAAGTGAAAGTGGCCGAAACTGCCATGGCTATTCATAGTGGCGCAGACGAAATAGATATCGTGATTTCTGTGGGCAAATTCCTGAGCGGCGACTACGAAGGCATGTGCGACGAAATCGAAGAACTGAAAGAAGTATGCGGTGACAAGCACTTGAAAGTCATCCTGGAAACCGGCGCATTAGGAAGTGCTTCGAATATCAAGAAAGCTTCTATCCTTTCTATGTATTCAGGAGCTGACTTTATCAAGACTTCTACCGGAAAGGAAAGTCCGGCTGCTACACCGGAAGCTGCTTACGTGATGTGCCAGGCCATCAAGGAATACTTCCTGGAAACAGGACGGAAAGTAGGATTTAAGCCCGCTGGAGGCATTAACTCCGTGCACGACGCACTGGTGTACTACACCATCGTAAAAGAGCTGTTAGGAGAAGAATGGCTGACCAACGAGCTGTTCCGTCTGGGTACAAGCCGCATGGCCAACTTATTGCTTTCGGACATTGTGGGAAGTGAAACCAAGTTCTTCTAAAAGACCTCATATAAGGACATAAAAAAGCCCCTTTCTTCGATAAAGAAAGGGGCTTTTTTATGGATCATTTATTTCGTTCAATCACATAATCGATATAAGCCGTCAATGCTTCTTTCAGGCTGGAATCGGCCGAAGCGGGAACCAGGGCCAGCGCCTTATCGCGGAACTCGTACATCATGCGGGTGGCGTATTCAATACCTCCCTTTTCTTTCACGGTTTCTACAAAGTCCGCTATCTCCTCTTTCGAAGCTTCCAAGGAACGTATCTTCAAGGCGGTCTGCTTCAAGCTGTCATCCCCCATCTGGTTCAGTACATACAAGGCAGGAAGCGTGAGCTTTCCTTCCAGCATATCGTTTCCTGTAGGCTTGCCCAACTCCGGACTCTCGAAGTAATCAAAGATATCGTCCTTTATCTGGAAGGCAATGCCAATCATTTCGCCTAACAGACCGGCTTTCATTACCTCTTCCTGCACGGCTCCTACTGATACGGCTCCACTCTGTGAACTGGCCTTAAACAAAGCGGCTGTCTTCTTCCGTATGACATCGAAATATGCCTCTTCTGAGAAATCTTCCTTACCAATATTGCCTAACTGCAGAATCTCACCTTCCGACAACTCCTGCCCTAAAGTAGCCACCAGTTCTACCAGTTCCACCTTACCGGTCAGTGCGGCATGTTTCAGGCTCGTGGCCAGCATGTAATCGCCAACCAGTACGGAAACCTTGTTATTGTAGATTGCGTTTACGGAAGACTGCCCCCGGCGCTCGTCACTCTCGTCTACCACATCATCATGCACCAGACTTGCCGTATGCAACATCTCCAAACTCACGGCAGCATGCAATACGGAATCATTGATTTCACCGTACTTTTTTGCAGCCAACAAAGTCAAAATCGGACGCATCAACTTCCCCTTACGGCTCAACACATGCCGCAAGGCTATCATGAGAAGAGGATTCTGGTGCTGCAGAGTAATACCGAAAAGCGACTCGAAATCTTTCATTTCACGCTCCACCGGTTTCCGGATTTGAGTTAATACGTCCATATAATCAGATGATTTCGGAGTACAAAATTACATAAAAATCAAAAGCCACTCATATTTTTTACGTAAATTTACGGAGAAAATCATAATAATGTATGGACAGACTTTTTTTACTCGATGCCTACGCGCTCATTTACAGAGCTTACTACGCATTCATCAAAAGCCCCCGCATCAATTCGAAAGGGCTTAATACATCAGCCATCTTGGGCTTTGTCAACACATTGGAGGAGGTGCTCAACAAAGAGCATCCTTCGCATATCGGTGTAGCTTTTGACCCTGCAGGTCCCACTTTCCGCCACGAAGCCTATCCCGAATACAAAGCACAACGGGAAGAAACACCGGAAGCCATCCGCACCGCCGTACCTATTATAAAAGATATTATACGGGCTTACCGTATCCCCATCCTCGAAGTCGCCGGATTTGAAGCTGACGACGTAATCGGCACTTTGTCCACACAAGCTGCCGCACACGAGAACTTGGAAACTTACATGATGACACCCGACAAAGACTACGGCCAATTAGTCAATGAGAGGGTTAAGATGTACCGTCCGAAATTCGGAGACAAGGATTTTGAAATCATGGGGGTAAAAGAGGTCACCGAGAAATTCGACATCTCTTCTCCGATGCAGGTCATTGATATTCTCGGACTGATGGGAGACTCGTCCGACAATATTCCGGGTTGTCCCGGTGTGGGCGGAAAAACCGCATCCAAACTCGTCAACCAATTCGGTAGCATCGAAAATCTGTTGGAACATACGGACGAACTGAAAGGCAGTTTAAAAACCAAAGTGGAAACCCACCGCGATACGATTGCTTTTTCTAAGTTCCTGGCCACCATCAAAACGGACGTGCCCATTACGCTCGACCTGGAGGCACTCACCACAAAAGAGCCGGACGCAGAAGCCTTGCAACGTTTATTCGAAGATTTAGAGTTCCGGACTTTACTGGAACGAAAGTTCTCCAAAAAGCAACCCACCGCAGAACCGGGCTTTTGCCGGGCTCTGTTATGCAGAATTTGCTTC
>ENA-OOQO01001191-OOQO01001191.1-human-gut-metagenome-genome-assembly--contig:-NODE-1191-length-13433-cov-2.009045_pt1 | contig 13433 bp, 13 predicted proteins | sample MGYA00241088_ERZ501162 | MGnify/ENA primary metagenome ERZ501162 (study PRJEB25962, sample SAMEA2042497) | human gut metagenome | biome: human gut; feature: human-associated habitat; material: faeces... | reverse complement strand
TAATTTAAAGGAGATTATTTCTATGGCAATTGAAGCTGGAGATTTTAGAAATGGACTTACATTAATTATTGATGGCAAATTATATGTAGTTCAAGAATTTATGCACGTTAAACCTGGTAAGGGTGCTGCAATTTTAAAAACAAAGATGAAGGACCTAAGAACTGGTAATATTGTTGAGAGAAACTTTAATACAAATACTAAGTTTGAGCAGGCAACTATTACTACAAAACCTGTTCAATATTCATATGAAGCTGGTGGCGTATATTTCTTTATGGATATGGAAACATACGAAACTTATGAGCTTTCTGCTGATCAAATTGGCGATAATAAGTATTATATTCTTGAGGGTATGGAATTAAGCCTTCGTTTCTTCGAAAGTGAAGTGCTAGGACTTTTACTTCCTGATAAGGTTAACTTAACTATTACGGAAACAACACCTGCTGCACCTGGCGCATCATCTACATCTACTAAGGATGCAACTCTTGAAACTGGTTTAAGAATTAGAGTTCCTCAATTCGTTAAAGAAGGAGATAAGGTAATTATCTCTACGATTGATGGAACTTATTGTGGTAGAGCTTAATTAATTAAATGAGTAAGGTTGTTTTAATTACTGGTAGTGCTAAGGGTATTGGCGCTGCAATAATTGAAGAATTGGCGGCTTCAGGCTATGATTGTGTTATTAACTATAATACTTCAGAGGCTGAAGCCTTTACTCTTAATGAGAAAATTTCTAAATATGGAATAAGAAGTCTTGTAGTTAAGTGTGATGTTAGTAAGGAAGAGGAAGTTAATCAAATGTTTGATACCATTGAGCGTGAACTTGGTGGTGTTGATATTTTAGTTAATAACGCAGCCATTGATATTCCAAATATTTTTAGCCAAAAAAAAGTTAATGATTTTAGAAAAACACTTGATGTTAATTTAGTTGGTGCTTTTTTAACCTCAAAAAGAGCTGAAAAACATATTCTTGATAAAAAATGGGGACGTATTATTAATATTTCTTCAACCAATGGAATGAATACTTATTATCCAATGGGAATTGAATACGATGCCTCAAAGGCCGCATTAAATTCTTTAACACATAATTTAGCAATTGAATTTGCACCATATGCAACTGTTAATGCAATCGCACCGGGATTGATTAATACGGAAAGTGAAGTTGCAGATTATGATGATGAGTTTATGCAAATGGAACTTGATAAAATTTTAGTTAGAAGAATTGGTGAAGCTTCTGAGGTTGCTCATCTCGTTAAATTTTTGATAAGTGATGAAGCATCTTATATAAATAATTCGATTATTCGTATTGATGGTGGACAATATAGTAGCAATTAAAAGATGATTTTTATCATCTTTTTTTGTTAAAAAAAGAAGCATTAAATGCTTCTAAATTACTTGTTGTTTTGTTCCTTTTGGGCTAATACGCTTGATAGTGCTTGCATAATAGAAAGCTTACCATATTCATAGGTTAGTCCACCTTGCATATATAATGTATATGGTTCAACACATGGAGCATCAGCTGAAAGCTCAATAGTACTACCTTCAGTAAAGCAACCGGCAGCCATAATGACATCACAAGGATAGCCAGGCATTGGGGCAGGCATAATGTAAACACCAGAATCAACGGGAGAAGAAGCTTGAATACTTCTTGCGAATGCTACAAGATTTGGTTTAGTTTTAAGCTCAATAATTTGAATTATATCAGTACGATATTCATTGTATTTAGGAGATATATCTTTAAATCCCGTATGTTCAAGCATATATGCTGCAAAAACTTGTGTTTTTAATGCACTTTTTACTGCATTAGGAGCCATAAATACGCCTTTAAAAAAATTACTATTTTGGTTAAAATTAGCACCAAGTTCTTTGCCAACACCAGGAGAAGTTAGTCTGTCGGCAATCATTTCGATGTATTTAGTCTTGCCTGCAATGTAACCACCAGATGTCGCAATTCCACCACCTAAATTTTTCATTAAAGAACCTACTACAACGTCAGCACCAACGTGTCCAGGTTCCTTCATTTCAACAAGCTCGCCATAACAGTTATCAACCATTATAATAACATTTTTATTAACGCTTCTAATTACGTTAATACATTCCTCAATTTGTGCAATATTTAAAGATTTGCGAGAAGAGTAACCTCTTGAGCGTTGAATTTCTACTAGTTTAACATCGCCTTTAGCAAGTCTTTCTTTTATTTTTTCTAAATCGAATTTGTTATCAACTAAATCAATTTGTTCATAAGAAACACCATTAGCTTTTAAAGATTGGGTAGAATCACCAACAATACCTACCATTTTAAGTAATGAATCATAAGGCTTACCACTTAGTGAAATCATTGTATCGCCATGCTTAAGTAAAGCAGAAAATGCAAGATATAAAGCATTTGTTCCGCTCATTATTTGGGTTCTTACTAAAGCATCTTCTGTTCCTAAAATACTTGCAAATATTTTTTCAAGTTTTTCACGACCAGAGTCAAATATTCCATAACCATTTCTATCTGTAAAATCTGCATATTCAACTCTATTTTCAATAAATGCAGATAATATACGATTAGAATTATAGAAAGCTACTTCATCAATTTTATCATAGATTTCTTTTAAGTCGATTTCAGCTTGTTTGCTTAATTCAATAACATGTTTACTTATATTTTCTAAAATCATTTAAATCACCTTTTCAATTTTACCATAAAAGGGTGATAAATAAAATCAAAAAGAAATAAATTGGTCTAATTTTGAAGAATGAATACTTTATAGTATTAGATTTCCTTTAGTTTTCTATTTAAGTATTCTGGTAATTCTTCAATAAATTTATATTTAGAAATACCAAGATGTAGTTTAGCTTTATTTAAGGATGTTTTAGCCACATAGCTATTAGCTTCTTTGCATAGTAATAAGCCAATTGTTTCATCATCCCTTTCAGTTCGTTCTAAATCATCATTTGCATCAAAATAAAAGATAAGATGTCCTAAATCAGCAGGATGTAATTTACCAATCTTAGCTTCGATTACAGCATATCAATACCAACATTTTTTAATCACAGTAAGTCATATATTTAATTAATACAAAAGTTAAATGTTGACTAATAATTGCAATTCATAAATGTAATGGAAATTAAGCTAAATAAATTTTAAAATGATTTTTATGGGACTAATTAACTATATAGCGCATAAAATAAATTGAGGTGCTATAATGTGCGGAATATATGCCCAATTTGGCTCATTTAAAATAAATGATGCCTTAAAGTGCTTAAAAAAACTTGAATATAGAGGATATGATTCTTATGGAATTGGTTATGAGAATAATCAAATTTATAAGAATATAGGTCGAATTGATTTTGTTACTGAAGATGAAAATCTTATGATAAAAAAGGCTATTTGCCATACAAGGTGGGCTACTAATGGAAGTGTAAATGTAGTTAATGCTCATCCACAAATTTCTGGTGATAAGCAAATAATACTTGTTCACAATGGAATTTTAGAAAATGAAAATATAATAAAAGACACATATTTTAAAAATCATCAATTTTTATCCGATACTGATACAGAAGTAATTACAGAATTATTGAGTTTATTTATAAAAAGATATCCACCATTTGATGCAATAAAAAGAGTAATGGAAATAATTAAAGGCTCATATGCTATTATTTTTATGATAAAAGATGACGAAAATATTTATTTTATGAAAAATAAATCGTCTTTATTATTAGGATATAACGATACAGATTATTATTTAGCTTCGGATATTTATGCATTTAAGGAAAATACAAAGTATTATAAGCATATTAGTGATATGTCTTTTGGGTGTATAGGGCCTAATATGTATTTAAGTGATAAATCCTCTTTTATACCATATAGTTTTAATTTTAATGATCCTAAGGAACAAATAATGCTTGATGAAATTGAAGAAGAGGAAAAACTAGCATTAAATATTTTTAATAATTTTAAAGCTGATGAGAAACTTCTTAAATTATTAGAAGAAACTTCTGAATTTGTTTTAATTGGAAGTGGTTCATCTTTTTATGCATCAGAATATATAGCATTAATGATTGAACAGGAATTAGGTATTAGAGCTAGAGCTTTTTTACCAACGGAATATAGTTATAATGATATTTATAATAAGTCTACATTTATATTTATTTCACAAAGTGGAGAAACAGCAGATGTTTTAGCCGCAATAGATAAAATTAAGCCTAAAAAGGCAATGTTAATTACAAATAGTTTTACTTCACAAATGACCTTACATATTCCATTAATACTTGATATGCAAGCTGGAAAAGAAATAGCTGTTGCATCTACAAAAAGCTTTAATCAATCTGTTTTAGTGTTTTATACATTAATAAAACAATTTAAGGGTGAAGAACCTAAAGAAATATTGAACTATGTAAAAAATCTTGAGGAAATAAAGAAAACCTTTGATAATAATATACCAAAGGAAATTAGTAAAATGAAAAATGTTTTTTATTTAGGTCACGGCTACGACTATATAATTAGTAAGGAAGGGGCGTTAAAGCTTAAAGAAATTGCTTATATTCCAACTGAAGGCTATTCAACCTCAGAATTAAAGCATGGTTCCTTAGCGTTAATTTCTGATAAAAGTGCTGTTATTGGCCTTTCATCAAATGATAGCTTTTTAATATCATGTTTAAATGAGGTAAGAGCAAGAGGAGGTAAAGTTTTCTTCCTTAAAAATAAATACCCTGGAGGTCTTTTAGGTGCTTTGAGTCTATCAAGATATGTACAGTTAATTGCCTATTATACAGCAAAAGAACTTGGTAATGATCCTGATCATCCAAGGAATTTAGCAAAAAGTGTTACGGTGATTTAGCAGTTAAAATTGGCACTATTGAGAAAATATTGGCTATAATAAGCAGAAGGAATAAAATATACCAATGAAAATGAAGATTTGCAACATTTATCAAAAAAAGATAAATTAAAATGGTTGATAACATCGAAGAACAAATAATTAAAAGAATCCCTAATAATCGCACTTTATCACCAATAATTAGTATGCATAAATTTACTAAAAAAATACAAAAAAAGGTCACAAATTAAATTGTGACCTTATGTTCAAGACGAAGCTTGTCCGCAATCATTGCGATGAATTCGCTATTAGTTGGTTTTGATTTGTTATAGCTTACAGTATATGAAAAGATACTTGCAATTGTATCTACATTTCCTCTACCCCAAGCTACTTCAATTGAATGCCTAATGGCACGTTCAACTCGTGATGATGTGGTATTAAACTTTTTAGCAATAATTGGATACAAAACCTTTGTGATAGCACCTAAAACATTAATATCGTTATAAACCATAGTAATTGCTTCGCGTAAATATAAATAGCCTTTAATATGCGCTGGAACTCCGATTTCGTGAAGAATACTTGTGATTTCTTCATTTAAATCAATTTCTTTTTCTGGTGCATTTAAATTAACATTACTTTTCTTAGGTAATTCTTTAAATAAATTATTAATTGTTTCTAATAAATTTTGCATATCAATTGGCTTAATAATAAAGTAATCAGCTCCTAATGCTGATGATCTAACAAGAAGTGATTCATTGTTAAAAGATGAAAGCATAATTATTTTTTTGGGACGATGATATTTTTCTTTTTTGCTTGCAAGGTCTTCTAAAACCTTAAACCCATCCACCTCAGGCATTACTATATCAAGCATTAAAAGATCTACTTGGTTTGATTCAAGAAAACTTAGCAATGATTTTCCTGAATTAAAAGTTTTTACTACTTCAAAGCCGGCTTGCATTTTCAAACACTCACTAACAATTAATGTTGTTTGACTAGAATCATCGGCAATAACAACCCTTATCATGTACATTCCTCCTCAATTATAAATTTGTACTGACTATATGATAAATTTTTATCTTCATAATTACAAGAAAAAATACAAAAAAAATTAAAGAAGTTGAAAAAATATTAGAATAATCGACAAAAGATATTGTAAAAATTATCTTACAAAAACATCTATTATTCTCGAAAAGTCAAATTGTGTCGCATTTTAGGAATAATTTATTGAATTAAAAAAATAAAGTGATATAATCGCATTTGGTGATTTTATGGCTTCAAATGAATTACTTAATAAGGCACATCCCCTAAAAGCTATGTTAGCATTGACCATACCCTCAATGTTTGCTCAATTTGTTAACATTTTATATGGTGTGGTGGATAAACTATTTATTGCAAATATGCAAAGCGGATCTGGCTTAGCATTAGCAGGAGTAGGAATTTGTGCACCTATTACCACCTTAATAACATCATTTACGTATTTAATATGTCAGGGAGCATCACCATTATTTGCAACTAGACTTGGTCAAAAGGATTATGATGATGCTAAAAAGATAATGGCTAATAGTTTTTTATTATTAGTAATTATTACAGTAGTGCTCATGTTAGTTTTTTTAATATTTAAAAAGCCATTATTATATTCTTTTGGTGCAACTCCAAATAATTTTGAATATGCTAGTGATTATATAACTATTTATGTACTTGGAACATTTTTTTGTTTGATGAGCTTAGGACTTAACAGTTTTATTACATGTCAAGGAAAAAGTACAAGAGCAATGGTAACGGTTATAATTGGCGCGTTAACTAATATTTTGCTTGATTATATTTTTATTTTTCCTTTTAATATGGGAGTCAAAGGAGCAGCACTTGCAACTATAATTGCTCAAGCAGCTTCAGCTTTATTTGCTTTTTCTTTTTTAATTTCAAATAAAAGTATCATTAAAATGTCTTTTAAGGGTTATTCTTTAAAATATATGAAAAAGATAATGAAAATTGGTTTTTGCCCTTTTATAATTACTTTTACTGATAGTGTGATATTAATAGTAATGAATAAGATGGTATCGATTTACGCCGATGGTAATGCTGATTTATATTTGACTATTAATTCAATTCTTTTAAGCTTTTTCACTTTGATTTCAATGCCTTTTTCAGGTATTAGTTTAGGAGGACAACCTTTCTTAAGTTATAATTATGGTGCATCAGAACCTAAAAGAGTAAGAAAAGGCTTTATATATGAACTAATGATATGCTATATTTATGGGATAATAATGTTTATAATTTCAATGTTCTATTCAAAGTATTTTATTAAACTTTTTATTTTAAAGACTACAGGCTTTAAAATACTTTTTTGAAGACCTTAGGCTTCAAAAAACCTCATTAACCTTTAAGGTTAATGAGGTATATATAAATATAATTATAATACTTGTTTTAAATATTGTCCTGTATATGAATTAGGATTATTTACTACTTCTTCTGGAGTACCTACTGCTACTACTGTACCACCACCAGAACCTCCTTCAGGACCCAAATCAATTATATAGTCTGCTACTTTGATAACATCTAGATTATGTTCTATTATTACTACAGTATCACCATTATCTACTATTCTCTCTAATATTTTTAATAGTTTCTTAATATCGTCTTGATGTAATCCAGTGGTAGGTTCATCTAAAATAAAGATACTCTTACCAGTAGGTTTCTTTTGAAGTTCTTTAGCAAGTTTTACTCTGGCAGCTTCGCCTCCTGATAATGTTGGAGCGGCTTGTCCTAGTCTAACATCAGATAATACTTTTAGTTTATTTAGTACTTTTGGATGGTTTTCAAAAAATTCCATGGCTTCATCTACTCGCATATTTAGTACTTCATAAATATTTTTATCTTTATATTTTATTTCTAGTGTTTCACTATTGTATCTAGTTCCATTACATACTTCACAAGGTACATATACATCTGGTAGGAAATGCATTTCTATCTTCTTTACGCCATCTCCCCAACAAGCTTCACATCTTCCACCTTTAACATTGAAACTAAATCTACCTTTGTCATAGCCTCTTATTTTGGCTTCCTTGGTTTCTGCGAAGATGTCTCTTATATCATCAAATACTCCTGTATAAGTTGCTGGATTAGATCTTGGCGTTCTTCCTATTGGTGTCTGGGATATTTGTACTACTTTATCAATGTTTTCTAATCCTTTTATTTCTTTACATTTACCCGGTTTTTCTTTTGATGAATAGATAGTTGATGCGAGAGTCTTATAAAGTATTTCGTTTATTAGACTTGACTTACCGGAACCTGATACTCCTGTTACTAGAGTCATTGTTCCTAGTGGTATTTTAACATTGATATTTTTTAGATTGTTTTCTTTAGCACCTTTTATTTCTAGATATTTTTTATTTCCTTTTCTTCTTTTAGAGGGCACTTCTATTTTTTCTATTCCTTTTAGATATCTTCCGGTTAGGCTATCTGGATTATTCATTACTTCTTCTGGAGTACCTTTAGCTACGACATAACCTCCATGCTCTCCTGCTCCTGGGCCAATATCTATTAAATAATCTGCTTGAAGCATAGTATCGGTATCATGCTCAACCACTATTAGAGAGTTACCTAGGTCACGCATTTCTAATAGAGAGTTTATTAGTCTTTGATTATCTCTTTGATGAAGACCTATACTTGGTTCATCTAAGACATATAAGACTCCTGTTAATCTAGAACCTATTTGAGTGGCTAGTCTTATTCTTTGACTTTCACCGCCTGATAGAGTTCCGGCTTCTCTTGATAATGTTAGGTAAGATAGGCCAACATTTATAAGAAAGTTTAATCTTGATTTTATTTCTTTTACGACTATTTCGGATATTGATGCCTGCTCAGGAGTTAATTTTAGATTAGAGATATATTTATTTAACTCTTCTATTGACATTGATGTTACTTCATAGATGTTTTTGTTATTTATTAGGACATTTAATACTGATGGTTTTAGTCTTGAACCATGACAGGTAGGACACTCTAGTTCAGTCATATATCCTTCTATCCACTCTCTTATCCAAGTACTTTTTGTTTCTATGTATCTTCTTTCTAGATTGGTTATTATTCCTTCATAGTAGCTAGTTGTTTTTCTAGTGTTTCCATTCTTAGCTTGATAATTAAAGGTTATGGCATCTTTAGCACCATATAATATTATATCTAGTTCTTCTTTTGTTAACTCTTTTACTGGTTTTGATAAATCTATGTGGTAAAAGTCCGCTACTGTGGTAAGTTCTGTATACATGATACTTGATTCTTCATCTAGATTTATTGGTTTGATCGCCCCTTCTAGTATAGATTTATTTTTATCTGGGATTACTAGGTCAACATCTATTTTATATTTTACTCCTAGTCCTTTACAATCTGGGCAAGATCCATAAGGTGCATTGAAAGAGAATATACGGGGCTCTAATTCTTCAAGAGAATAATCACAGTATGGACAAGCATAGTCCTCACTCATAAGCAGTTCTTCTCCGCCAATAACATCTATTATAACTTTACCATGACTTAGTTTAGTCGCAGTCTCTAGAGAAGAGTATAATCTACTTCTTATGCCTTCTTTTACTACTAGTCTATCTATTATTACTGAGATATTATGTTTTTTATTTTTATCTAATTCTAAATCTTCAGATAAGTCTTTTACTTCACCATCTACTTTTACTCTGATGTACCCTTCTTTTCTTAGTTTTTCAAATAAATCTTTTTGAGTTCCTTTTTCTCCTTTTACTATTGGAGACATAACCATTATTTTTGTAGATTCTTCAAGAGATAATACTCTAGTTGTCATCTCTTCAACTGACTGAGATGATATTGGTATATGATGATTAGGACAATAGGGAACACCAATTCTTGCAAATAATAGTCTTAAGTAATCATATATTTCTGTTACTGTACCTACGGTACTTCTGGGATTTTTATTAGTAGTTTTTTGATCTATTGATATACTTGGTGATAGTCCTTCAATAGTATCTACATCGGGTTTTCCTGTCGCAGCGATAAACTGTCTTGCATAGGCTGATAGGCTTTCTACATATCTTCTTTGTCCTTCGGCATAAATAGTATCAAAAGCAAGGGATGATTTACCTGATCCTGATACTCCGGTCATTACTACTAATTTATTTTTGGGTATTTCTATATCTATATTTTTAAGGTTATTTTCTCTAGCACCTTTTATTATTATTTTATCCATATACATCGCCTCTTCTTTGGTATTATATCACAATTTTTTAATTTTATAAACAAGAAAAAAATGCTAATTAAAGCATTTGTATTTATTATAGTTTTAACTGTCCTGGTGAGACTGTTTCAATGCCAGACCAAGGATTATTTTTTACTCTTTCTAGTACTTTAGGATGCTCCTCTAGAGGGGCTACTTTCTCGCAAATTTTATCCGTTTGTGGTACTACTGGGTCCGCTCCACTTATAGTTTCTTGATTTTCTACGACTGGATGGTCTAATCTATCTTGCTCTACAAGGGCTTTAGCTTCATCTCTATAAATACTAGCTTCTTTTGGAGTAGTAATGGAAGAATTGATAACTGGCTCTATTACCGGTTCTTTAACAGGAGCTTCTATGATATCTTTAGGTTCACTTGACTTTTTATAATTAATTTGATTTATTTTTTCACCTTCGGATAGTTTGCGTTCTAATCCTGGTATTTCTACACCAAAGCCATCTTTTATTGCATCTACTGCTTCTAATACACCTGATAGTCCTTTTGAACTTAGTATTTTTCCTATTAAATAAATTCTCTGTTGGTCGCTTAATGTGTCATTTATGTCTCTATTTTCCATAGTACTCCTCCTTTGTCAAGTATAGTATATAGTAATTTTTGTAAAAAGTAAATATTTTTTTTACCTTGATAATTAATTTGACATTAATTTGATAGTTTTATCTTGTATTCTCTTTATTATATTATATACTGTTCTTAATTTATTACCTGTTATTTCTGATATTTCTAGTACTGTATAATTCTGTTCTTTTAAAGTGAATATTAATTCTTCTTCCCAAGTTAAAACTTCTATTATCTTATTTCTTAAACTTGAATAGTCATAATCATTAAATAAATTTACTTCAGGATTATATTTATTACTTTCTAGTTCTAATATTCTTTCATTATTATTTTCATATGATATTGATTCATTTAATATTTTGTTTTTAGTAACATTATGTTTTGCTATGTAATTAGTTAGATTATTATCTATTACTTTATTTAAATAAGTATTAAAAGTATTTTTATCTATGTAATTATCTATGGCTTTATAAAAAGCTAGTTCAGTTTCATTTAATAATTCTTTTATGTCTATATGTGAACTTCTACTATAAGATAGTGCTTTAGCATACAATAGACTATTATACTTTTTTCTTAATTCATTTACCGCATCTTCATTATTTTCTTGTGCTAAATATAATAGTTCATAATCATTATACATATTAAATCCCCCTAGATCTATTTATTTCTGATAAGAATATTCCACATGCTACGGAAGCATTAAGACTATTTACTGTTCCTTTCATTGGTATTTTAGCAATGTAATCACAGTTATCTGCAGTAACCTTGCTTATACCTTTTCCTTCATTTCCTATTACTAATCCTATTTTTGTTTTGTAATCTATTTCTGTATAATTAGTTCCTTCCATGTCTGTTCCTACTATCCAATATCCTAGATCTTTTAATTTCCTTATAGCATTGTTGATATTTGGTACATTTACTATTTTTACTTTTTCTATTGTACCTACTGATGTTTTAACAACGGTACTTGTTATTTGAACACTACGGTCATTGGGAATTATTATGGCATCCACACCAAAGGCTTCACTAGAACGAACAATGGCTCCAAGATTATGTGGATCTTCAAGATGATCTAATATTACTATAAGTGGATATTCTGTAGTAATATTTGGTATTATTTCATCAAATGAATATGTTTTAATATCCTCTACTTCAAGTATTATACCTTGATGTAATCCTTTACACATCTTATCTAATTCTCTATTGTCAAGAACTTTTGTGCTTATTTTTTTTCTTTCTATTAAAGATAATATTTCTTCATCTTTAAACTTATTACTTAAGTATATTTTATGTACTTTTTTATTTTCTTTTAAAGCCTCTAGGGCTACATTTTTACCATATATTTTCATTATTTCACCTCAATTAAACTTAATATTTCATATAGTCTTTCATTATTATTTAGATATAGGTCTCCAAGTAATGATTCAAATCCCGTGGATAATTTATAAGTAATTATATCGGTATTTTTAGGGTGACTATTATTTTTGTAATTTCTTCCTCTTTTTACTATGTCTAATTCATCATTGGTTAATAGATTATTATCTATTAAATAGTTTAATGCTTTTACTTCTCCTTTAGCGGATACATACTCTACTTGCTTCTTCTGAATTTTTTCTATATCATTATATCCTACCTCTATTAACTTTTCTCTTATATAAAGGGAATAGATGGCATCTCCAAGTAAGGCAAGTACTTGGATGTTAATTAATTTTGTATTCATAATAACCTCAATTCTGTTGTTATTATATATTATTTATTTGGTTATGTCAATTGGTTAAAAAGAAAAAGAGCATTAAGCTCCTTGATTGTAATTTTGTTGTATTTGACCAAACATTGATGGTCCATTATTTGGAACATTATTTACTGGTATTGGATTGTTTACTGGTTCTGTTGTTTGTCCAAAAAATGGAGTATTTTGAATATTTGGATTAGTGTTTGGCATAGTATTTTGTACTGTGTTAAAGTTATCAGTAGTTTCCATCATATTACCAATAGTAGGCATCTGTGGTTCCCAAAGATTTCCACTGAAGTTTACCTGCGCATTATTATTTTGTACTGGCACGCTTTGTGGTACTTCAAGTGAAGGAATATTATCATTTATGTTATTGTTTACTGGTACTGTTGGTTCACTTGATATTGGAATTGTTTCTCCTAGTGGTTTATTATTTTGTACTTCATTAACTGAAGCACTTCCTGGTATGTTAAATGTTGGTATATTCATATTTGGTGTATTACTCTCTGGGGTATTTGTAGTATTTGGTACTTCAAAGGTTGGAATATCAAGTTTTACTTCTGGCACATCTATTTTTACTGGTTCAACAATACTTTTTGTTTCTACACCATTTTCTTCACTATTATATTTATTATTTAATACCTTTAGGGTCTCTCTTGTGGGATTTTCTAATAACTCATTTGTTATATCCTCTAACTCTTCTTTACTTAGATACTTCATATAGGTACCCCTCCTCTATTCTAAATAGATTATAATATAAAAAAGAAAAAAAGTAAATACAATTTCACTTTTTTATATTAAATTATCTCTATCATAAATATTTATATTATATAAACTATAAATATCTATATTTGAAGATTTAGTAAACTTGATAAAACACAAATCCTCAATAACTATATCTTTATCTTTAGATAATTTAAATTCTTTTTTTATACCATTTTTTAGTTTAGAATTATCTAATCCTGCTTTAACTATATTTAAATTATTGGCTAGATATATGGTAATATTATTATCACTAAAATAATCTACTCTTACTTTGTTATCAATTATTAATGAGCCTTTTCCTTTTAACTGATAGCTTCTTGGTTTTATT
>ENA-OOQO01001182-OOQO01001182.1-human-gut-metagenome-genome-assembly--contig:-NODE-1182-length-13531-cov-2.608415_pt1 | contig 13531 bp, 11 predicted proteins | sample MGYA00241088_ERZ501162 | MGnify/ENA primary metagenome ERZ501162 (study PRJEB25962, sample SAMEA2042497) | human gut metagenome | biome: human gut; feature: human-associated habitat; material: faeces... | reverse complement strand
ATAGAGCAAAGTAGATTTACCGGTACCATTATTTCCCACAATACCCATCTTTTCATAACGGGCAAAGATGTAAGAGAAGTCTTCCAATATCTTCAGGTCACCGAATGATTTGTACACATGGTCCGCTTCGAATATCTTACTGCCGATATAGGACGCTTTCACATCCAGCTTCACATTGTCGTTATTGAAACGCTGCTTGGCTACTTTCTCCAATTCGTAGAAAGCCTCTTCACGATAGCGGGCTTTATGCCCGCGAGCTTGCGGCATACGGCGCATCCATTCCAGTTCCGTGCGATATAGGTTGTTGGCACGGGCAATCTCCGCATTGGTCGCTTCGATGCGTTCCTGACGTTTCTCCAAGTAGTAGCTGTAGTTTCCTTTGTAGGAGTACAACTGGCGGTTGTCTATTTCAATGATTTCCGAGCACACACGGTCCAGGAAATAGCGGTCGTGTGTCACCATGAGCAAGCTCAGGCTGCCACGGTTCAGGTACTCTTCCAGCCATTCCGTCATGTCCAGGTCGAGGTGGTTGGTCGGCTCGTCCAGAATCAGCAAATCCGGTTCGGTAATCAGGATGTTGGCCAGTGCCACGCGCTTCAACTGTCCGCCGGACAGATGTCCGATTTTCTGGGAGAAATCGCGGATTTTCAGTTGCGAAAGAATCTGCTTGGCACGCCGTTCATAATCCCACGCCTTTTCGTGTTCCATTCGCACCAGCAGTTCGTCCATTCCGGGGTTGCCGGGTGTTTCCATGCACCGTTCATATTCCTTAATCAGCTCTACGGTAGAGTTGCCGTGATAAAAGCAGGCCTCGAGTACCGTCAGCTCTTCAGGATATTTCGGGCTCTGTTCCAGATAGCCCACGCGTAAATCGCGGCGGAAGGTGATTTTTCCTTCATCGTAACCTTCCTTACCGGCCAGGATATTCAGCAAGGTGGTTTTTCCCGAACCGTTCTTGGCTATCAGTCCGATGCGCTGTCCTTCTGCAATGCCAAAAGATATGCCGTTAAAAAGGACCAAGTCGCCGAACGACTTGGTCAGGTTTTCTACTTGTAAATATGGAGTCATAATCTAATTCGTAGCTTCTAAAAATAGGATGCGGACAGGATTAGTCCATCGCCGCTTCCACTTCGTTCTTTATCCGTTCGAATTCCGCTTTCAGGTCGCATGGCTGTCCGCTCTTCGCTTTGTCCCATATCAGGGAAATCGGGTTGACCATTACTTTTGAGTCGCGGAAACGCAGTGCCGGAGATTCTTTCTGTCCGTCGATGACCGTCACCCATTCCATGCCGTCCATCTCGTTGACCAGTATCACGCCGAATGCCGTACCGAAGCTTTCCCACGCCTGACGCTGTTTGGGGTTGAAACGTCCGCTATCGATTACTTTCTGCAAGTTTTCCAAGTCGGCCGCCGTTCCGGTAAAGTCCTTGGTCAGTTGTTTTTTCACTGTGGAAACAGCCCAGTCATAATTCTCGTTTATCTGATTAATTTCCAGAATACGGACCGGAATCACTTCCTTCACCGGTTTGTCGGATACATTGCGCACCTTCAGGGAAGCTACGATAGCCTCGCCAGCCTTGGGACTCTCGCCCTTGGCTACGGTGAACGAGCACTCTACGGAAATCTCTCCCCGACCGGTTACCCAGATGTGGGTGGTGTACCACACACCATTCTCCTGAAAGCTTTCGGAAGAATAGGCGCAGTCCCATGAACCGGCTTTCACCTTCTTGGCCCCGCGTACCTGATGCAGCTCGTCTTCCAGACATTCGTTGGCATAGGCTGACGAATTACCCCGATAGGCAGAAATACGGAAGTTTCCGGTCCATTTGTCAGGGTTGTAAAACAGAAAGCAGTCTTCCGAATCTTCAAACTCGCACCAGTTGTCGGGATATTCCAGTGAAAACCAGGAACCCGGAGAAATGTACTTTTTCATAACGTTTTTTGTTTTTAGTATTAGAGATAAAGGTTTATTTCAGCGGAAGAATCTCAATCCAATAATCATCCGGGTCATTGATGAAATACAGTCCCATCTGTTCGTTCTCGAAGCAGACACAGCCCATTTCCTTATGGAACTTGCGTACTTCATCGTAGTCGCCTGCCACACGGAGACAAAGATGGCTTTCGTTTTCTCCCAGTTCGTAGGCTTCCGTATGGTCGCGCAGCCAGGTCAGTTCCAGTGAGAAACCCGTGCATCCATCAGTAAGGTACACCAGGATGAAAGAGCCGTCGGCCGCTTCCTTGCGGTGAGACTCATGCAGTCCGAGCGCCTTTTCGTAGAATTGGATACTTTTTTCAAGATTAGTTACGTTGATATTGAAGTGGTCAAATCTTCCTTTTATTTCCATTGTCTTTTTATTTTAAGTTGATATAGTGGTCTAAGTTCAATGTTTCGCCGCGACGGAGAGGAGTAAGAACCTGCGTCCCTTCCGAGGCTGCCAAAGGTGCAAAAGCCGAAGCCTTCTCAAAAGCTTCGTCAAAGTGCATCGGTACAAATATAGTCGTTTTTATCCGTTTCACAAATTGTAAAGGCCCTCGCATGTATTCCTTCCCTAAACGAGGGTCGACCGGAAACAGCACGACATCCATTTTCTCCTTGCAGATGGCAATATCTTCCAGTTCGCGAAGGAAAAAAGCTTCGTCACGTTTCCATTCTTCCTCCGGACTTTCATCCATCCAGTGCCAGTTGTTCAGGTCGCCGGCATGGAATACGGTAGCTCCTTCCGGAGTTTGGACTAAAAAAGAGATGCCTATGTCCGTCGAGCCGAAAGCCCGCACGGTGAGGTATTCGTCACGATAGGTGTCTCCTTTCGCCAGTGTATGGAAGTTCCCGTTTTCTTTGTCTTGGGCAGAAAGAGGAATGTCGGTTGAAAGCAGATAGACGATGTCAGGCCGAAGCGCTTTCCAGGAGAGTATCTGCCGGTTAAAGTGGTCGGCATGCGCATGGCTGGAAAACACATACAACTGTCCTTCACGTGAAAGAAGCTGTTCGTGCACGATGCCTTTGTCGGCCGACACGGAGTCTTCGAAATAGTCGAAAATAAGCGTGTAACCTTCCCCCAGCAGGGCAAAGCCGCTATGATAAAGATAAATCAGTTTCATGAAATTGAGGTCTTATTTGGCCGCAATGGGCTGCACATACGCGCGGGTAGCCTTGTCTATTTCCAGGAACATGTAGTTCACCTTGCCCGAATGAATCAGGTCTTTGTGTTCGTTATAAATGCGGGTGGCATATTCCTTGGATTTCTCGAACATGAATTTTGACACGCTTTCCTGTGATTTCCCCGCCATTGTGGAGTCGAGTTTCTCTTCCGGGAAGAAGTCATCCAGGTTTACGTCGCCAATCATGGACGTTTCCAGGAAATGAATCTCCTGGTGCAAACGGTCGGTGTAATAACCCACGAACATGTGGCCCGGCACACGTACCAGAATCGGATTGATGTTGATGGCTTTCAGCAACGAAGCAAACAGTACGCTTCCGTCCACACAGTTAATCTGTGCCGACTGCAGGGCATCGTCAAAGGTACGTACGCGCTGAGTAAAGACCACGTTGGACGACAGGCTGCTGTTGCTGATGGAGCTGTATTTGAACCCTCTTTTCTGTAGGACATACCACAAGGCATACACCTGCTTGTCTACTACTTTCGGGTCCTTGCTCTGGTATCCCCAGAAACGGTTGACAATGCGTGAATCCAGTGCCTCGCGCAGCACCTGGCTGATGTTGGGGTTATCTTCGTTGACGTAGGCTGCAAAGAAATCGCCTGTGTCGTGAAATTTCATTTTGCTGTCGATGTAGCCCAACAGGCATTCGTTGATGCTGCGTACGGAATACGTGTGCACTGCCGAATATGTCCGGTTGTTATTTACCTTTGCCTGTATGGACACGGTAACAGGCATGGCCTGAGTATTTTCCAGCAGGGCCTGATAATTCCATATCACATCCGGGAAAACCAGGTATTCCTTTCCTGATTCCGGCAGAATGAATTCAGAAACCGAATGAGCAAAGAAAGGAGTCTCTGCTAATTCTATGTGAAGTTTGCTGTTGGCATGCGGACTGCGTATCTTAATGCCGATACACGATTTGGGATTTCCCAGATAGGTACTGTCAGCCGGCACAATCAGTTGGGCATCGGTCGTAGCCGTAGACAGGATGGTAACCGGAAAGATATTTCCTCCTAATTCGTCGGTCATTTCCAGTCCGGACGAGAAAGGTTCGTATCTGTAAATATATAAAACCGAAGCCGTTACTGTCAGAATGGCCAGTATGAAAGTGGCCAGCTTCCATTTATTCTCTCCCCAAATTGTACGCATGTTCAGTTGCATTGTCACAAAATTTCCTGTTAAACAAATTGGGAGCAGACCATAAAGACATTTCCTTTACGGTCCGCTTCCTTTACGGTTATCTTACCGCAATACTTTCAATTTCTACCAGCACTCCTTTCGGCAAAGCTTTGACAGCTACCGCAGAACGAGCAGGATAATCGCCTTCGAAATACTTGGCATATACGGCATTCATTTCACCGAACAGCGCCATATCTGCCAGGAATACAGTGGTTTTTACCACATTGGCAGTTGTCAGTCCGGCTTCAGCAAGTACATTCTTGATATTTTCGAATACCTGAGTAGTCTGTTCAGTGATTCCACCTTCTACCACTTCGCCTGTAGCCGGATTTACCGGAATCTGGCCCGACAAGAATACCATGCCGTTTACTTCTACTGCCTGGCTGTAAGGACCGATGGCAGCAGGAGCCTTTTCTGTAAAAATTACTTTTTTCATAAGCGTTAATGTGTCAATTAAATTGTATTTTCAACGCTAAATTAGCACAATTCTTTTAATCCGTGGACAGAAACCTTAAAAAAAGTCCGCATTTATTCGTGTTTATAACAAAAAACACTTACTTTTGTACTCGCAATAATGCAAAAAGGTAGTTGGAAACGTCTTCGTATCCAATCCGGATTCAATAAAAAACAATCAAAAATCATTGATAATTCAAATGTGTGAAAGAGGAAAGAGACCTCTGAACGGTTTGTCATGCTTCACACACCCAATATTAATAATTCATTTAACCTATTTATGTACAATATCATTCAATTAAACGACAAAAATTTGTCTGAATTGCAGCAGATTGCCAAAGAGTTGGGTCTGAAAAAGGTCGATTCACTGAAAAAAGAAGAGCTGGTGTATCGTATCCTGGATGAGCAGGCAATTGTCGGTGCGACAAAAAAAGTGGCCGCACAGCAAAACAACGAAGAACGCAAGGAAGGACAGCCACGTAAACGCTCGCGCATCAGTATAAAGAAAGAAGGGGACAAAGTATACACGGCTACCAAAGACAAGGCACAGAAGCTGGAGGCCAATACTCCTGCCCTTCCTGCACCGACTCCTTTGTTTAAGGAAATTCCTGCATTGCCGGAGCAAACGGAGACTGTTGCACCGGTTGCAGAGAAAACAGCTCAGCCGGAAGTTGCTGCTGCTCCTGCCACTGAAGAAAAGCCTAAAGCCAAGCGTGGACGTAAGCCGGGTTCAAAAAATAAATCTACTTTGGCGAAAGAAGCTCAGGAAGCTGTTGAAGATAAGTCTGCTGAAGTTGCTGTCAAACCGGCTCCGCTTCCCATCGACGATGACGACATGGAACTTCCACCGCTCGACTTGAATAATAATGATTTTATTCCTATCGAAGACCTTCCGTCAGAGAAATTTGAAATACCTTCTGAGCTGCTGGGTAAATTTGAGGCTACCAAAATGGAGGTGCCTGTAATGCCGGCTAAAGAACCGAAACAGAAAAATCAGCAGCGTCAGGCTCGTCAGAATAATCGCAACAACCGTCCTAATAGCAACAATAACAATAATAATAACAACAATAATCAGGGAAAGGACAACAGTCCGCAGCCTGCTGCCAACCAGACCGCGCCAGAGCAACCCTCTTCTCCTTCTACCGAAACTCCAGCCAATAATACTCCGGCACCAGCTCCTAAACCGGTAGAAAAAGTCTACGATTTTGATGATATTCTTCAAGGTACCGGCGTACTGGAAATCATGCCCGACGGATATGGGTTCCTCCGTTCTTCAGATTACAACTATCTTTCTTCACCCGATGACATTTATGTGTCACAGTCACAAATCAAGCTGCTCGGTTTGAAAACTGGTGACGTGGTAGAAGGTACTATCCGTCCGCCTAAAGAAGGCGAAAAATATTTCCCGTTGGTAAAGGTTTCTAAAATTAACGGATTGGATCCGGCTTTGGTACGCGACCGTATTCCGTTTGATCACCTTACTCCGCTCTTCCCGGATGAAAAATTCAAATTGTGTAAAGGATATAACGACAATTTGTCGGCTCGTGTAGTTGATTTGTTTGCTCCTATCGGAAAAGGACAGCGTGCACTGATTGTGGCGCAGCCTAAGACCGGTAAGACTATCTTGATGAAGGATATTGCCAATGCCATTGCAGCCAATCATCCGGAAGTGTATATGATTATGCTGCTCATCGATGAACGTCCGGAAGAAGTAACCGACATGGCTCGCAGCGTAAAAGCTGAAGTCATCGCTTCTACTTTTGACGAACCAGCGGAACGTCACGTGAAGATAGCCGGCATCGTGCTGGAAAAAGCCAAACGTATGGTAGAATGCGGACACGATGTAGTTATTTTCCTGGACTCTATCACTCGTCTGGCTCGTGCCTACAATACGGTTTCTCCGGCATCTGGTAAGGTACTTTCCGGTGGTGTGGATGCCAATGCGTTGCATAAACCTAAACGCTTCTTCGGTGCGGCACGTAACATTGAAGGTGGAGGTTCACTGACAATTGTGGCTACTGCATTGATTGATACGGGTTCTAAGATGGACGAAGTTATCTTCGAAGAATTCAAGGGAACAGGTAACATGGAGTTGCAGCTGGATCGCAACCTGAGCAACAAGCGTATCTTCCCGGCCGTAAACATCGTGGCTTCAAGTACTCGTCGCGACGACTTGTTGCTTGACAAGACTACGCTCGACCGTATGTGGATCCTCCGCAAATACTTGTCGGACATGAATCCTATCGAAGCAATGGATTTCGTGAAAGACCGTCTGGAGAAGACAAAAGACAACGAAGAGTTCCTGATGAGTATGAACTCTTAAAAGAAGATTGCATTTACATAAAGAAAAGCAGGGAGAAAATCCATGGGTGGATTTTCTCCCTGCTTTTCTTTGTGATGCATTCTTTGGGGGAGATAAAATAGGTTGTTGGACAAGCAACTTTCTTGTATGTCTACAGATGGACGAATATAAAAAATAAGGGCTAATACTCTTATTGTCAGAATATTAGCCTTAAACACTGATGAGCGGCAAGCGGGACTCGAACCCGTGACCCTCAGCTTGGGAAGCTGATGCTCTACCAACTGAGCTACTGCCGCGACTTTGGTGATGCAAATATAGAATTTATTTTTTAGAATAGTCCGTTTTCTCCGATTTTTTTCGTGAGGGAAATAGAAAAATTCCTTTCTCCAGCTATTCCCAGAGCTTGTACAGTCCGGTTTCTCCCCAATAGTGATGTACAGTGGTGGCAATACAGTTTTTATAGCGAAAGAAAAACGAACCCGATACCTCTCCACCTTTTAAATTACAGACTGGTGTTTGCAGTGAAGTAGTTTCTTCCGTAGGAACAATGTCAAAATAACGGTACTCATATCCTTTCAGACATAAATCACGGTAGTGTGTCTGACGGTATCCGCTGCACGGACGGTTATCTTTCACAATGACCGAATAAGGCAGAATCCCCGCCATTTCGTAAGCTGTACCTCCGGGACGTGCGGTCAGCGTCTGTCCCAACAAGGCCATTCCCCCTCCTTCTGCCAGCAGTTTTCCTCCTTTTTCTACGTATTCGCGCAATTGCTCCATCAGGCGTTTCCGACGATGCAGCTGACGGGCAAACAATTCCGGATATCCTCCAGGCAGATATACGATGTCCGCTTCGGGAAGTTCACTGCCATATACCGGACTGAAACGTGTGATGTCTCCTTTCGTCTTGTCTATGCTCTGGCAATATGCAAAAGGAAAAGCTGGGTCAGAAGCCAAGGCGATTCGCTGTTTACGCTTGCCGGTCCATATATCCGTTTCTGTCTCGGAAATGTAAGGAAGTGAATAGGTACAAGGGAAAATACGGGTAGAAAGGTTCAGCAGTTTGTCAATGTCTACATGCTGTACTAGTTGTTCCGCCACTTGATTGAGAAGTTGGTCAAGACTCTTCCTTGCAGGAAGTGTCAGTGCCTGATGACGAGGTGGAAGGCCTGCTTCCTCCAGATAAGGGAGATAGCCTAAGCATTCCACCCCGGCCTCGGCACAGGTTTCGCGCAGGAAACCGTATTGCGCAGCCGAAGTGACCTGATTGAAAATCACTCCGGCTATTTTCAGTTCTGTATTGAAGTGTTTGAAGCCATACAGCATAGCAGCGGTGGAATAGCCCGCATTGCGTGCACTCACCACCATTACCACAGGAATTTTCATCAGTCGGGCCATTTCGGCGCTACTTCCCTGCGTTTTCCGGAATCCGTCGAACAAACCTGCCCGTCCTTCTATCACACACACGTCGGACTTCTCTCCATAACGGTTGTAGACGGTTTGCAGGTGACTGCGTGAACCCATCCAGGTGTCCAGACTTACCGGTTCACGGTCGGCAGCCAGCGCATGATAGCGAAGGTCTGCCAGTTCGGGTCCGCATTTGAAAGACTGCACACGCAGGTTACGTTGACGCAACGCACGCATCAGTCCCAAGGCAACGAGGGTCTGCCCGCTTCCGGGCATCATGGCTCCGACAAGAAACTGTGGCTTCATCTGCTTATGACAATCCTTCTATTTCTCCGTTCACAATGTCAATGTGCAATGCCTGCGGTTCTTTCGGCAATCCCGGCATACGCATCATTTCTCCAGCCACTACTACCAGCATTTCTGCACCCGCATTGATGACGATATCGCGCACGGCAAAATTGAAGCCGGAAGCCACCCCATAGAGTTTCGGGTCGGTAGAGAATGAATACTGTGTCTTGGCAATGCAGACAGGGAAGTTGGTGTATCCCAGATCTTTTATCATCTGAATCTTCTTGCGGGCAGCAGGACCGAACAAAACTTGTTTGGCACCATACAATTCGCAGGCAATCTTGGTGACTTTCTCTTCCACTGAGTCAGTTTCGTCGTAAGTGAAGGTCAACGGCTGTGACGGATTGTTTTCGATGGTGTTTACTACTAAGTTAGCCAGTTCGATGGCACCGTCTCCGCCTTCCATAAACGCGTTGTTGATGGCAAAGCCTACGCCCATTTCTTCACAGTGCTGACGTACGAAGTCAAGTTCCTCATCGGTATCGTTAGCATAACGGTTGAAAGCGACTACCACGGTCTGTCCAAATGACTGGAGGTTTTCGATGTGCTTGTCGAGGTTCTTTACACCTTCCTTCAAACCGTCCATGTTCGGTTCCTTGATTTTATCTACATCTACCCCGCCGTGCATCTTTAATCCCTGGGCTGTAGCCACGATGATGGTCAGTTTCGGCTGAAGTCCGGCTTTGCGGCATTTGATGTTGTAGAACTTCTCTGCACCCAGGTCAGCACCGAATCCGGCTTCTGTTACTACATAGTCACCGAAAGTCATCGCCAGTTTGGTAGCCAGTACCGAGTTACATCCGTGTGCGATGTTGGCAAACGGACCACCGTGTACGAAGGCTGGTGTATGTTCCGTAGTCTGTACCAGGTTAGGCGACAAGGCATCTTTCAGCAATACCGTAATCGCTCCAGCTACTCCTAAGTCTTTCACTGTGAAAGGCTTGTTGTCGATGGTGAATCCTAACAGAATGTTTTCGATGCGGCGACGCAAATCGTCTTCATCTCTTGCCAGACAGAGGATAGCCATGATTTCCGATGCCGGTGTGATGTCGAATCCCGATTCACGGGTGATACCGTTGGTCTTTCCTCCCAGTCCGGTAACGATGTAACGTAAGCCACGGTCGTTCACGTCGAGTACACGGTTCCAAAGTACTTCTTTCATGGCAAAGCCATTGTCCTTGTTCTGGTACATATAATTATCGAGCAAGGCCGTAATCATGTTGTGGGCCGAAGTGATGGCGTGGAAGTCACCTGTAAAGTGCAGGTTGATTTTGTCCATCGGAAGCACCTGTGCATAGCCACCTCCGGCAGCTCCACCCTTCATACCGAAGCAAGGACCAAGTGATGGTTCGCGCAAGGCACAGAAGGCTTTCTTTCCGATTTTGTTCAGTCCCAGTGCCAGACCGATAGATACGGTAGTTTTTCCGATACCGGCTTTGGTCGGCGTGATGGCCGTTACCAGAATCAGGTTACTCTTTTTTACCTTTTCTTCATCGATCAATGTTTCGGGAACTTTGGCAATGTAACGTCCGTAGTTAGAGATTTCTTCTACGGGAATACCATACTCGCGGGCAATCTGCTTGATTTTTGTCAGCTCGATACTGCGAGCTATTTCAATATCTGATTTCATAGGTTCAATTTTTTTATTGTGACGCAAAGATACAAAGAAATTCTTTAACTTTGTCGTACTACATGTAAACCCTATAATTTATAATAGATATGAATAACTTCGCTTTTTACAGTCCTACCGAATTCGTATTCGGGAAAGGAACGGAGAGCCAGACCGCTGAGCTGGTAAAGAAATATAAAGGTACGAAAGTGATGATTGTATACGGGGGAGGTTCCGTGGTGCGTAGCGGACTACTTGATAAGGTCAAAAAATATCTCGATGAAGCAGGCATTGCTCATGTGGAACTGGGAGGTATCCAACCCAACCCCACCGATCCGAAAGTGTACGAAGGTATCGAGCTGGGACGTCGCGAAAAAATTGATTTCCTGCTTCCGGTGGGTGGTGGTTCAGTCATCGATACAGCCAAAGCCATTGCAATGGGTATCCCTTACGAAGGCGATTTCTGGGATTTCTATATAAATAAGGTAGTACCTGAAAAAGCCATTCCGCTAGGTGTAGTATTAACTATTCCTGCGGCTGGAAGTGAAGGTTCCGGTAATACGGTCATCACGAAACTGGACGGGCTGAAGAAACTGAGTGTCCGCACGCACGGATTGTTGCGTCCTACATTCGCCGTGATGAATCCGGAACTGACCTATACCCTGCCCGCCTGGCAGACAGCTTGTGGGGTGACCGACATGATGGCGCACATCATGGAACGTTATTTCACCAATACAGAAGATCAGGAAGTGCCCGACCGTATGTGTGAGGGAACGCTCAAAGCTATTATTACGGAAGCCCTTCGGGTAATGAAGGAGCCGCAAAACTACGGAGCCCGTGCTAACCTGATGTGGGCAGGTACTATCGCACACAACGGCACGTGCGGTGTGGGAGCCGTGGAGGACTGGGCTTCTCACTTTATGGAACACGAAGTGAGTGCCGTGTACGACGTGACGCACGGAGCCGGACTGGCTGTTATTTTCCCTGCCTGGCTTATATGGCCAGCCATAACGTGGGCAAGGTGGCTCAGTATGCCCATCGTGTGTGGGACGTGCCGGAATCGGACGACAAGAAAGCCATGGCGTTGGAAGGTGTAGCTCGTCTGAAATCCTTCTTCCACGCTATCGGTATGCCTGTTACCTTCAAGGAACTGGGTATCGAACATCCTGACATCGACTTGTTGGTAAAGAAACTGCATGAAAACAAGGGGGAATACGTGGGGAATTATGTTCGCCTGAATGCACAGGCTACCCGTGAAATCTATGAACTGGCCAACCAATAAAGAATTATTATTATGGAATATACAAATCAAGACGTACGCCGACAAGACCGTCTGCTCGATGAAGCACGTGCATTTGAAATATTAAAGGAAGGTGAATTCGGCATCCTGTCTATGCGTACTGAAGAGGGAAACGGCGCATACGGCATTCCAATAAACTATGTGTGGGACCGTGGCAACTCCATTTACATCCATTGTGCACCGGTGGGGCGTAAATTACGCTGCATTGACGCCTGTCCCAACGTGTCTTTCTGTGTCACCGGTCGCAGTAAAGTTATCCCGGACAAGTTTACTACGGGATATGAAAGCATCGTACTGCAATGTACGGCACATCACAGTTTGCACGAAGCAGAGCGGATGTCTGCCCTCTCCCTGCTTATCTCCAAATACTGTCCGGAGCATAAGATGCAGGGCATCGAGTATGCCAACAAGTCTTTTCATCGCACGGAGATTATCCGCCTGGATATTCAGAAAGTCAGTGGAAAATGCAAAAATATGGGATTCTAATCCTTAATTTATGACATTCTGAAGGAGCTTTAAGTGCTCTTTAAAAACGCCTTTACGTTTGATTTAAAACGCAAAGGCGTTTTGTTTTAAATGTACTTGCGTTTTATTTAAAACGTAAGTGCGTTTCAGTTCAAATGTACTTGTGTTTTGTGGTAGATAATAAGGCATTTTTTTAATCTTTAAAAACAGACGGATAATCCCGTTTTTAGGCATGATAACCTAAAATATCACTCTTTTACGCTTTTTCATGTTTTGTAAAGTTTTGATAATTTGAGATAGTTTTATACATTTGTAAACAATCACAAACGAAAGCAGGCTTTTCTCCTTATATATTATAAGAGAAAGTGGTTCCTCTGCTTCCGGAATAAAACAGAACGGTTCAAGGGAACGGAACCTAAAACTAAAAAAAGAGAATTATGAAAAAGTTTTTAATGACCGCTGTATTGGGAATGTTTGCATTGGCTGGTTTTTCTCAAGTAAAATGGGATGCTAAGTTCGGTATGAACTTCAGTAATGCAACCAAGACAAAAGATGTAATAGGTGATACTAAAGCTTTGCCTGGATTTAATTTGGGAGTAGGTATGGACTATGGATTTAGCGAAAATTGGTCTTTGCAATCTGGCCTGATGATTTCTTCTAAGGGCTATAAGTATGATGCAGAAGATGCACATGACTATAACTATAAAGCTAGACCTATTTATTTGGATATTCCTATTTTGGCTGCTTATAAATTTAATATTAGTGATAATACAAAATTTGTAATTAACGCAGGTCCATATTTAGCTTTTGGTTTAGGTGGAAAATATAAATATGATGAAGGTGAGGATATTAAAATATTTAAAGATTATGACGAAGAGAAAGGTTGGAAACGTTTTGATTTAGGTATCCAGTATGGTATTGGCCTTGAAATTGGTGAACATTACTTGGTGAACTTGACAGGTCAGAATGGCTTCATCACTCCGTATGATTTTGAGGATGGATACGAAGGTGACAAACCTAAGAACATGACTTTCTCTATCGGTGTAGGTTACCGCTTCTAATTTGAGAAATAAATCTCATATTCATCTATAAAACGAAAGGTCGGCATGAAAAATCTTCAGGGCCGACCTTTTTTTATGTGACTAATAACCAGCCATTCAGAAAAGAATTGAAAAAATATTGTAAAATAAACTGCGAAAACGTTTGGCTGTTTCGTGTAAAAAATATACCTTTGCACTCGCAAATGAAAATAGTGATGCACTCTTAGCTCAGTTGGTAGAGCAACTGACTCTTAATCAGTGGGTCCAGG
>ENA-OOQO01001173-OOQO01001173.1-human-gut-metagenome-genome-assembly--contig:-NODE-1173-length-13593-cov-2.179199_pt1 | contig 13593 bp, 11 predicted proteins | sample MGYA00241088_ERZ501162 | MGnify/ENA primary metagenome ERZ501162 (study PRJEB25962, sample SAMEA2042497) | human gut metagenome | biome: human gut; feature: human-associated habitat; material: faeces... | reverse complement strand
GAAAGAAGTTTCCGGAGATACAGTTTACATTTTTGCCGAGAAGATTCTCTGGTACAATGATGAAAGATATTCTGGCTATTGGTTTGCCTGTTGGACTTAACAATTCGCTTTATTCATTAGGGCATGTTGCATTACAGACATTTAATAATTCACAGGGTGCTATATTTATGGCCGGAGGTGCAGTAGCAGGAAGAATCACAGGATGCTCTAACATAGCAATTACAGGATTGTCTTCGGCAGCCACTACATTTTCAGGACAGAATTATGGTGCGAAGAAATATGCAAGAATTAAAGAGGGACACTGGAGGATTCCATTGTGTTCAGGTCTGATTACATTAGGTTTTGGATTGTTTTTTATAATGATACATAAACCTATAATCCGTTTCTTTTCATCAGATGAAATGGTATTGATGTATGCGAGCAGACATGTTGTTGTCATGCTGCTTTCCCAGTGGTTTTATGCTATTTTTAACTGTATAATATCTATTGTAAACGGAACCGGAAAGGTGCGTTATACTACAATTGTCAACATTCTTATGCTTTGGGCAGTCAGAATTCCAAGTGCCTATATTATTAACAGATATTTTGATGGAACATGGGTAATGTTGTGTTTCCCAATATCTTTCAGCTTTGGAATGTTTGCAATGATAGGTTATTATCTGTTCTCGCCGGCATGGAAGGAAGTTATGAGAATGGCGGAAAAAAATTCATAATGCAAGTATAATATAAGGGGCTGCCGCACTAACGATTTGAAATTTCATTTCATTAGTGCGACAGCCCTTTTAATATAGCAAAAAGTTATTTCAGAATAATTACTGAAGGAAGGTAAAAAAGTATTTCATAAAGCTGTCATGTAAAATTTTGTAAAAATAAAATTAAAATGTGTTACATTTTGCGGGTGTGGATTGTATTTATTATGAAAGGAAAATGATATAATAAATTACATTTCAATGAATATATGGAGCACTACATATGGAAAACGAAAGTAAAACTGAAAATAAAAATCAGGTGGCACGTCTGCTTGAAAAACATGGCGACAGAGTTTTTCGCACTGCATTCATGTATTTAAAGAATTATCAGGATGCGGAAGATGTGTTGCAGATGACATTTGAAAAGTATCTGATTACAAAGCCGCTGTTTAAAAATGATGAACACGAAAAAGCATGGTTTTTACGGGTCGCGATTAATATAAGTAAAAATCTTGTTACAAGCGGCTGGAAGAGAAAGGTTATATATGATGATGAGCAGTTGAGATTGTTTGCAGATGAGGCTGTCGCACAGGATAATACAGGTGACAGTGATGATAACAGTGAGGCTGTATTAAGAGGACAGTCTTTTGGATCAAATTCAAAAACTGCCGCAAAAGTACAGAGAAGTGCTGTATTTGTATTATTATGAAGAATATTCGGTTGCACAGATTGCTGATTTACTCGATATAAGTGTTGGAAATGTGACAACAAGGCTGAACCGGGCAAGAAAAAAATTAGAAAAGTCTTTAAGGGAGGTCTGATTATGGATATTGAAAAGTATTTGAAAAAAGAGAAAATAGAAAAATCTGTTTCCAATCTTAAAGCAAATGACAGGGTAAAACAGAAAATACTTGATGAGAGCAAAGATACAGATTATGAAAAATGGCTTTTTTCATTGGAACGTAAGTCACTAGTTAAAAAGAATATTAAAATTGTAATTGCGATGAGTATTGTTGTGGCATTTTTAATATTATTGATGCTGTATACAGTTTTGAGTAACAGGTTTATGGACAAACTTGTCCAGTCTGATAATTATATTACACTTGAATATAATCCTGATACGAAAACATATTCTTTTAACGGAACTATCAATCATAAAAACATAAATTTAACATGTGAAAAGAACTGGTATTATGTTACCGGGCATGATTTTATGAGAATGTATTATACGGATGGAAATGAATGTGATGCGATACCGGAATTTGTATATGAATATTGGCTGATAAGATATATATTTATTGCGGCGGCACTTTTGGCGGCAATATTTATAATATACAGGTCTTTAAGAAAAATTTTAAATATAAGGAGGATATATTATATGCCATTTGGAGATTATGACAGTTCAAACAACAGTATGGATTTGCTGGGAATGCAGGCAAATAAGGATATGTATGCAAACAACAAAAATTCAGACAGAGAGTTTAAGAAGTCAAAAACTAAGAAAAAAGTTGATGTAAAGAAAATTGTGATTGTTGTTATTATTGTTGCTGCATGCCTCGCAGCATTTTTTGCCAGAAAAGTGTATACAAGAAATTATTATACACAGGAGTATACGGCAGGCACAAAGGAAATCAAAGGTAATGTCAATGTCAGCAAATTAACCGACATAAGTGAAGATTTTGCGATTGGTGCAAATTCAAACGGATATGCAGTATTCAAAAATCCGTCGAAAGCATTTAAGACATTTGAAAAAATGTATGCTGATGATATCCAGAGTCTGAAAGATGAATTCGGATTAAAAGACTTCAACAAAAAAACATATCATGATTATATGACATATGGCTGGCAGTCTAATGTAGGAACAGATGAAGAAAAGCAGAATAAGAAATTTATTTCAAGTTTTCTTGATATTTATGAAAATTCGGAGTGGAGATGAAATCAGATAGATATATGGTGAATTAGTAAGTAAGGTTTCCCACGGGCACAATTTTCACATTGGGATTATAAATCCAATATGTGAAAATTGCACCCGTGGGAATATACATATTAAACAATATACATCTGATTATAGTTCTGCTAGTTGCAGTAACACGGAGAAAATATACAGATTTATTTTATACAGCCTGACGCAGGCATGTTTTTATATCATCTTCGGCATTGCTTATAAGCCTGAGGTTAAAAGTGTCGGTAAGATATTGAAGAACATTTGGGCTTATGAAAGCCGGAAGCGTCGGACCAAGGTATATATTTTTGAAACCTAGACTTAATAATGCCAGCAGGTCGGCAACGGCTTTCTGTTCATACCATGATATGATGAGTGACAGGGGAAGACCGTTTATGTCTGTTTCAAAAGCATCGGCGAGTGCAGTTGCAATCCAGACAGCAGAATATGCATCGTTACACTGACCAATATCAAGCAGACGAGGGATTCCGGCAGCTTCACCGAAATCAAGCTTGTTAAAACGGTATTTTCCGCATGCAAGAGTCATGATAATACAGTCATTGGGAACAAGTTTTGCAAATTCTGTATAATAATTACGTCCGGGTCTTGCACCGTCACAGCCTCCGATAAGGAAAAAGTGTCTTATATGACCTGATTTTACGGCATCTACGATTGACTGGGCGTTGCTTAATACCGCCTCATGTCCAAAACCGACAAGTATATTATGAGGTTCAATATCTTCTTTAAACCCTCCAAGTTCAAGTGCCTGTCTTATAACGGGAGAAAAGTCCTTTTCACCGTCAGATTTTTTCTCAATGTGTTTTACGCCTTCCCAGCCGACAACATTAGTTGAATAAATTCTGTCCTTATATGAGTCTCTAGGACGCATAAGGCAGTTGGTTGTCATTATGATACATCCGGGTAAGTTGTCAAATTCTTTTTGCTGGTCCTGCCATGCACCACCAAAATTGCCAATAAGATGAGGATATTTTTTTAATCCTGCATATCCGTGGCTTGGAAGCATTTCACCGTGAGTATATATATTTATTCCTGTGCCTTCGGTCTGTTTTAATAACATTTCAAGGTCTTTTAAATCATGACCGGAGATAATTATAAATGGTCCTTTTTTGATATTCACATTAACGGTGTGAGGAGAGGGGTTATCATAAACAGATGTGTTGGCATCGTCAAGCTGTTTTATTATTTCAACAGCCATTTCACCTGTACGCATAGTAAGTCGTATAAGGTCTTCAACTGTAAGCCTGTCATCTGTTACGGCTTCAAGAGCTGTAATATAAAAATCGTCAACTTCATCGCTGTAAAATCCGAGCTCGCGTGCCTGATGTCCGTATGCACTGATACCTTTAAGACCGTATACAACAGTCTGTCTCAGTGAACGTATATCGGGGTCAAGTGATGAATCATACATAATGCCTGCGATATAGGCATCTTTTAGCATCTCATTTTTATCGTTTGGAAGTTTGTAAGTGGCATGATATGTCGGATTGTTTATTTCACCGACACTGCTTTTTAAAGTTTCTTTGATTTCCTGTGACTGACGCAGCAATTTTACATGAGCATCTGCATCGAAATTGACATTTGTAAGAGTAGTAAAAAGAGCGTTTTCGATAAATGTTACGATTGATTTATCTACGTGTTGTTCTTGTTCAATAAATGTTTTGGCATAACAGCTTATGCCCTTTATCTGAAAAATAAGTAAATCCTGCAAACCGGCTATTTCGGGAGTTTTACCGCATACACCAAGTTTAGTGCAGCCTTTGCCTCCGGCCGTCTGTTCACACTGATAGCAGAACATTTCATATCCGAGTTCCATATTATTCCCCATAAGTTCTCCTTCTTGAATGAAAGATGTATCATCCATTTGATATTGTGCATTCAGAAAGCACTGTCTTTATGATTGACATAAAATCCGGGAATAATACGGTTTTTTGTTAATTTTGTCCTTTGGAAATTATAATTTTGATTTCTTCTATGCTTTTTTGATTCCGTTATAATCAGATCCTTTAAATTCACGTTCTAATTCGGAAGCAGCTTTTGGTTCTATTCCATAAAAAGCGGGGATACATTATATAAGTATATTGGCCAGTATAATTCACAAACAATGATTTTTCAAGAATTAAAATATAAAAAGTATCTAAAATATAATTTAAGTATAAAAAATTATATACTGAAAAAACTTATTATTTTACCGCACAATTTTTATAACAAAACAATTGGATTTATAAAAAAATTTATTATTATATTTTGTCTTCCTTAATTTTAGAGTCAGATAAGACTAATAAAACAATGAAGATATGAAATATAATATTAATTTGGAATATAAATATAAAAGGAAAGTGTGGATAAATATGTCTGATACAGCGGAAATATTAAGATTAAGGGTGCTGCTTGCATTTTTACAGCTTGAGCGTGAGTCATGTACTGTGATGAATATGTCAAGAATGCTAGGAGAAGAACATTATGCAATAAGCAGAACAATTAACGGACTTGAAAAAGAAGGGCTTGTGAGCCGTACATCGCCAAGACAGCCGGTACTAACGGAAAAAGGAATAGAGGAAGCGGCGTTGACCAGATTCTTCATGGGAGTGTATGCCTTAAAATGAAATATTCGGTAGGACTTATGCACATACCGGAGTCAACTGCCATATTTACAGTATTAATATAGAATAGAAAAATGCATAGATAGAATCTATAATAAATACAGTTTGATATTATTGTATAAAAAATACATTTGTAGTATTGACAAGTATATTATATTATGATATTAATATATTAAAAGAATTGAGAAGACGATTCTTTTATCTTGGGCTGAATGTTCATTCAGTTTTACCCATGTGACACACATTTATATAAAGCAGGCTTGTATTTGATTTTTTTTAATGCTAATATACTCTTATAAAAACATAAAAATAGTATATGTGCACACGGATATCAGCCTGCAAAGAAGAGGAGGATATCTATGGCTGAGAAGAAAGACAATGTAGCAGTTAAGTTTAAGGATAATGTATTTTGTATGATTTACAGGGATAAGAAAAATCTTCTTGAATTGTATAATGCACTCAACAATTCAAATTATGAAGATGTGGATGCTTTGGAAGTTACAACATTAAACGGCGGCTCATATATGAAATATAAAAATGATGCGTCATTTTTACTTAGCATGAATTTATATATGTTTGAACAGCAGTCAAGCAAAAACCCCAATATGCCATTAAGATTTTTGCACTATTTATCAGACGTATACAGGGAAATGTATAGTAATGATTTGCTTCATAGAAGGAGTATGATAAAGCTTCCGGTTCCACATTTTATAACATTTTATAATGGCAGAGAAAAGTGGATTGATAATGAGGAAATAATACGATTATCTGATATGTTTGAAAATTATGTAAATAATCCACAAATAGAACTTAAAGTACGTGTTATAAATATTAATGGAGATGCAGCGATTCTTGACAGATGTAAGAGTCTTCGTGATTACATGACATTCGTTGAAAAGGTAAGATATAAGACTGATTTTGAAAATATAGATATCAGGACTGCAGTAATGACAGCAATGGATGAATGTATGAAAGATGATATACTTGTTGATTTCTTTGAGGAGCACAGAGCGGAGGTAATTGAAGTGAGTATATATGATTATGATGAAGAAAAGGTAAGAAAAATATTGGCTGAAGAAGCAAAAGAAGAAGGAAGAGAAAAAGGAAGGGAAGAAGGAAGACAAGAAGGAAGGGAAGAAGGAAGACAAGAAGGAAGACAAGAAGGAAGGGAAGAGGGAAAAAAAGAAGGGGAAAAATTGGCTAAGATTAATCTTGTTATAAAGAAAGTTAAAAGGGGCAAGCCATTATCAATAATAGCATCTGAGCTTGAGGAAGAAGAGGATGACATGAAGCCAATGTATGATGCGGTAACAGCTTCGGCTCCAGAGTATAATATAGATGAGATTAAAGAAAAACTTAAAACGAACTGATACAGACAAAGCAATGCCGGCGGGATATACCACTGGCATTGCTTTTTTATAAGCTGTTTTATAAATAGACTGTACAAAATAATGGTGCAATATTGCACGAAAGATATGGAAAACAGGCAGATACTGCATTTAAGTTAGAGATAATTAACAGGAATTAGTCGTAATCTAACAACGCAATAATTAGACATTTAAGGAGGAGAAAGGAATAATGGTAAATGTCAAAGTAACAACAAAAAGATGTGTTTCGGCAGTAATGGCATTTTTGATGGTTGCTATGCTTGTACTAGGAGTAAGTGCAAGTCCTTTAACACAGGTTTTTGCAGCATCTGCAACTAAGAAATTAAAAAGTGGTGACGTTACCGTCGAACTGGATAAAAGTTGTGCAGCAACGAATGTTTCTGTAGATATTAAGACCGCAGCAGAAGGACTTCATGATTTTACAGATGATCCATATGTGCATAATTATCTTGATTATATGTTTGGTGATAACGGCTTGTCGGGAATAATCAACTTAACAGATAAAGATGGAAATAAGGTTGAGTATACAGGAACAATCAAAGTTACATATACACTTCCTGACGATTGGAATCTTAATTATGGAATTAAGGCATTGACGGTATCTGGATCATCGCTTGGGGATTATAAATTTTTAAGATGAAGAGAAAGTTTGGTGGGCATTGGAAATAACCAATACATATAAACATAAAGATAAAGCTGTAGCCAATCTTTCAGGAGGGCAGAAGCAGCGTGTATTTATAGCGATGGCACTTGCACAGGACACAAAAGTGCTCTTTCTTGATGAGCCGACAACATATCTTGACATAAGATACCAGCTTCAGATATTAAAGCTTATACGACGGCTTAACAAAGAATTTGGCATGACAATAGTAATGGTTTTTCATGATATTAACCAGGCTCTTTATTACAGTGATGAAATTGCGGCAATGAGAGATGGACAAATTGCAGCAAAAGGAAAACCGGATGAGATTATAACATCAGAGCTTATAAATAAAGTATACGGTGTTAATCTTGATGTTGAAATCCATAATAATAAGCCGTTTGTAATATCATGGAATTAAGATAATTACAGGTGTAAAAGATAATGCGTTTGGTATAGTCTGAAACTATGTCAAACGCATTAATTTATGTATTATACAAATTTGAATTACGATGTTAGCATAAAACCAATGACACAAAACAAGGAGGCTAAAATCCTCTCCTCATCATAGGATTCGGATTTTGCTTCGCAAAACAAGGAGGCTAAAATCCTCTCCTCATCATAGGATTTGGATTTTGCTTCGCAAAACAAGGAGGATTTTATGAAGGCATCGGTAATTGGTTTTCCACGAGTTGGAACATTAAGAGAGCTTAAATTTGCAACAGAAAAGTTTTTCAGAGGAGAGATAAATGAAGATGAATTGAAGCTGACATCTGGGAAGATAAGAAAGAACCAATGGCTGTTACAGAGCAGCAAAGGAATTGATTATATTGCGTCAAATGATTTTTCATTTTATGATAACCTGCTTGACACAGCAGTATTATTTAATATTATTCCCGAAAGATATGTTAATCTTGATGTATCACCTATGTGGAGATATTTTGCAATGGCGAGAGGATATCAGGGCGAAGCCGGAGATGTAAAAGCACTTGCAATGAAAAAATGGTTTAATACCAATTATCATTATATGGTTCCTGAAATTGAGGATGATACACAGATTAAACTTGCAGGAAGCAAGCCGTTTGATGAATATGAAGAGGCAAAAGCGGCAGGGGTTAAGACAAAGCCTGTTATTGCGGGACCATTCACTCTTTTAAAGCTTTTAAAATATACAGGAAGTAAAAAATGTGATGATTATGTAGATGAATTAATTAATGCGTATAAATCGTATGTCAGCGAATTTGAAAAGCTTGGAGCAGAATGGATTCAGTTTGATGAGCCATTTCTTGTACATGATCTGACAAATGATGATGTAGCATTATTTGAAAAAATATATAAAGAACTCCTTAAATGCAAGGGGAGTATAAAAGTTCTTTTACAGACATATTTTGGAGATATAAGAGACTGCTATGAAAATGTAGTAAAACTGGATTTTGACGGAATCGGACTTGATTTTATCGAGGGCAGAAAGACAATAGAACTTGTTGAAAAATATGGTTTTCCAAATGATAAAGTTTTATTTGCCGGTCTGGTTAATGGAAAGAATATATGGAAGAACAATTATAAGAAGACACTTGAAACAGTTTCTGGATTAAAAAATGCAGGAATCAATGTTGTTATCGGTACATCTTGTTCACTTCTTCATGTACCGTACACACTTGAAAATGAGAGCAGGCTTTCAGAAGATTATACAAAGCATCTTTCATTTGCAGTTGAAAAACTTACAGAACTTTCACAGTTAAAGAATCTTGCAGATAATAAAAATCCTGAAAGTGAAAAGGCATATAATGATAATATTGAACTTTTTAGCATAAAAAGAGTGAACAGTTTTAATGATAAGGTAAAAAAGAGAGTAGCTGATATTAAGGAATCGGATTTTGTGAGACTCCCGGCATTTAACGAAAGGGAAAAGATACAGAAAGCTGAATTCGGACTTCCGATGTTTCCTACGACAACAATTGGTTCATTTCCACAGACAGCTGATGTAAAAGCTAACAGAAGTGCTTATAAGAAAAATGAGATACCAAAAGAAGAGTACGTTGATTTTAATAAGAAAAAGATTGCAGAATGGGTAAAAATTCAGGAAGATCTTGATATAGATGTACTTGTTCACGGCGAGTTTGAAAGAAATGATATGGTTGAATATTTTGGTGAGCAGCTTGATGGATATGTGTTTACTGAAAAGGCATGGGTACAGTCTTATGGTACACGATGTGTTAAGCCGCCGGTAATCTGGGGAGATGTATCAAGAAATCATCCTATGACGGTTGATTGGTCTGTATATGCACAGAGTCTTACAGACAGACCGATGAAGGGGATGCTTACAGGTCCGGTTACAATTCTTAACTGGTCATTTCCAAGAGAAGATGTTTCAATAAAAGAGAGCACATATCAGATTGCACTTGCGATAAGAGATGAGGTGCTTGACCTTGAAAAAGCAGGAATAAGTGTAATTCAGGTTGATGAGGCAGCACTTCGTGAAAAGCTTCCACTTAGAAAGACTGACTGGTACAGCCAGTATCTTGATTGGGCAATTCCATCATTCAGACTTGTACACAGCGGTGTAAAAGCAGAAACACAGATTCATACACATATGTGTTATTCGGAATTTACAGATATTATAACTGCTATTGATGATATGGATGCAGATGTTATAACTTTTGAGGCATCACGTTCAGATTTACAGATACTTGATTCTCTTAAAGAAAATAATTTTAAGACAGAAGTAGGACCTGGCGTATATGATATTCATTCGCCAAGAGTGCCTTCAACAGATGAGATTAAATCAGCTCTAAAGAAGATGCTTGAAAAAATAGATGCAGATAAATTATGGGTAAACCCGGACTGTGGACTTAAAACAAGAGGGGAAAAAGAGACGTTTGCAAGTCTTTATAATCTTGTAAAAGCAGCAAAAGAATTAAGAGAAGAATATAAGTAGAATTAACGGGTCATGGTAAAGTAGCAATAAAGGACTATATAATATAATGAAAGACTTGCAAATCATTTTTTGTTGACAAAAATTCGATTTTTGCAAGTCTTTTTTTAACAAAAATGGCACAAAAATACATTTTGATAATTGTTAAAATTGTATAAAATGCACAAATCTAATTTCTAATGTGAAAAATTTATCAATATCGCAAAAAAAGGACTTGTAAAACATTTTCGGAGTGATAAAATAACCACGATTGGAGTTAATATATTACAATCTGGAGGTGATAAAACAAATGGGCAATTTGACAGAGTCTCTGATGGAAGAGCTGAATTGTGAAACAGTATTCACTATTCCGATATTTGGAGGTATTGGTGTATCTGAATCTGTTGTTGTAACGTGGATTATCATGGCAGTTATGGTGCTTGTAGCATTCATACTTACGAGAAATCTTCGTATTGACCACATCAGCAAAAGACAGGCAGTGGCTGAGACAATTGTTACCAAGCTGACAGGTATGGTTGAGGACATGACAGGTCCTGAGGGCAAGAGATATGTACCGTATCTTACAACTGTGCTTGTTTATATCGGATTAGCCAATATTATTGGTCTTTTCGGTTTCAAATCCCCAACTAAGGACTTGAATGTAACAGCAGCATTGGCAATTATGAGTATCGTCTTAGTTGAAGGTGCAGGAATATATCAGAGAGGTGTTAAGAAGTGGTTACATAAGTTTACAGAACCGATAGCAATCGTAACACCAATTAATATTCTTGAGGTCTTTACAAGACCATTATCGCTTTGTATGCGACTTTTTGGTAACGTATTAGGTTCTTACGTTATCATGGAACTTTTAAAAATCGTTGTTCCTATCGTGGTTCCGGCAGCATTCTGCCTCTACTTTGATATATTTGACGGTTTGCTTCAGGCATATGTTTTCGTATTCCTGACTTCGCTTTATATTAAAGAAGCAATTGAATAAAGCAAAACAATTTAATTAATGATTTTAAACAAAACAAATTTTTGCATCGGTTACAGATAAGTGATGCATTTGAATGAATGGAGGAAATTATTATGAATACATTAATAGCAATTGGTGCAGGTATTGCAGTTTTAGGCGGTCTCGGTGCTGGTATCGGTATCGGTATTGCAACAGGTAAGGCATCAGAGGCAGGTGCAAGACAGCCGGAGGCAGAAGGTAAGATTAGTAAGACATTGATTCTTGGTTGTGCTCTTGCAGAGGCAACTGCTATTTATGGTTTCGCTATCGCATTGATGATTATTATTATGTTACAGTAATTTGAAAGGCAGGTTGGTAAAATGCTCCGTTTAGATTGGAATTTATTATTTACCGTAATCAATCTTTTACTGCTTTTCGTTTTGATGAAGATATTTTTGTTCAAGCCGGTTCAGAAGATTATAGCTGCAAGACAGGCAGAAGCTGACAAGCAGTTTGATGAAGCTGCTGCAAAACAGGCAGAAGCTGATGGATTAAAGGCTCAGTATGCAAAGTCAATTGCAAGCGTTGAAGAAGAAAAGAGCAAGGCTATGCAGGAGACAATGAAAAAAGCTGATGCTGAATACCAGAGAATTGTTGGTGATGCAGAGAGCAAGGCTAAGCAGATTAAAGAAGATGCGGCTGTTGAGGCTGAGAATCAGAAGACTCAGATATTAAAGAAAGCTGAGAAAGAGATTGCCGATATGGTAGTTGATGCAGCGGTAAAGGTTGTTGGAAAGAACAGTGGAGCTGACGTTGACAGTTCTCTTTATAATGAATTTTTAGATAAAGCAGGTGATAAACAGTGACACAGGCAGCGATTGATTATGCGACAAGTTTACGCAAAACAGAAACTCCTAAGGAATTACTGCAGCAGGTAAAAGATGTTCTCGAGGCTGTGCCGCAGGTACGTTCGGAATTTGAAGATCCAACAGTATCTATTGAGAAAAAACACCTGATTATTGACAGAATATTTCCTAAGGAAATCAGAGATTTTTTAAAGATATTATGTGATAACATGGATTTCGGGCTGTTTGATGAAATATGCACAGCTTATGATGAACTTGGAAGAAAGCCTGAAGCAAAAGAAAATCAGGCACAGTTAATCTATGTTACAGCTCCAACAGATGAGCAGTTAGAAGGTATTAAGGCATTTCTTGCAAAAGAATTCCACAATCCTGATATGGAACTTACATTAAAAGAAGATAAGTCTATTAAGAGTGGTTTCGTACTGCGTGTCGGAACAAGAGAGTTCGACTGGAGTGAAAAAGGAAGAATTGAGCAGCTTGAGAACAGAATAGCAAAGGCTGTTAATTCTTCAAGAAATACTACATTTAGTGAAGAAAGCATCGTTTCTATACTTAAAAGTTCTATTGATGATTTTGAACTTGAAGCAAAAGACAAGGAAATTGGTGTTGTAAACTGGGTTGGTGATGGTATTGCCAATGTTGATGGTATTGATCATGCATTTTACGGCGAAATTGTTGTATTTGACTGCGGCGTAAAAGGAATGGTACAGGATGTAAGAAGAGATGAAATCGGTGTTATCCTCTTTGGTCGTGATACAGACATCAAAGAGGGAACAAGAGTTATACGTACAGGTAAGATGGCAGGTATTCCTGTAGGCGAAGCCTTCGAGGGAAGAATTATTGATGCACTCGGTGCACCACTTGACGGACAGGGTGATATCGAATCTGTAGGTTTCAGGCCGATAGAGTTTCCGGCACCAAGTATTGTTGACAGAAAGTCAGTTACTGTACCAATGGAAACAGGTATTCTTTCAATTGATTCAATGTTCCCAATCGGACGTGGACAGAGAGAGTTAATTATCGGTGACCGTCAGACAGGTAAGACTTCTATTGCGATGGATACAATTCTTAACCAGAAAGGTAAAGATGTTGTTTGTATTTATGTTGCAATTGGACAGAAAGCATCTACAATAGCAAAGCTTGTTAATACATTAAAGAAAAATGATGCAATGTCCTATACAATTATTGTATCAGCTACAGCATCAGACCCGGCTCCGCTTCAGTATATTGCACCATATTCAGGTACAGCACTTGCAGAGTATTTTATGTATCAGGGCAAAGATGTATTAATCGTATATGATGACCTTTCAAAGCATGCGGTTGCATATCGTGCAATTTCATTATTGCTTGAACGTTCTCCGGGACGTGAGGCTTATCCTGGTGATGTATTCTATCTTCATTCAAGACTTCTTGAACGTTCAAGCCGTCTTACACCGGAAGCAGGCGGTGGCTCAATCACAGCACTTCCTATAATAGAGACACAGGCAGGAGATGTATCAGCATATATTCCTACTAACGTAATTTCTATTACAGATGGACAGATATTCCTTGAAAGTGAGCTTTTCTTTGCAGGTCAGA
>ENA-OOQO01001172-OOQO01001172.1-human-gut-metagenome-genome-assembly--contig:-NODE-1172-length-13599-cov-2.698538_pt1 | contig 13599 bp, 4 predicted proteins | sample MGYA00241088_ERZ501162 | MGnify/ENA primary metagenome ERZ501162 (study PRJEB25962, sample SAMEA2042497) | human gut metagenome | biome: human gut; feature: human-associated habitat; material: faeces... | reverse complement strand
ATAAGCCTTTATTCGACTCTAAATTTTAACATAAAACATTTCACAACAAATTACGTGCAAAAAAATGTAATAAAAATTTAATAAAAGTGCTTTTATCCCTTTCCGCAAGCAAATTTCAGTTGTACGCTAGACAAGGAAAAAATACCCATTGCAAAACCTAAATTAAAAATGTAATAATAAATATATATATGATTAAAAGTAAAAATAGGAGGAAAATATGCAAGCAAAAATATCTAAGTTTATAGCCGCAGTGTTAGCCCTAGTAATTATATTTGCAAATTCGTGGTCGGTAGTAAGCTATGCTGCAGAAGTATTTTTAAGTGAAAAGGAGTTAGAAAATCAAAACACTACATCAAAAGATGGAAGTGTCGATTTTGATGTGCAGTATACTAATGGAAAACACAGTGCAACATTAAATATTGACGAGAAAAATACTAAGCTAAATATTGCTGTATCATTAAAAAAGAGTGGCTATGTTAAAGATCTTGTAATAGATTTTTCTTCTTCAAACTTTGAAATAGCTCAAATAAATGATGAAAATACAAATGAAAATGGTAATGCAACTCAAACAACAGTGGTTAAAAAGATTCAGAATTTTGATGCAGAAAACAAGAAAATTACATTTGGACAGATAACAAATAAAGAGCAAATTTCAGAGCAAATATATATTAATCCAATCATTAAAGAGGAGATAGACGAAGACAATTTTAGCAAGGATAATAAAATTAAACTTACTTGCACATTTGTAGATACAGATGCAAAAGAAACAAAGGTTGAAAAAGAAATAGTTCTTCATACAGAGTGGACTGCCAAAAACGTGGAAACAGAATTAAATTATGAAACAATCAAATATATTCCATATGCATCAAATGAAGGAAACAAAATAATTGTTCAAGGAAAAGCAGTATTAAATGTAAAGAATTACTTATTACCAATTAAGGACTCAAAAATTGCTATTAATGTTCCTAAAATTGCAGATGAATATCCAGAAGAAGTTTGGATAGAAAAAAGTCCAGATGAGACCACAGTTGATACTTCTAATATGTTACACCCTGTTACATTTGATTATGATTTTGAGTATGATAAAAATACAGGTAAATTAGAGATAGAAAAGAAGTATGAAGCTAAAGATGGAAAAATAAAATGGTGGAGGATTCCATTAGAATATACAATTACTTACGTGTATTCTTCGAATGCATATGAAAAGGTTAAAGATAAAACAGTAAAATTAAAATATGATGTTAATTCTGAGACAACTTTTTATGGAAATAAAGATTTAATAGTAAAAAATAAATCTTCAGTAGAAACAGAACAAAAAGAAAAAATTGGTGAAATAGCAGAGTTAGTTTCAGAAAATGTTGAAAATGTAAATAAAGGTTACATGTACAATAATACAAAAGCTACATCAGAGGAAAATAAAAAGGAAACGGAATTTACATATAAATATGCATTAAATATTACATATGCAAATTTAATAGATTCGTTTACGGTAACACAGAGTGGTGAAAATTTTATTACAAGTCAAGATAATAAATACAAAGCAAATAGCTATATTAAAAGTTTGAAAATTTCAAAACAAGAATTCGAAACGATATTTGGAAAAGAAGGAAAAATTGAAATAAAATCAGAACAAGGAACGCTTCTTACTATAATTAATAAAGACACACAAGATGAGCAAGGAATTATAAATGTAGATTTAACTCCTCTTAATATTGAGAGTTTTGTAATAGAAACATCGAAACCACAAAAGGAAGGCAGTTTGAATTTTGAAGTAACTAAAGCAATAACAAAAGAAAGTTCTTACAGCCTAGAACAAATGAGAAAATTTGAAAAAATGCAATCAACAATTAGTTTAGTTGCTAAGAGTGGGGATATAAATGTAATCAATGAAACATTACAAAATGAAATAAAGTTAGAAGAACCAACACCTAAAGTATCTTTAATAGTTAGCAACGACAGATGGTCAACAGTTACAACTAACGAAAATGTTAAATTAAGTGTTACTTTAGAGAACGATACAATAGATGATGTTTTATATACTAATCCAAAATTTAAAGTTATCTTGCCTAAATATATTGAAAACTTAGAGATAGAAACTGTACAGACTCTTTTTAATGATGAACTAAAAGTTTCAAGTGTAATAGTGTATGATAATGAAGATGGAACAAAAACAATAGAAGCACAACTTGAAGGAACACAAACACTATATAACAATCCTACAGCAAAAGGAGCAACTGTAATATTTGCAACTGATATAACATTGAATAAATTAACGCCAACAACAGATACAAAAATAGAGGTGGTAGTTGAAAATGGAGACGAAAATAAAACTACTGCAAAGAATGAAATTGCAATAAAATATGTAGCTCCAACAGGAGTTGTAACAACTAACAGTGTTACTGGTTATAATGGTAATGAAAAATTAGAGGTTGTAAACGGAGAAGCAAAACAAGAATTAATAGCTGCAAAATCTGTAGAAAAAGTATTAACTTTTGAGATGAATGTAATAAACAATTACGAAAATACATTAGATGATGTTGTTGTACTAGGAAGAACAATGTTTAAAGGCAATAAAAATGTAGATACATTGGCTGATTTAGGAAGTACAATGAATATTCCTTTAGCATCAGAGATAACAGCTAGTGGAATTCCGGAGGAAAAAATAAAAATTTATTACTCTACAAATGAAAATGCAACAAAGGATTTAGAGAGTGTAAATAATAACTGGACAACCAGTGTAACAGATTACTCAAGCATAAAATCATATATGATAGTATTAGATAATTACACAATGCAATGTGGAGATATTCTTAAATTCTCATATAAAGCAAAAGCACCAGCAGATTTAGATTATAATAACAGTGCATATGAAATGTATGGAGTTTACTTTAAAAATAACAAAGATACAGGAACGATTGAAGATAAATCGATTGCAACAAAAATTGGATTGACAACTGGTAAAGAGGCTGTTATAGATGCAAAACTAGAATCTAAGATTGGCGAAGGCGGCAGTGTAAAAGCAGGAGAAGAGTTAAGCTATGTAATTACGGTAAACAATAACGGATCAATAAATGCAGAGAATACTACAATAAACATAGAAATACCTAGCAATTTAGAGTATGTTGCAAAAGACGGAGAAGATTATAAAGTAAGAACAATAATGCCTTTGGTTGATTATAGCAACATGAAAGAACCTGATTGGGATAGTATAGATTGGAGCAATTCTCCTATGTCAAAAGACGAAATGATGGAAGCTTGGAAAAAACAAATGGAAGCATTAAAACAACAACAAGAAGAGTATAACAAATGGGTTGAAGAGCAAAAAGCGCAAGGAGTTGAATTTGATCCTAACATAACAGAAGAGAAGAAAATATTAGTAATTACAGTAGGAAATTTAAATAAATATCAAACTATAACGAAGAATGTAACATTTAAAGCAAGTCATATTGGAACTACAGCAGAAGACGAAACTGTAAAGGTAAAAGCAACAGTAAAATATAATGAGGACATGGAGTTTGATACAAACGAAGTTACAAATATAATTAAAGTAGATTACTTTAATGCGTCTATAAGCTCAAATAATGAAGGACCAATAAAAGTTGGAGATACATATGAATGTACAATAAATGTAAGTACTAATGATATTGAAAATAGTGCAACTAATACAATATTAAAAATAACATTACCTGCAGAAATGGAATATAAATCTGTTGCATTTGAAGATGGCAAAGTACCTAATAATGTAAATGTAAAAGGAAATATCTTAGAAATAAACATAGGAGAAGTAAGCGGAAGCAATACTAAACAATTAATATTACAATTAACTGTTAAAGACTTGGAATCTGGAATTTATAAAAAGAAATTTTCTATAACAGGTACAATACAAGCCGATGGAAAGAATGCTGAAGATATTTCTGGACTAGAAGATACAATTAATAAGATTGGATTGAGCATTATCCAAAGCTGTAATATTCCAGCAAATACAACAATATCTGCTGCAGAACAATTCACATATACATTTACAGTAACAAATCTTTCAGATATCGCAATAGACGACATAACATTTACAGATAAACTACCAGAAGAAGTTCAATTTAAAAATATCGAAATTGTGTATGCTGATGGATCTAAAAAAAGACAAGTTACAGTAAATGCAGATGGAGAAATACAAACAACATTTGATTTAGGAGAGTCATCTTATGTTAATATTAATGTGGATGTAACAGCAAAATCTTTACCAAAAGATAAAACTATAACAAATAAGGGTAAGGTTTCTCAAAGTGGAATTGAAGATGTAGAGAGTAATAGCATAACACACATAATAGAGCTATTCGATAAGGATAACATGGACCCAGATAAACCATCATATACAAAGAAAATAACAGGAACTGTGTGGATAGATAAAAATAGAGATGGAATAAAAAATGGAGAAGAATCAAAAGTTGCAAATGTTAAAGTTTTACTATTAGACCAAAATGGAAATATAGCTAAAAATTCAAAAGGTGAAGATTGCATAGTATTAACAGATGCAGACGGAGATTATTTATTTAATAATTTAAATGAAGGAGTATATACAGTAGTTTTCTTATATGACTCTTCATTATATAGTGCTACAACATACAGAAAAGATGGTGTTGATGAAAGTATGAATTCTGATGCTGTTGATAGAACAGTAGTATATGAAGGAGCACAAAGAATAGCAGCAATTACAGAATCAATAAGAATAAGTACATCAAATGTATACAATATTGATTTTGGATTAATAGATAATGCAAAATTTGATTTTAAATTAGATAAAACTGTAAAAGTAATTACAACTAATAATGGAAAAAAGGTAGAAGAACATACATATAATAACAAACTTGCTAAAATAGATTTTGAAGCTAAATATATAAACCAGTCATCAATGGTTGTAGAATATACTTTAACTGTTACAAATGAAGGTGGAGTAGAAGGGTATGCTAAAAAAATAGCGGATTATATACCAACAGAGTTAAAATTCAATTCAGAATTAAATAAAGACTGGTATGAAGGACCAAATGGTACAGTATATAATTCTAGTTTAGCAAATACCATAATAAAACCTGGAGAAAGCAAAACAGTTACATTAATATTAACCAAAAACATGAATAGCGAAGACTTTGGTGTATTCAGCAACAATGCTGAAATATACGAGGCATCAAACAATTATGGCTTAGTAGATATTGACTCTACACCAGGCAATAAAGCAAGCAATGAAGATGATTATTCGATTGCAAATGTTGTAGTTGGAGTAAAAACTGGACAAACTGTTGTATATGTATTATTAACTACAATTGTTTTAGTTATACTTGGATTCGGAGTATATATGATAAAAAAGAAAATTTTAAAATAAAAGGGGGAAAGAACAGATGAGGGAAAAAATGAATAATAAAAAAATTGCAAAAATTGCTGTAATTATTCTTATAGTTTCAGCGTTAAGCTTGTTCTTTACCCAAGGAAAAGCTCTTGCATATGGTACATGGCAAGGAAGCGAAAGTAGTGGTATGCCTCAAAAAAAGGTGTTATCTGGATATGGAAGTTTATTACCAAATATAAAAAAGAATAGAACTTTTTCAGGTGATGCAGACACAGAATTTCCATATAAAAGTTGGACAACTGAAGTTAGTGGAACAACAATGTATGGAGCAGACTATAATAAAACTGTTAGATTTGGAGAATATGATTCGAAAAAATATTATCCTCTTATAGGTGATGGTGTTGACATATTGGGATATTTAGGGCTTTGGAATAAAATGAAAGATCAGGCAAACGAAATAGCCAATAGAGAAATGAATAGCTTGTGGAAGATAATATTATCAGGAATTCACTTAGCTTGGGGAAATCATGTAACGAGTGTAACAATGACTCCACCTATAATTATACAAACTCAAGGACCTTCAATTTATAACAATGAATTATATAGCTTTGATCTTTTTAAGCCGATGATACTTACGAAAACTTCATCAGCAAGTCAATATGCAAATTCAACTTATGATTATAGCAAGGCTGAAAATGCAACTAAATTATTACAAACGGCAAGATATGCACAAATAATTGCTGATGGTAATTGGACTAGTACGATGATTACAACAGATACTTCTACTAATATGGAATTAAAAGATGTAAAAATATGGAATGGTGATCCTGTATTAGGACCTAAAGTTGTTATAATGGAAACAAAAGATAGAGCAGGAGATGGCTATAAACAAGAGGGAAATACTAAAGAATATAACAACTTATCGATAGGTGTTGGTGGAGCAAACCTAGCATACATATTAACTGCTATGGAGAATGCTTATAGTGGCGTAACTAATTCGATTAGAAATAAATACGATATTGGAGACATTCAAACAGCATATTGGAAGGCAAAAGACCTTCTAGTAGTCGGAACAAAGGGAATAACTGACAATGGAAAAAACCTTTATGATAAAGCAAAAAGTTATCAGAAATTTGTAACGAGTGACCTTGTAACGATGTCTGTGAAATCACAAATAGATATGTCACAAGCACAAATAACAAGTAACAGATCAACAAATAAATATATTATTGGGCCAATAACAATAACATACCCAGAATATGAAGATATATCATATTTAAAATCAATATATCTAAAAACTAATGAAGATAATCTTTTAAAGTCAAAAACATTAATTTACGATGAAAATAATGATGATTTTGAAATTGAATTTATAGGAAATAAAGTTTCTGGTTCGAATGGATTGAAAAAAGAATATCCTGCATCAGGAAGCCAATTCTATATTAAATTTTCAGCATCAGATACATTATATCCAACAAATGTTGGAGTATATGCAGATGTAGAATATCTAGAGTCTGCTACAATAAAGTACAATGAATTAAGGACAAAAGCTAATGTTTACCAATATATAGGACTTACAGCAAGAGCAAATGAAACAAATTCAGATAAAAGCGATAAAAAGCTTAGATTGGGATATGGGATGGCGTTAATAACAGTTAATTATGAATATACACAGGCTGTATTGGGAATTCCGCCATGGACTACTGTACCAGGAACATTAGAATTATGGTTACCATGGTTTGGAGAGACATATGCTGTTTCACAACCATTTGTTCAAATGACAAAAGAGCCAGTTGATACAATAGACGCGCAACCTATAGATGCGGCTCTTGATGGAAAGAGAAAGTATAGTGTATTCCATTTCGAACTACACAAAAACAACATAAAGCTTCCTACTAACCCAGGTTTAGATACAGGCAAGAATCAAACAAATGTAGACCTAACAATGAAAATTGGCGGTAAGGTATGGGTAGATGGTAGTGTAGGTAAAGAGAACAAATATGATGGAAAATATGGTGATGGAGATACTCCAATGTCAAACGTAAAAGTTTCGCTATATGAAGTACCTAAAATACCAACACCAAGTACAAAGCCAAAGCCAACGCTACCACCAACAACAGAGACAGATGAGCCTAAAAAACCAACAATATCAGCTCCAAGATTTTTAGTGTATAACAGAAAAACTGGAGAAACTCTATGGGGAAAAGGTGAAAACACTCAATGTGCAGTTGCTTCAATTACAAAAATGGTAACAGCATTAGTCGTAGCAGAAAGAATGAATTTGAATGATGTTGTAACAGTTAATAGAACTGCTGCAGGAGAGTATTTGAGAACAAGTACGTGGAGCCCAGAACTTCAAATAGTTGGACTTGAGGAAGGCGATAAGGTTACAGTAAGAGATTTATTAAGAGCAGTACTTGTATATTCGGGTTGTGATGCGGCAGAAGCACTTGCAGAATATCTTCCTGGAGGTAAAACAGCTTTCATAAATTTAATGAATGAAAAAGTTCGCTCATTGGGTGCAACCTCAAGTCACTTTGTTACTCCTTTTGGTGTAAAACCAGAAGATAAATCTTCTGCTAAGGACTTGGCTAAGATACTAGATGCTGCAATGGATAACCAAATATTTGCAGAGTATTTTAAAGAAGGCGCAAACCAATCAATATCTATAACAATCAATAGAAATGGTAAGAGCTTCCAAAGAACACTTGATAGTACAAACCCATTAAAAACAACAGCAGGAATAGAAGGAACAAAAACAGGTCAAATTAGGGTTTCTGGTTACTGTGTAATAGCTTCATTTGTATATGAAAATGAAGAATATGCAATAGTTGTATTAGGTGGAACAACAAAAGAAAATAGAAATTCAGATGCAAGAAAACTTGCTCAATGGTTATTAGAAAAAATATTATATGAAAAGAGCAAAGAAGGAAAAACAGATTCTACTGGTGGAATAGGTTCTGGTGGAACAATAGGAGGTGTAACTGAACAGTTTGATTTTATAGAAAAAGGAAGATTCGTAGAAGCTACAACAACAGACGAAAATGGCGATTACGTATTCTATAACTTAAACTCAATGTATGATTATTATGTAAAATTTACATATAATGGACAATACTATGAGCCAACAAAGTATAACGCAAATAGAGATGACGAAAATTGGGATAACAATTCTAAGGGTATGGATGTTGCGTCTCAAAGAAATGTATTTAATGCAAAATTTAGAGATATTGGTTCTGCACCAGAAAACTTACTAGAGCCGAAAGCAGAAATGCATACAAGAACAGAGTTAAAAGATCAAGGATTGATAGATGATTTTGGAAACATTGTTGGAGAAGTAAGTAAAGATGGTAAGAGAGAATCAAAAGATACATATGTAAACGAAAGTATGATGGATTCATACACATGTAATGGAACAAATAACATGGACTTATATCCTAATATAGATGTATTTGTAAATGATGATAAAAAACATAGTTTACTAGAAACTTCTCAGGTGTTGGAATTAATAGAAAGTAAAGAAGTACCAACATTATATGCAGACCCAGATATTATGAGACATGTAAACCAAGGATTTGTGGAAAGAGAAACTGTTGATTTAGCATTGAGAAAAGATGTTTATAAAGCAACTCTTGAAATAAATGGAGAAGTTGAAGAATACAAATACGATAAAAGAAACAGTATAATTTATGAAGGCTGCTGGGATATTAAAGGAAGAAATAACGGATATTACAGTAATAATTATACAAGAGAACTTTATAGAGAAGACTACTCATTTAAAGTAGAAGATTATAGCCAATGGGGATTGTTCCAAGAAGCATTAGGACTATCTCAAGATTCAGAATTAAAAGTATTTGTAACATATAAGTTTACAATTCGTAACAGCTCATATGGAATTGCAACAGCCGTAACGGAAGTAGCAGATTATTATGACCCAGACTTCACGCCAGTTCCAGAACGTTCATATTTGGGAGACAAAGATGGAAACAGTATAGGAAGTGTAACTCTAAGTGAAAAGAGCAGATACTCAGATACAACCATGAAAAAAATGGATGGCTATAATACCATTTATGTAACTGGTTCAAATATATACAGTGGTGTAGCAGATGATATTGCAAGCACAGGATGCTTCCCACTATCAGATCCTGACAAGAACAAAGATGTATATTTCTATATAACGTTTGAAGTAAAGAAAGATGCAAGCAGAAATATACTATTAGACAATGATTCTGGAAAAGAAAATGTAGCAGAAATAAATGGTTATAAATCTTATTATGGAATAAAAGCAGTTGCACCAAACTTTGGAAATACTCAAGCTATGGCAGAGTTTACAAGAGGAGATATTGCAGGTATTCCAGATACGGATTCAACAACAGGAAATTTACGCGAGATTGATACTTCTAAATTTGAAGACGATACAGATAAAGCACCAAATATCAAAATTACATTAAATCACCAAAATGTAAGAACTATAAAAGGTACTGTTTGGGAAGACAAGAGAACAGAAGAAGTAAACAATGCTATGGTTGGAAACGGTAAACGTGATGATGGAGAAACTGGAATAAATGGAGTAAGAGTACAACTAGTAGAACTAAGAGAAAAATCTAATGGTGATGGTGTAGATGGAACCAGATATGAATATATTTGGAAAGAGGTAAAAAGCGGAGATGTAACTCAGTCTTTATCAACGGTAATACCACGAAGAGGAAATGTTACATTCTCAGATCTAACATCAATAGGAATTGGAACTGGAGAATATCTATTCCAAGGACTAATACCAGGAGAATACATTGTAAGGTTTATATATGGTTCTACAGATGAAACAGTATTATCAGAACAAGCAGTAGACTACAAAACAGGTGAGACTATATCAAATCCAGTAACTGAAAAATTAGGTTATAGTGGAACAACAGCTATAAATAAGAAGTCATACAATGGAAATGACTACAAGTCTACATCATATCAAGTAGAATCTGAATTGTTTAATGGTGTTGGAGCATATAGAAACAACACATCAGGCTCATATAAATATAATTTTGAAGAAGCTGATGGAAAGAATCAATCAGATGCAAAAGATATAATGAAAGATATGGATTATAGTTCACTTTCAAGTATAATACAAAGCATTGGAAACTGGAGATTAAAAGTAGCTAAAAACCCATTAAATCTTGTAAATATAGACAATACAAGAGAAATAGTAGAGAAATATTCAAATGGAGATGTTACAAACGAGCTAGCAGAAATTCTAGCATCATACGAACATTTGCCAACAAGCGAAGATAAAGCAAGAGAATATTTAAATACATTTATGAATAATACTTACATGGTAGCCGAAACTGGTGTTATAAACATGAAGAGTGAGTATAACAGAGAAGAGTCAGAAACGACACCAATTGTAGGAACAGCAAATGTTGGATTTAACAACTATGATAGAGGTGGCTACTACGTATTAGAAGGCTTAGACTTTGGATTAGTTGAGAGACCAAAAGCACAATTAAAAGTCACAAAACAAATAACAAATGTAAAAATGACTCTAGCAGATAATAGTGTACTATTTGATGCTATTGGAAGAGCAACTAACGTATTATGGGTTGGACATACAGCACATGGAAAAGATACTTCAAATATTTACAGCACAGATAAGAACTACAAAAATAACATGATGATGAATCCAATTGTAAGAGTAAAATCTGCAAGTAAAGGTAAAGTACAGCTTACAATGGACCAAGAAGTTATGCATGGTGCTACACTTCAAGTAACATATGCAATAACAGTTGCAAATGTTGGAGAAGTAGACTACAAGGAAGATCAATTCTACTATACGGGAACAGTAGGAGACACTAGTACGATAGTAAAAACAAATCCAAGAAAGTTAATTGACTATGTTGGAACGCAATTACATGAATGGGATGATAGAGATGATAAAACGGCAACAAGAAACAATTTACAATTTAACAGTAATCAAAACCCAGAATGGCAAGTAATTACAATGGATAAAGTGTTACAAGATGGATTAGTAAATAAGGCATATGAAACAAGTATAAAGAAATATACAAAAGACCATATAATTGTAACAGAAGCCATATCTAAAGACCTTATTCCATTAATTGCAGATACTTCGGAAGCAAAAAATCAGATTGCAAATAAATTTAAAGAAGATCCAATGCATGCATTAGAAACAGTAAATGCATCACAAAGTGTGAGTGGAGTTCAATTAATATTAACTCAAATGATAACACAAGATAATACAAATGATGACAAAACTTACAACAACATGGTAGAACTTGTAACAACCAAGAATGCAGTCGGAAGAAAGATGGCATACTCAGTTGTTGGTAACCAAGACCCAACAACAGAACCATACGAAATAGACGCAGATGATTCTCAAGATGTTGTAATTTTACCACCATTTGGAAATACACCAATATTCTATGTATTAATAAGTGCAGTAGCATTCATATTAATAGCAGGTATTACTATAACAATAGTTGTATTAAAAAAGCATAAATAGAATAAATAAAATTCTAATTATTAAGATAAAAACTTGATAATTAGAATTTTTTTGTGCTAAATCATAAGCTTGTTGGTTCCCTATATGAGAATAACCCACTAGCATAAGCTTTATATTAAGTTCATCACATCTTTTTAGGCATTCTTCACGATCATTATCAAATTCCTCGCTAAAAAGGTGACTATGAGTATCAAAAATCATATTATCACATTCCTTGTGAATATTATATCATAAAACAAAAAAAAGAGAGCCGAAGCTCTCTAATTTTTTTAAATTATTCAATAACCTCAGTAACTGAACCAGCACCTACAGTATGTCCACCTTCACGAATAGAGAACTTAGTTCCTTGTTCGATAGCAATTGGGTGAATTAATTCAACTGTCATTACTGTGTTGTCTCCTGGCATTACCATTTCTGTACCTGGTTCAAGAGTAATTGTACCAGTAACGTCTGTTGTACGGAAATAGAATTGAGGACGGTAGTTAGAGAAGAATGCTGTATGACGTCCACCTTCTTCTTTGCTTAGTACGTATACTTGAGCTTTGAACTTGTGATGAGGATGTACTGAACCTGGTTTAGCTAATACTTGACCACGTTGTACTTGAGTACGATCGATACCACGAAGAAGAACACCAACATTATCTCCTGCTTCAGCGAAATCAAGAAGCTTACGGAACATTTCAAGACCAGTAACTACTGAAGAAATAGTATCCTTAATACCAACGATTTCAACTGTATCGTTTAATTTAACCATACCACGCTCAACACGTCCAGTAGCAACTGTACCACGACCAGTAATTGTGAATACGTCTTCAACTGGCATTAAGAATGGCTTATCATTATCACGAACTGGTGTAGGAATATATGAATCTACAGCGTCCATTAATTCTTCAATCTTAGCAACCCACTTTGGATCTCCATTTAAAGCACCAAGAGCTGAACCACGGATGAATGGAATTTCATCACCTGGGAAGTCATACTCGTTAAGTAATTCACGAATATCCATTTCAACTAAGTCAATGAACTCTTCATCATCAACCATATCGCACTTATTTAAGAATACAACGATTTTTGGAACTCCTACTTGACGAGAAAGAAGGATGTGCTCACGAGTTTGAGGCATTGCACCATCAGTTGCAGCTACTACTAGAATAGCACCATCCATTTGTGCAGCACCAGTAATCATGTTCTTTACATAGTCGGCATGTCCTGGGCAGTCTACGTGTGCATAGTGACGCTTTTCAGTTTCATACTCAACGTGTGCAGTATTAATTGTAATACCACGCTCTCTCTCTTCTGGAGCAGCGTCGATATTAGCATAGTCTTTCTTTTCAGCAAGACCCTTAGCAGCTAGAACTGAAGTAATTGCAGCTGTTAAAGTAGTTTTACCATGGTCGATGTGACCAATTGTACCAATGTTAACATGTGGTTTTGAACGATCAAATTTTTGTTTTGCCATAATATATGGTCCTCCTAATTATTTTTTTTACTTTCCTGGTTATTTTCATAACCATTATACTGATATTTTACCCCATTTCTGGGGCAAAATCAAGTATATTATAATTCAATTACTTATTAAGAACGTGCCTTAACAATTTCTTCTTGAACATTTCTAGGACATGGTTCATAAGTATGCATTTGCATCATAAATGTTCCACGACCTTGAGTATTTGAACGAAGTGCAGTAGCGTATCCTGACATTTCAGCTAGTGGAACATATGCACGGATATTTAATCCATTTCCACGACGC
>ENA-OOQO01001164-OOQO01001164.1-human-gut-metagenome-genome-assembly--contig:-NODE-1164-length-13653-cov-2.470731_pt1 | contig 13653 bp, 11 predicted proteins | sample MGYA00241088_ERZ501162 | MGnify/ENA primary metagenome ERZ501162 (study PRJEB25962, sample SAMEA2042497) | human gut metagenome | biome: human gut; feature: human-associated habitat; material: faeces... | reverse complement strand
GAAGACCCAAGTCTTATTATCTACGCCCCGGTAAGAGTCCTTGGCAATAAGACAATCGTTACCAACGGTGACCAGACAGATACAATTTATGATTTAATGGACAAGCAGTATACTTTTGAACAGGCTCTCAGAACGAGAGAATTTGAACCTGATGCGCCTAACTACACTCCTAGAATTTCAGGTGTACTTCATTTTGACAACGGTTCATTTAACTATGCCATGTCTATTTTAAAAAGTAATAACGGCAACCAGGAAGCCTGCAACAGATACACTTTTGCATACGAAAACCCGGTAGCCGGAGAGGCTCATTTTATACACACATATATGGGTGACGGCAATCCGCTTCCAAGCTTTGAAGGTGAACCAACACTTGTTGACGTTCCTGATAATATGGAGGATTTTGCAGACCTTGTATGGAACAATCTTAACAACGACAATAAAGTTTCACTTTTTGTAAGATATATCAATATTGAAGATGGTTCATACGAGACAAAAATAATCAACAAAAACAATTAATGTGAGGTATAAGATGAAAGAATTTGAATTAAAATACGGTTGTAACCCTAATCAGAAGCCTGCCCGCGTATTTATGCAGAACGGAGAACTTCCTATTGAGATACTTAACGGAAAGCCGGGATATATTAATCTCCTTGACGCTTTCAACGGATGGCAGCTTGTGCGTGAACTTAAGAAAGCAACAGGACTTCCTGCTGCAACATCTTTTAAGCATGTATCACCTGCCGGTGCTGCAGTAGGTCTTCCATTAACTGACATAGAGAAAAAGATTTACTGGGTAGACGATATGGGAGAACTTACTCCTATGGCAAATGCTTACGCAAGAGCAAGAGGTGCTGACAGAATGTCATCTTTCGGTGATTTTATTTCGCTTTCAGATGTATGTGATGTTGCTACAGCAAAATTAATCAAGCGAGAAGTTTCCGACGGAATTATTGCTCCCGGTTATGAGCCTGAAGCCCTTGAAATATTAAGTGCCAAGAAAAAAGGCAACTATTGTGTCATTAAAATTGATCCTGAATATGTTCCTGCTCCTATTGAACGCAAGGACGTATTCGGTGTTACTTTTGAACAGGGACGTAATGAACTTGTAATCAATGATGAGCTCTTTGCCAATGTTGTTACAGAGAACAAAGATATCCCTGAGTCAGCCAGAATTGACCTTGCCATTGCAATGATTACCCTCAAATATACACAGTCTAACTCTGTATGTTATACAAAGGGCGGTCAGGCTATAGGTATCGGTGCAGGTCAGCAGTCACGTATTCACTGTACAAGACTTGCAGGTCAGAAAGCTGACAACTGGTTTCTCCGTCAGAATCCAAAGGTTCTTAATCTTCCGTTTAAGGACGGAATCGGACGTGCTGACAGAGATAACTCTATTGACGTATATATCGGTGATGAATACGAAGATATCCTTGCTGAAGGTACATGGCAGAAATTCTTTACAGAAAAGCCTTCCGTATTTACAAGAGAAGAAAAAAGAGCATGGCTTGACAAAATGGATAATGTCTGCCTTGGTTCAGATGCTTTCTTCCCATTTGGTGATAATATAGAAAGAGCACATAAAAGCGGTGTAAAATATATTGCACAGCCGGGTGGTTCTGTAAGGGATGATAATGTAATCGATACATGCAATAAGTATGGAATCGCAATGTGCTTCACAGGAATCAGACTTTTCCACCATTAATTTTAGGAGGCAGCTATGATTTTTAAATATGCTTTTGGAAGACCATTCAAAACAGATGCGGTTATTAAAAGCTTTCCACTGGTCAACTCTCTTCCTGACTACATCGAAATGAGTCAGGATAAGAAATCCTTTACTGCAAAATTGGGAGTAGATGATATTATTTACGGACTCGGTGAAAGTGTTCGTGGTATTAATAAGCGTGGTTTCAGATATATCAGTAATTGCACAGATGACTTCAGCCATACTGAAGACAAATCCTCTCTTTATGCCGCCCACAACTTTTTCGTGGTAGACGGCGAGGAAACTTATGGTATATATGTTGATTTTCCGGGTAAAGTATATTTTGATTTCGGCTATACAGACCTAGATACATTAACAGTTTCTGTGGAAGAAGCCAACTATGAACTTTATGTTGTGGAAGGCGATAATGTTATGGACATTATCAAAAAATTCCGTGAAATAATCGGTCAGAGTTATGTAGCTCCTAAATGGGCTTTTGGTTATCAGCAAAGCCGCTGGAGTTACAATACTGCCGATGAAGTAAGGGAAATCGTCAGAGGCTACAGAGATAACCACATTCCTATAGATGCCGTATATCTTGATATCGACTATATGGACAACTACAAAGATTTTACAGTCAGTGAAAAAGCCTTTCCTGATTTCAAAAACTTTGTATCCGAGATGAAAGATAACAATATCCACCTTGTTCCAATAATAGATGCCGCCGTAAAAAAAGAACGTGGCTATGATGTTTACGAAGAAGGTGCTGCAAAAGATTATTTCTGCAAGGATGAAGACGGAAACGATTTTGTCACAGCTGTATGGCCCGGCAAATCTCTTCTCCCCGACTTTCTTAATGAAAAAGTCCGTGACTGGTTCGGCATGAAATACAAAAGACTTATTGATATGGGCATTGACGGTTTCTGGAACGATATGAACGAGCCTGCTCTCTTTTATTCCGAAAAGAATCTTAAAAAGACAATGGAAGAACTTAAAAAATATGTCGGCAAAGACCTTTCCCTTCAGGAACTCTGGGATTTCAAAGACCTTGTGAACGGTCTTGCCAACAGTCCTTCGGACTACAGAAGTTTTTACCATAACTTCAACGGTGAAAAGGTATGTCATGAAAGAGTCCACAACTTATATGGCTATTTTATGACAAGAGCGGCTGCGGAAGCATTCAGAATAATTGAACCTGATAAAAAGGTCCTTATGTTTTCCCGTGCTTCATACATTGGCATGCACCGTTATGCAGGTATATGGACAGGTGATAATTCGTCATGGTGGTCACATATTGAACTTATCATGCACCAGCTTCCTAATATGAATATGTGTGGATTCATGTATGTCGGTGCTGATACAGGCGGCTTTAACAATAATGCAACGGAAGACCTCCTGATGAGATTTACCGAGCTTTCAATGTTTACCCCTCTTATGCGTAACCATGCAGCCCTGGGTACAAGACCACAGGAATTTTTCCGCTACAAAAACATCAAAACGTTCCGTAACCTTGTTACGTTAAGATATGGCATGATTCCTTACCTTTACAGTGAATATCTCAAATCAGTTAAATTTAACACATTGATGTTTACTCCTTTGGGTATTGCTTTTCCTGAAGACAGAATCTGCCGTCATATTGAAGACCAGCTTATGGTAGGTGAAAATATAATGATTGCACCTGTCTATAAGCAGAATACGTTTGGAAGATATGTATATCTTCCGGAGGATATGACAATGATACGTTTCAGAAGTCTTGAAGACCGTGATGTTGTCCCTCTTAGAAAAGGTCATCATTATATCAATGTTGCCCTTCATGAAGTTCTTGTATTTGTCAGAAAAGATAAATTCTTTTTCACAGGTAAAGCAATACAGTCAACTGCAGAGCTTGAGAACAATGAATATACTTTCTATTGTGCTGACGGATACAAAGGCGAATATGAATTATTCACCGAAATTTATAAATCAGAACGTATACACAATTAATTAAAAACGAGATTCGCATAAAGTTTTGCGAATCTCGTTTTTTTAACTATGGGGTATAAAATTCTGCATATAATCATAGACGATTATATATGTCTCATCCGTATAATGTAATCCATCCATTGTAGTGTAATTGACGATTACATTCTTAAGATATGAATTAGTATCTATAATATGGACACTTGGTCCAAGTCCCGACAACATTCTGGCGTTAAAAGTATCTATATCGGCATTGGTAATATGGAACTTGCCGCCAGCTGCTTCTTCCGCTTCATTAACCGGATTAACAAGCATAAAATAAATCTGGCAGTCCATTGTAGCCGCCATATTATTAATAGCCGCTATATACTCGTTATATCTGTATTTCATATCATTAATTCCAAGTCCTATTATAAGAACTGTTGAAGAATCACATACACTTCTGATATTAGCCATATTAGCCATAAGGAAGTCATATCCTTCACCGATTTCACAGATAAAAGTCTCTTTACCGGTAATTCTGCCATATTTCTCAAGTGCCGCTTTAAGTCCTTTTGTTCTGGAATCTCCGACATATACATATTTCCAATTAACAGGAGCTGCTGTTTCCGGTTCTGTAACAGGCTCTGTAGGGGCCTCTGTCACCGGCTCTGTCGCAGGTTCTGTCGCAGGTTCTGTCGGTGCTTCTGTAACAGGCTCCGTAGGTGCCTCACTGACATTCTCTGAGGTACCTGTCTCTCCGCCTGAAAGCGTTCCCGATACCTTATCCTGTTTTACAGACTCTATGCTGATATCATATTTAACCATATCATCCATATCGGTAACAATCTCATTATCCGATACTCCGTTATTTCCGGCAATCATCCTGTTATTATCAATTGACCCGACAGCCGCCACAAGTGCAAGGACTACAAGTGTCAGGACAAAAATACAACTTGATTTTCTTATCATAACTTTTTCCTTCTCTAAATATACCCCATATAATTACACATTTTCTGTAATTTGTCAAATCAAGGGGTTAAAGGACAGCTTAAATCATGAAATTATCTATAAGTCTTGTCTTACCGATGTATACTGCAATCGCAACCAGCATAGGCTTCTTAACCTTTGCAACAGGTCTTATTGTGATGCCGTCAACAGCCTTAACATAATCAATTTTTGCAAGTGGTTCTGTGTTAATAAGGTCTGTCATGGCTTTTGTGATAACGCCTGTGTCTGTTTCACCGTCTTCTACCATCTTACGTCCGAGGTTTATACTCTTACTGAGAATAAGGGCTGCCTTTCTCTCTTCTGCTGAGAGGTAGGTATTTCTTGAACTTTTTGCAAGTCCGTCAGCTTCCCTGATAATAGGGCATCCGATAATTTCCACATTCATATTGAGGTCTTCAACCATATGCTTTATTATTGCAAGCTGCTGTGCATCTTTTTGTCCAAAATATGCCCTGTCAGGCTGTACAATATTAAAAAGCTTATTAACAACTGTGCATACACCCCTGAAATGAACAGGTCTGCTTAATCCGCAAAGTTCTTCCGTAAGCACAGACATATCAACATAAGAGCTGAAATTTTCATGATACATTTCTTCAGGTTCCGGATGAAAGATCATATCAACGCCTAAGGATTCACACAAAGCACTGTCTTTTGCAAGGTCTCTTGGGTAGCTTGCAAGATCTTCTGTCGGTCCAAACTGCATAGGATTGACAAAAATACTTACAACAACTCTGTCATTGCCTTCTCTTGCGGCTTTAATAAGACTTGCATGTCCTTCATGGAGATATCCCATTGTTGGGACAAATCCTATGCTTAAGCCTTCCTTTTTCCATTCTTTAACCTGGTCTTTAACTGATTTAACTGTTCCTTCTACTTTCATTTTATCTTTTACCTCTTTATTTTATTCATTAATAAAGTCAAAAATTCCATTATCTACTGAATAAGAATTTTCTTCAGCAGGGAATGAACCATCTTTTACTTCTTTAATGTAGTCATTAAAAGCATTAGTCATAAATTCTCCGGTATTGGCAAATACCTTTACAAATTTAGGCTTAAAATCGCTGAACATGCCTAACATGTCCTGATATACAAGCACCTGTCCGTCACAGAACTGGCCTGCTCCGATACCGATTGTAGGAATTGTAAGTTCTTTTGTTATAATCTGGGCAAGCTTTGTAGGTATTCCTTCAAGGACTACCATTGACGCTCCCGCAGCTTCAATCTTTCTGGCATCGTCAATAATTTTCTTGGCAGCTTCCTCTGTCTTACCCTGCACTTTAAATCCGCCAAACATGTTAATTGACTGTGGGGTAAGTCCAAGGTGTGCGCATACAGGAATTGACGCCTTTACAATAGCCTCTATATGAGGGCAGACACTTGCACCGCCTTCAAGCTTGACCATCTGTGCCCTGCCTTCTTTAATAAGTCTTCCTGCATTAATTACTGCCTGTTCGACAGAAACCTGATATGACATAAATGGCATATCTCCGATAACAAGGGCGTTCTTTGCTCCCCTGGCAACTGCTGCCGTATGGTGAATCATATCTTCCATTGTAACTGAAAGTGTGTCCTCATACCCAAGTATGGTCATTCCCAGGGAATCACCTACAAGAAGCGTATCAACACCTGCATTATCCATTAATTTTGCCATTGAATAATCGTAGCAGGTAAGCATTGTAATCTTATCGCCCTTCTGTTTCATATTCATAAGTGTAGTGACTGTTGTCATATAACAAATCCTCCATTTCTCTGTAATCTCTGTCAGAGTTTTTTCTTTTTGCAATTTCAAGTGCCTTACGGGATAATAAAATATACATCATCCTGTCATCGCCTTTAAAACATCCAAGATGTTTTCTGACTGTGCTGACATCGTTACGCTCTAACGGTCCGGTAAGGGAGTCCTCAAGGCTATTGTTTTCCAGATGTTTTAAATTATTCAAAGCAAGTGGATAGATTGCGGTAAGTGCATCCTCTTTAGAGAAACCACAGGCTGCAAGCTCATCAACTGCCGTCTCCATTAATCCCATTAAAAGATTGCTGGCAAACACCGCAGCTCCATGATACCTTGCCTTCATATCCGGCTGTATAAATATCACTTTATTGCCACACTGCCTTATCAGGGAAGCAACACAATCCCTGTGGGTATCCGGTCCTTCAATTGTAAATAACGTGGATGTAAGTTCTTTGTAAGAATCATATTTATTATTGATTGCAAAGAACGGATGAACTGAATAACCGGTGCATCCGGTTATGTCCGAAAAGATTTCTGATGATAGTGCCCCACTACAATGACAGATTATCCTGTCCGATATACCTGCCCTTTTTAAACTCTCCGCTACTTCTCTGATGTTTCCGTCAGTAACGGTCAAAAAAATAATATCGCATATGCCTGCCAGCCGTGTAATTGAATCAAACGCTTCTGAACAGGTAAATGCAGCGGCTTCCTCAGCCGATTTATAATTGCGGCTGTAATATCCTGCAACATCAAGTCCGTTGACGGCAAAATATTTTCCCAGGGTAAATCCTACTTTCCCTGCGCCAATAAATCCTATTCTCATACGCATTCCTCCGTTAAAGTCCTACTTGTAAAAACAATGTAAGCAATAAAAGCATATGGGTCAAAATTAATCAGGTACAGCTTCTTTCCGAATACCATCCTTGCATACTATATCATTTAATAAATAATAAATCAAGCTCGGTTATTATTTAATTAAATATCACACATAGATTGTTAATAATCTCCTCCTGTTCATAAATTCCGTAATATTTTCTATACACGTTATAGGCTCCCTGCACCCTGAATGTAATAGATATATTAAGCCTTATATCATCTTTAAATTCCGGATGAATGGTAAAAATACTTTTTTTAATCTTATCCTCAATTTTTTCAGGAAGTACAATTGCCTGATTGTCTGCAAACACAATATCAATCAGTGCTTTAGACGCAGACGTAGCATAAAAGAGTGTTCTTGTAAAACCTTCCGTATCAGAAAGAATTGTTTCAGGATTCTCTATATTAGAAAATACTTCCTCAATTACTTCCTCCTGGATTGATGATGACAGATCATATACATCCTGATAATGGAGGTAAAATGTTGCCTTGCTGATTTCTGCTTTTTCAGTCAGTTCCTTTATTGTAATCTTTTCAAGAGGCTTATGTGACCTTAATTCAATAAATGCATTACGGATTGCAGCCAAAGTTTTTTTCATTCTTAAATCCATTTTATTATCCTTTTTCCTCTATGTGTCTATTAATTGACTAATTTTAAAAATAGCACGTTGTTTTTTAGACTGGTGTCTATTATCTTTATAACAGAAATACAGAATAAGTCAAGAGGTAAACAATATGGACAATTATGGTTTTTATACAGGAAAAATATTTGATGCCCATGAATGGTTGGGCGCCCATGTGGAGGATGACGGTGTAGTTTTCAGAACATTCGCTCCATCTGCTTCAGGTGTGGTTCTTCTTCATAAAGGCAGGGAAATCCCTATGAACTGCATTTCCGACGGCAATTTCTATGAAGTAAAAGTTGCTGATGCAGCCTGTGGTGACACCTATGAATACAGAATTTACCATCACGGAAGCCAATATACCGACCACTGTGACCCTTATGGTTTTGGTATGGAATTAAGACCTGACCACAAATCAATTATAAGAAATCTTTCCTCATACAAATTCAGGGACAGTGCATGGATTAAGAACAGGACTTCATGTATTAACGGTCCTCTTAACATATATGAATTACATGCCGGTTCTTGGAAAAAGAAAGGTGATGGCCCTACCGACTGGTATAATTACAGGGAACTTGTAAAACTACTCATTCCTTATCTTAAGGAAAACGGGTACAATTACATCGAACTTCTTCCAATCAGCGAGCATCCATGCGATGAAAGCTGGGGTTACCAGAATACCGGCTTCTTTGCCCCTACAAGCACCGCCGAAGACCTTATGTATATGATAGATGAACTTCACCGTAACAAAATCGGTGCAATACTTGATTTTGTGCCTGTGCACTTTGCTGTAGATTACTATGGTCTTGCCAAATATGACGGTTCTGCACTTTACGAATATCCTAACAATGACGTAGGTATCAGTGAATGGGGCAGCAATAACTTTATGCATTCAAGAGGTGAGGTCAGAAGTTTTCTCCAGTCATGTGCCAACTACTGGCTCCGGACTTTCCATTTTGATGGTCTCAGAATGGATGCTATCAGCCGTATAATTTATTGGCATGGTGATGAAAAAAGAGGTGTTAACGGTAATGCCGTTGATTTCATCAAATATATGAATCAGGGACTCAAAGACAGAAATCCCGGATGTTTCCTTGCTGCCGAGGACTCAACCAATTTTTCCAATGTTACCAAATCAGTGTCAGAAGGCGGACTTGGATTTGATTACAAATGGGATATGGGCTGGATGCATGATACATTATCATATTTTCAGATGTCACCGGACGACAGATATAACAATTACCATAAGCTCACTTTCTCCATGATGTACTACTATAATGAAAAGTTTCTTCTGCCTCTCTCCCACGACGAAGTGGTTCACGGCAAAGCTACAATTTTACAGAAAATGTATGGAGACTACGATATTAAGTTTCCTCAGGCAAGAGCTTTTTATATGTATATGATGGTTCATCCCGGCAAAAAGCTTAATTTCATGGGTAATGAACTCGGTCAGTTCAGGGAATGGGACGAAAAAAGAGAACAAGACTTTATGCTTCTTGATTTTCCCATCCATAGGGCATTTAACAATTACATTGCAGATCTTAACAAAAATTATCTTTCCCACCCGGCTTTTTTCGGAAAAGAATATGATTATGATGGTTTTAAATGGCTGGACTGTAACTCCCCTGACCGACTTATGTACTCTATTCTGAGAGAAGATAATAAAAGCCGTATATTTGCCATATTTAACTTCAGCAAATATGAGCAGATTGATTACCGGATTGAACTTCCGGACAATAAGGGTGTAAATATCCTTATGAACAGTGATTGGAAATGTTATGGCGGAAATGCCGATGAAAACAATGTGTTCTGGCATATTGACGGCAACACATTAACCTGCACAATGCCACGATTCAGTGCCGCATTATTTGAATTAAAATAAATCACTGAGAACATACGCCTCCTGTTGTCAGATTTACAGGTCTGACTTCCGGATGGCGGTATGCCCTCAGTGATTTTTTATATTATCCTATGTTATTACACGGCAACAACAAGGAAAAATTTAATAAGGAATATAATTGAAATTATATAAGTAAGAATTGAAACTTCCTTAGCCTTACCTGTGAATAATTTAATTACTGTGTAAGCAATTAATCCTAATCCAATACCATGTCCGATAGATCCTGATATAGGCATTGAAATTAACATAAGTGCTACAGGAACTGTCTGTGTCATATCATCAAAGTTAATTTTCTTAAGACCACTAATCATAAGGATACCAACATAGATGAGCGCTGCTGATGTAGCGGCAGGTGGAATAATTGCTGCAATAGGTGCAATAAACATACATGCAAGGAAAAGAATACCTGTTACCAAAGCTGTAAGACCTGTACGTCCGCCGGCTTCAACACCTGAAGCTGATTCTACGAATGTTGTAACTGTAGAAGTACCTGTTGCAGAGCCTACTACTGTTGCTACAGCATCTGAAATCAATGCCTGCTTCATGTTAGGCATCTCGCCATTTTCATCAACCATACCGGCTCTTGAAGCAGTTCCCACAAGAGTTCCGATTGTATCAAACATATCGATAATACAGAATGTAATTATCAGCGTAATTGCTGTAAACCATCCAATTTCAACAAATCCTGAAAAATTGAACTTGAATAATGTTGTATCCGCCATATCTGCGAATGGAGGTACAAAAGAAGCACCCTTAAGTGATGCAAATGGATTAGTATCAAGGAAGATAGCTTCGCCTGCCCAATAGATAACACAAGAAGCAAGCATACCAAGTAAAACGGCACCTTTAACTTTCTTATGAGCAAGTATAATGATAACAAATAATCCGATAAACATTGTCACTACAGCTAAAACCATTGCTGAGTAACCTGAGCCCATTGTATCTCTTGCAAGACCCGGTGTTAATGAACCGAAAAAGTCTCTCATTACATAGAAAGGGCCACCCTTATCACTATAAATACCCGCATTAGAACCAAAACCAATGTTCATAAGCATAAGACCGATTGCCGGAGCAATACCAAGTCGTACTCCCAAAGGAATTGCCTGAACAATTTTCTCACGTACATTAAGTACAGAAAGAATAAAGAAAATAATACCTTCAATAAGGATTATGCAAAGTCCAGCCTGAAATGATTCAGTGTAACTTAATCCAGTAATTGAAACAATATTACTTACAACTATAGCAAAAAAGCTGTTAAGTCCCATACCCGGTGCAAGGGCAAAAGGCTTGTTGGCAAGAAATGCCATTACGAACATACCGATTGCAGAAGCAATACATGTTGCGAGGAACACACCGTTCCATAACTCTGTTCCACCATTGGCACCAAAAGCCGTTAACAGGTTAGGATTTAATGCAATGATATAAGCCATTGTCATAAATGTGGTAAGACCTGCAACTATCTCAGTACGAACAGTAGTACCATTCTCTTTGAGTTTAAAAAGTTTTCCCATCTTTTCCTCCTTGGAATTTAATCGAGTGCTAAAATTATGCACTACTCATTTTAACACATTAACGTGTGTTATTTCAATATTTTTTCGTAACATTCCGGTCTTCTGTCTCTGAAAAGTCCCCACTCAAGTCGCATTGCGGCTATTTCATCAAGGTCAAATTCCTGTAAAAGAATGTCATCGCCTTTTCTTCCCGACTCACAGAGCAGTTCGCCCGTAGCATCAGTAATAAATCCGGAACCGTAAAACTCCAGTGAAGAACTCTGGTTTCCGTTGGCATCACACGGCGTTACTTCTTCAAGGCCGTATCTGTTGGCTGCTATAACAGGAATAATATTAGCTGCGGCATGACCTTTCATAACATTACGCCAGTGCTTCATGCTGTCACAGTTAAGGATAGGTTCACTGCCAATCGCCGTAGGATAAAATAAAAGCTCTGCCCCATTAAGTGTGAGGCACCTTGCTGTTTCCGGAAACCACTGGTCCCAGCATATACCAATTCCTATCTGTCCGTAAGTTGTTTTAAATGTCACAAATCCTGTATTTCCCGGAGTAAAATAAAATTTTTCCTGATAAAAATGGTCATCCGGAATATGTGTTTTCCTGTAAATTCCAAGTATTTTTCCGCAGTCAAGTACCACAACAGTATTATACAGAACATTTCCGTCCTTTTCATAAATACTCAATGGCAGAACAATATTTAGTTCCTCAGACACAGGCAGAAAATGTTTTACTGCATCATTATCCTCAACCGGTTTTGCAAATCCGTAGTACTCATATCGTCTTTCCTGGCAAAAATATTGTCTCTCAAAAAGTTCAGGAAGCAGAATAATTTCTGCTCCTTTTTCTGCGGCAGTCCTTACAAGTCTGTCTGCCGTAAGAATATTTTCATTAACTTCCCTGCTGCACTTCATCTGAATGGAAGCAACACATACTTTTCTCATTATTTTCCTCCTTTAGGAATCTGTTGGGTAATGCAATGAATATTTCCTCCTCCAAGCAAAATCACATCTGCTTTGACAGGGCATACCGTCCTGCCGGGAAATTCCTTTTGCAGAATATTAACCGCTGTTTCATCATTAACATCACCAAATTGTGGAACAATAACACTTTTATTGGATATATAGAAATTAACATAACTGGCAGCCAGCCGTTCTCCTGCTTCTCTCACATCCTCGCCTTCTTCAAACATATATCCTTTTAGGTCACTTTCTTTAACAAGGACAGGAGTTGAAGGAATCGGCAGTTTAACAATCTCAATAGCTCTTCCCATTGCATCTTTTTGTTGTAAAAGATATTCTTCACATCTTCTGCTCATCTCATATTGAGGATCATTTTTATCATCAGTCCACGCAAGCACTACTCTGCCCGGTCTTGTAAATGCACATATGTTGTCAACATGCTCATTAGTCTCATCATTATATATACCGCAAGGGAGCCAGAGAACTTTTTTGCCGCCGAGTGTTTTAAGAAGTATATCCTCAATCTCATTTTTGGTCATTGAAGGATTACGGCCCTTGCTTAAAAGACATGCTTCCGTAGTAAGAATTGTGCCTTCTCCGTCGCTGTGAATCGAACCGCCTTCAAGTACAAAAGGATGGGCGTCAAAAATCATATCTCCTGTATACTTTAAAAACCGGGAAGCTACCTTGTCATCTTTGTCATAATGCATATAAAGCCCGTCAAAGCTGCCTCCCCATGCGTTAAATTTCCAGTTAATTCCCATTCTGTTGCCTTTATCGTCAACAACATAGGTAGGTCCCACATCTCTTGCCCATGCATCATCGCTTTCTATAATCACAGCCTCCATATTTTCCTTAAGACTGTTTTTAACTTCTTCAATATGACATTCATCCGCAAGCATATATACTTTTTCACTTTTAGCAATGGCTTTGGCAACTTCCATAAAAGCTTTTTGGGCATCTCTGCCGTTATAAGGCCAGCTGCCCTGTCGCACGGGCCATATCATAATACAGCCGTCATGGGGTTCAAATTCACCGGGCATACGGTAATTTTTTATTATACTATAGTCCATTATCTATGAAAGCCTTTCTTTAAAGTCATTATATCCAAAAGATTTTATCAGACGGCAATCCCCGTTTCTATCCATTGAATATATGGATGGAAGCGGTATCCCGTTAAATGTATTATTTTTTACCATGGAATAAATCGCCATATCACAAAAAGTCAGGCGTTCGCCAATCTGAACATCATGGTCAAATCTGTAATTACCGATAATGTCACCGGCAAGACAGGTATTTCCGCCAAGCCTGTAGTCAAATTTTTTTTCCGGAATCTCTATAATGCTACCTTCTGATAATGGTGGTGTGTACGGCATTTCAAGCACATCCGGCATA
>ENA-OOQO01001124-OOQO01001124.1-human-gut-metagenome-genome-assembly--contig:-NODE-1124-length-13960-cov-1.935275_pt1 | contig 13960 bp, 12 predicted proteins | sample MGYA00241088_ERZ501162 | MGnify/ENA primary metagenome ERZ501162 (study PRJEB25962, sample SAMEA2042497) | human gut metagenome | biome: human gut; feature: human-associated habitat; material: faeces... | reverse complement strand
AAAGCAAAATAACAATAGGAGAAAAACAAAAAACATAAGAAGGAGGAAATAAAGAAAATGGAAAATAAAAACAAAGGTATAACTTTAATTGCGCTAATAATAACAATAATAGTAATGCTAATATTAGTAGCAGTAAGTGTAAATATTTTAATTAAAAGCAATTTAATAGGAACAGCCGAAAAAGCAACGAACAAATACAAAACAGCATCTGAGGAAGAATCAAAAGGTGGAGTAATTGAAATAGATGGAAAGAAATATAATTCAATAGAAGATTATATGAAAGAAAAAGAGGGAGAAAAAGAAGAAAAATTACCAGATATAAAAGCAGGAGAAAGAGCAACAGCAAATTCAAATTACAATGGAGCAGTAATACCAGCTGGCTTTACAGTATCAAAAGCAGAAGGAGAGACAACAATAGATGGAGGACTAGTAATCTATTTAATAAATGATAAAACAGAAGAAGAAATAAAAAAATTAACGTGGACAGGCACAGAATTAGAAAATTTAAAAAAGACATATGACCAATTTGTATGGATACCAATATCACATGAACAAATAAATAACATGTTTATATGCCAGGTAAAAACGACAAGTAATGGCAGTTGTAATATAGTAGCAGAAAATGGAACAGCTAAATGCACAACTCATAATTCAACACAAATGGCAGGCAGACTATATGCAACAAGTTTAGGAGAAAACTACTATAAGAAAGCATATACAGAAGTATATACAGCAAATTCAGGGCTTCGTGAACCAGATGTGGTAACTGGAAACAGTACAGGAGATGGAACAAGTTATGATGAAAGTTCAATTTGCTTAGGATATATGTCAGAATTAACAGGGGACAATACAAGTTATGTAAGTACAGCAAAATTTAAAGAAACACTGCAAAACGAATATAATGAGATAGTAGCATTAGTTTATAATGCAGGAGGATATTACGTAGGTAGATATGAAACAAGCAATATAACAACAACAAAAGGAACAGCAATAAACGTAGTAGCAGGAACAAATTTTGGAATATCAAATATTTATTGGTACTATATGTATGCACAGCAAAAGGCTTATGCAGCAAATAAAGGTTTAGAAAATAAAGTAAAAAGTAGTATGATACTAGGTACATGTCACGACCAAATGTTAGAATTTGTAAATGTAGAAGGGAAATATGATGTAACAAAAGCAGAAAATGTAGAACATAACTTTTCTGGTAACTATAATACTGGAAGCCAAAGTACAGATATGTCAAAGAATATATATGATTTAGAAGGCAACGTAAGAGAAATGACTACAGAGGCGAACAACACCAACATTCGAGTTTGCAGAGGCCGGCGCTTACAGCGACAGTTTTTCTGCTAGTTGTCGTTTCAGCAAATTTCCGGGCTACAGCGGCGCAGACATACGGTTCTAGAGCCACACTTTTTGTAATGCTGTAAGCTTGCAGGCGATGTAGATTGGATTTAGTGATACTTAAGTATTGCTAAATCCTTATTTAATTTTCAATGTACTTTATATAATTTAATCAAATTATGCTAAAACTATTGAAAAACATGGCTGTTTAAGTGTATAATATTAAGGAGTTTAGGAGGGAGAATATGGAAACAATTGATTTAAAAGATAAGTATTTAAAATTTTTTGAAAGTAAAGGACATAAAGTTATTCCTAGTGCCCCAATAATACCAGAAAATGACCCAACATGTTTATTTAACACAGCGGGTATGCAACCACTAGTGCCATACTTAAAAGGAGAACCACACCCAGAGGGAAAACGTTTAACAGATGTTCAAAAATGTTTTAGAACAAACGATTTAGATTCAATAGGAGATACCACACACCATACATTTTTCGAAATGCTTGGAAATTGGTCTTTAGGAGATTATTTTAAGGAAGATGCAATTGCGTGGAGTTATGAGTTTTTAACAAAGACATTAAATATACCAGCAGAGCGTTTAGCTGTAACTGTATTTAAGGGAAATCATTTAGTTCCTGCTGATAATGAATCTGCTGAAATTTGGAAAAAAGCTGGAATTAAAGAAGATAGAATAGCTTTCTTAGGTGAAGAAGATAACTGGTGGCCAAACATGGAACTTACAGGACCTTGTGGACCAGATACAGAAATTTTCTACTGGAGAAGCAATGAAGCAATTCCAGAGAAATTTGACCCAGAAAATGAAAATTGGGTTGAGATTTGGAATAATGTATTTATGCAATACAACCATGAAACAGATGGTACATTTAAACCTCTAAAAAATAAAAATGTAGATACAGGACTTGGAGTAGAAAGAGTAACAGCAATACTTGAAGGATATACAGATAACTATAAATCATCAGTTTGGAGAGATGTAATTTCAAAAATAGAAGAAATATCTGGTTTATCTTATGAAGATGAAAAAAATGCTAGAGCAATGAGAATTATTGCAGACCATATAAGAGCAGTTGTTATGATAGCAGGTGATGATGCTGGAATTAAACCATCAAACACAGACCAAGGCTACATTTTGAGAAGATTAATAAGAAGAATAATTCGTTATGCTAAAAAGTTAAATATAGATATAAATAGCGATTGGGAACAAACATTAGCAACAATGATAATTGAAAAATATTCAAAATACTATTCAGAACTTGAAAGAAACAAAGACGTTATATTACAAGTTTTAAAAGATGAAAAAGTTAAATTTAATAGAACACTTGAAAAAGGTTTAAGAGAGTTTGAAAAAGAAACAAGAAATATAGAAGGAAAAGAAATTAATAAAGACATTGCCTTTAGACTATATGATACTTATGGCTTTCCAATTGAATTAACAGAGGAACTTGCAAAAGAAAATGGCTTAACTGTTGATACAGAAGGCTTTAAACATAAATTTGCAGAACACCAAGAAAAATCAAGAGAAGGAGCTAGTCAAAAATTCAAAGGTGGTTTAGCATCTACTGGAGAAATGGAAACAAAATACCACACAGCAACACACCTTTTAAATGCTGCATTAAAGAAAGTTCTTGGACCTCATGTACATCAAAAAGGAAGCAACATTACAGCTGAAAGAATGAGATTTGACTTTTCACACAATAGCAAAATGACAGAAGAAGAAAAACAAAAAACAGAGGACTTAGTTAATGAATATATAAAAATGGCAATACCAGTTGAAAAGTTAGAAATGAAAAAGGAAGATGCAATAAATGCAGGTGCTGAAGCAATGTTTGCTGATAAATATGGAGACATAGTATCAGTTTATAAAATTGGTGATATATCAATGGAATTATGCGGAGGACCTCATGTTCACAACACAAGCGAATTAGGACATTTTAAAATTAAAAAAGAAGAAGCATCATCAGCAGGTGTAAGACGTATTAAAGCTATATTAGAGTAAGGAAAGGAAGATTAAAATGGAAGATTGTATTTTTTGTAAAATAATTAATAGAGAAATTCCATCAGACATAGTTTATGAAGATGATGAAGTAATTGCATTTAAAGATATTAGACCAGTAACACCAGTTCATATATTAGTAATTCCTAAAAAACATATATCAAGCTTAGTAGAATTAACTGAAGAAGATGAAGCTGTTATTGGAAAAATTTACACAGTTATAAACAAAGTGGCTAAAGATGCTGGCATATTAGAAAAAGGCTTTAGAGTAATAGTAAACTGTGGAGATGATGGAGGACAAGAAGTTAAACACATACATTTCCATGTACTAGGTGGAAAGAAACTTGGAGTAAAAATAGCATAGTTAAAAAGATGTTCATTTTAAATAAATGAGCATCTTTTTTAACTAAATACAATTTAAATCATATTATAAGTATGAAATGTATTTTGCGTGGGGGTGGAAGCTTTTTTAGTATCCCACCCAGAGCCTAAATTATAAAACTAATAATTTAAACTAGCATCCTCCACAACCATTGTTACCTCCACAACAGCAGCAGATTATTATTAAAAGAATTATAATCCAGCAGCAATCGTTTCCAAATCCGAAACCACCGCATCCGCATCCTCTATTTTCTGGCATACTACTTTCACCTCCCTAGTAATGAAAAATCTTCAAGTCTTTTTCATTTGTTATGTTATATACTATTCTTAATACAAAAAATGTGTTACAAAAATTCTTACAAAAAATCTTGATTTTTAGTTCCATTTAACATATAATCTTTAAGTAGTAGGTGAAATAGATGTTAGAGAAAAATCAAGTATTTGAAACACAAATTATAGATAATGGCTATCAAGGAGAAGGAATAGCTAAGATAGATAACTTTCCAATTTTTGTTCCAGGAGGAATAAAAGGAGAAGAAGTTGAAATTAAAATTTTAAAGGTATTATCAAATTACGCATATGGAAAAATTACCAGAATAATAAAACCTTCAGAACATAGAAGAGAAGCAGATTGCAAGGAATTTTCAAAATGTGGTGGATGTAACTTAAGACACATGGATTATAACTACACACTTGCCTTGAAAAAAGCTAATGTAGAGAATTGTTTATACAAAGCATTAAACAGAAAAATTAAAGTAAATGATGTTATAGGAATGGAAAAACCTATGCATTACAGAAATAAACTTCAATTCCCAGTAGGAGAAGATTCAAATGGCAACATGGTTATGGGAGTATACTCAGAAAGAACCCATAATATAGTTCCAGTGCAAAACTGCTATATTCAAAATGAAGAATGCAATAAAATTGCAAATGATGTTTTAGAATTTTTAAAAACCAATAAAACATCTGCATACAATGAAGCTACATTAAAAGGAACAGTAAGACACATTATTGTAAGAATGGGTATAAAAACTCATGAGGCATTAGTTACAATAATTGTAAATGATAATGGTTTAAAAAATGAAAATGAACTTGTAGAATTCTTGAAAACAAAGTATCCATGTATAAAAACTATAGTTAAAAATTATAATACTAAAAATACAAACGTTATACTGGGCGACAAAACAGAAGTAATTTATGGTGATGGCTATATTTATGATATTTTATGTGGCTACAAATTCAAAATATCTCCACTATCATTTTACCAGGTAAACCCAATACAAACAGAGATACTATATAATACAGCAATAAAATTTGCAACAAACGATACTAACGAAACAGCTAAAACCATTGCGTTAGACCTATACTGTGGAATAGGAACAATTGGAATATGCTCTGCAAAGCACTTTAAAAAGATATATGGCATAGAAATTGTTAAACAAGCAATAGATGATGCAAAAGAAAATGCTAAATTGAATAACCTACAAAACACAGAATTTTATGCAGGAGATGTAGAAGAAGTACTACCAGAGATTTTAAAAGATATAGAAAACAAACCAGAAACAGTATTCGTAGATCCACCAAGAAAAGGTTTAGATAATAAAACAATAGATGTACTTAAAAACTTAAGACCAAAAACAATTGTATATGTAAGTTGCAACCCAGCAACACTTGCAAGAGATTTGAAACTATTAGAGGAAAAGTATGAAATAAAAGAAATACAGCCAGTAGATATGTTTCCGTATACAAGCCACGTGGAGTGTTGTGCGTTGCTATATCTAAAGTTTTGATGCAATAGTCAAATTTAACGTTTTAATACGTTATAAGTAGTTATTCAATATAAAAACTGCTAATTTCAGAAAAAAACTACAAAACAAACGTTTGACAATATCCTAAAAGTGTTATATAATAGCAAAAAACAAACAAGGATGTGGTGTTATGCAAGAAAATAAATTAGCAATATTTGAAGAAAAAGAAATAAGAAGAGAATGGTACAAAGAAGATTGGTATTTTTCTGTTGTAGATGTTATAGAGGCTTTGGTTGAAAATAATAAAAGACCAAGGAAGTATTGGAGTGATTTAAAACAAAAGCTTATTTTAGAAGGGTTTGTTGAAGTGTCCGAAAAAATCGGACAGTTGAAAATGTTGGCAAAAGATGGAAAAATGAGATTAACAGATGTAGCAGATACAAAAACATTATTAAGAATTATACAAACAATACCATCTCCGAAAGCCGAGCCTTTTAAAAGATGGTTAGCACAAGTAGGAAGTGAAAGGTTAGAAGAAATTGTAAACCCAGAACTTGCTATTAATAGAGCAAAAGAAATATATATAAGAAAAGGGTATGAAGATACATGGATTGCACAAAGGCTAAAAACAATAGATAACAGAAAAGAGTTAACTGACACATGGAAAGAAAGAGGCGCAAAGGATAGAGATTATGCAATTTTAACAGATGAAATATATAAAAGTACATTTAATATGAATACAGCCCAATATAAAGAGTTAAAAGGAATTAGTAGAACTAAAAGAAATTTAAGAGATAGTATGGGAAAATTAGAACTTGCAATTACGAATTTGGCAGAAGTTACGGCAAATGAAATGCATAATACTAACAATAGTTTTGGACTAGAAGAATTAAGAGACGATGTACAAGAGGCTGGAAAAATAACAGGTAAAGCTAGAAAAGAAATTGAAGAAAAGATTGGAAAGAAAGTTGCAGAGAAAACAAATTATAATAGTTTGACAAAATCTAACGTGAAAAAACTAACTAGTAAAAAAGAAGAATATTAAAATATTACAGGTGTAAAAATAAAAAATAGGAGAATATACTATGGATAAAGCTAAGGCAATGGAATTAGCTAATAAGATTTTAAATGCAAATAAAAAAGATGCGAGTTTTTTTGATTTTATTAATGAACAATTTCAAGATGACAGTGCTATAGTAAGTTTTATAGAGCAGATTGATTTAATGCTAGAACAAAACTATAACCCTGAAATGACAGAGATAAAGTATATACTTGTGTCTATAATTAAAGACAATAATATAAGAGATCGGATACATAAACCAATTAGAAGGTTTAACTGAAGAAGAAAGAGAACAAATTTTAGATAATCTTCCAAGCGATTACTTTAAAAGACAAATTATATTAGGAATGAAAAACAAATTACCATACATAGACAAAATTATGGCTACAAAATCAAAAGCAAGGGTTATAAGCACACTAAACAGTGAAGAATTAAGAGATTATTTAGATAAAAAGACAGACAAAGAGAAAAAAGAAATTATAAAAAACTTACCAGATAAATTAAAAGTGCAATGTATATATGATGAAAATTTAAGTAAAGAAGAAGTAAATAATATCATTTTAGAATTAAAAGACATAAATGCAATATTAGAGCTATCACCAGATCATTTAAAAGTCTGGAGACAATATGGTGATGCACAAGTAATTTCTGAAAATATTGATATCTTTATGCAAAAAGAACAAAATTTAAATAAAGACGATATACAAGCTAGAAAAGATATATTATCAAGAATGTATCAGAAAAATCATAGAATTTATAATACCATAAACTTTGATTTATTAGATGAACGATATATAAATCTTTTTGGTGAAGATAAAATCAACCAATTTGCATCTTTTCCAAAACAACAGGAAATGCTACTAGCATTGGGCAGTAGAGAAGATTTTAGTTTGGAGATTCTAGCAAAATGTATTGAAGAACATAATGATGATAACACATGGACACGGTCTAGCTGATAAATTACTAAAACAATTAGCAAGTAGTGAATATGAGGCACTATTAAAAAGTATAAAGTCTCTAGAAAATATAGATATAAGAAGATTAAGTTCTATATTGCAACAAAACAATGTGTTTGAGATTTCTAAAGTAGAAGATATAGAAAATTTTGATAGCATTAGAGAAAAAAAGTGCGAAGAATGGATAAAAAGTGAAGATATATCAAAAAAGAAGTTAGCTGTATTGGAAAAAATATTTGGTCAAGACTTAAGTGAAACATATGAAATATTAGAAAAATATAGTGAAGATATTGAAGCAATTTCAGATAAAGATTTAAAAACTTATGTGAAAAATTTACAAGTGATTTATAATTCAAATGATGGAGCATTACTTGAAAAAATATATGCAGAAGTAAAAGAAACTAGATTAGTTAATCAAATTGGAATAGAAAAAGCGTTAAAAGCAGAATATGGCAAACTATTGAATGATGGTTTACTAAGTGTGAATAATAGTTTAATTAAACTAAATGAACTTGGCAGTAATGTATATGATGCAGGAACAGATTTTAAAATTATTATGACATCTGTTGGAGCATATTATGATCAAACGAAAAGACGAACTAATTATCGCGAAGATTGGAATAGAGCAGATATAGAGTGCCAACACGTGTGTACAAGTTATATAAGAAATGATATGATTGGGACAGCACCAATTAATAATATATGTTATGGCTTTAGTGAAATGGCAGAAGGTTCCTTAATAATGCGGAGATGCTGGAGATACTACATCCACAACAAGAGGATTTTCATCAAGATCTTATGGAGAAGAAAAATATTATTCGCCAGATAATTTAGTAAACAATACTGTGCTATATAATGAGCTTGATTTTTCAAGACAACAAAACGGAGAAAAGAAACAACCTGATTATATACTGGTATTTAAAAAAGATGGACAAATTTTAAATTTAGATGAAGCAAAGAAAGCACAATTGGACTGGGATGGAAAATTACCAATCGTTGTAGTTGATGTTGATAGATGTTTAGAAACAGAAAAAGCAAAAGTAGAGAAGTTAAAACGACAATATGAAGAGACACCTACTGAACAACTTGCTCAACAAATACGCCAAAAGGTTAGAAACAACAGGGTTACATATTCTAAATTTTGCCCAGAAATAGAAGATTTCTTGAAAGAACAACCAAACAGAGAAAAAATTGAAACAAAAAAGACGTTGAAAAATTCTATTGGAGAAAAAGTTGAAAATGCATATAAAAAAGTGAAACAAAAATCAGCAGGTTTAGTAGGAATATCAACAGCTAAAAAAGGAAATTTTATGAAGCTTATTGAAAACATAAAATCAGGAATTGAAGAATATAAACATTATAAACATCCAAGACATTCAAATGCACTAACCGTGCAAAATAGCAAGAGTAGGAACATCTTTAACTATATACAAGCAAAAAGGTTAGGGAGAAAGTATGGCGATGTTTTGTATAAACATTTTAAAGTAATGGATGATGTTAATAGCTATGATTTATTAATAAACTTATTTGGAAGAAGGAATATTGAAAGGGCATTAGATAACAAGGAGGCAACAACATCACAAATTGCTGATAAACTTTTTGAAAAGTGCAATATAGAAAATTTAGACAAAAAGCAAGCAAATTACGTGTTACAAAGCATGAGAAATTGCATAACCTTTAATAGAGCAACAGGTCTAGACTTATCTGAAATTCAACATGGAATTAACCCAGAGACTTTTGCTAGAGCATCATTAGGTAATAAAAATATGCTAGATATATTTGAAGAAAATGAAGTAACTAAAGATATTCTTAAAGAAATATATGGGTTATATGGCAAAGAGTTAGTAGAATGTTATAATAACGATGCATATTTGAGAAATAAAACTATATTAAAACTAGATGGAAAAAATGAAAAGACAAATGCAGTAGGTGGTTTGCAAGACCATGTAACATATTACTCCAATGAAGATTTTAATATGATATTTCAAAAGTATTTCAATGATAAAGAACTATCAAAAACTGAACAATACATTTTAATTGGACTATTAGCGAAGGAAGCTGACTTAATTGGAACATATACTGTTAAACATTTAAGAGAACATCCAGAATATATAAAATCAGAGATTGGTGTTGGAATTTTTGATAATATAGTGCTTTCAGGGAAAACATATACTAATAAGGAAAGAAAAGAAATAGCAACACTTGGCCAAGTATGGAGTAAAGATGATTTAAACAGATATCATAACCTTGGGTTGTTAAGACAAAGATTAGAAAGTTTACCTGAAACTCAAGATACATTAAAAACAAAACACGCTATTGATGAGATCCTAGCAAAACCATTAAGTGAAATAGCAACAAGAAGTAGTGAAATTTCGGAGTTTATGGACACGGCATTTATGAGTTATGAAATAGAAAATAGAAATCAAATTGTAGAAAGCGTATATAACCCAGAAAAAACACAGGAAATTGTAATAACAGATTTAGCACAAATGGGTTCAGCTGCAATGTTACATTTTTTCAACCCTAATAGAACAATGTCAAATTTTGATGCATATGTAAGTGACTTAGAAGAAAAACGTTCAAAAGAACTAAATAGAGAATTCAAATTTTCAGAAGATGAAAAAAGACAGATGTTATTACAATATCAAGCCAAAGAAAATCATTATATAACAGACTATGCTTTAGATTTTGAAGGAATAGGGCAAGTAGGAACTTTTGATACAAGATATGTTACTAATACTTCAAATCAATTATGTGCAATGGTTACAACACCTAAAGAAATTCTTGAGGGCAAAGGAATAAGAGGGCAAATAGCACTTGGATTTTCAAGAAAAACATTAAACCCAGAACTAATTGCAACAGTTTCTAGCAAAAATATACATTCCAATAAAGGAATAGACTATGTAGAAAGTAATAATGAATTTGAAGATTTTTCAGCTTCGTATGATGACTTAACATCAACAGATAAAAAGTTTGGTGATAATACTGAAGTTGTACTATTTAGAAATTCATACGAGAGTTCTTTAAAGCCATCATATGTAATGTATATAGGAAACGACAAATTAGACTCAGCAGTGGAAAAGAAAAACATAGAATTAATAAAAGAACAAATGAAAGAAGCAGGATTAGATGTTCCACTAGTAATATTTGATAGATTTTCTATTAAAGAAAAAATTAAAGATGATAAATTAGAACAAAAACAAAATGAGGATGAAAGATTTTAATTTAATCAAAAGAAAGGATGATTTTTATGGAAAAGAAAATTGAAGAATTGAATGGTTTTAGAGATTTAAGGATAGTTGATAATTTTTATCAAACATCAAGCTTTTTCCCCATGCCAACAACCGAGATAGGAACATTAAGTGAAGATGGACAGACAAATATTGGTTCATATTCACTATGCTTTCCTTACTATATTGCGGGAAAAGATTATTATGCAATGGTGCTTTGTTGCAGAAATAGTTCAAATACTGCCAAAAACATTCTAAGAACAGGAAAGTGTTCAATTAATTTTATAACAGATAAGAGAAAATATTTCAAAGAAGCGGTTAGATTAGGTTATCCAGGAGAAACTACAGAAGAGAAGATGAAAGATTGTATATTTACCCTAGTTGATGGAAAAAGAGCAAGAGAAAACCCAAATGAAGCATTTCCAAAGATTATAAGCGAGGCATTTCAAGTTTTTGAATGTACATGGGTAAAAGAATTAGATGGAGCTCAAAATGATACTATTCAAGAAGAATACTTACCACCTTACCATGATTTTAACGGAATAACAAGTAAATTTGGTGCACACTTTATTTTAAAAATAGACCACATTTTAATGAAACCAAAATATTATGATGCAATAATAGATGGTGTAACATCAACATCGTTCCCACAAGTTCCAGTAGACTATGGATATAGAGATAATAAAAATTTCTGGTACACAAGATTTAAAAGACCTATATCAGAGCCAATTCCAGCAAGTAAAGGAATTAGCTTAGATACAGTAAAATACGCTGCATCAAGAATAGATCCAGATGTTAAATTTACAGATGAAGCATGTGCAAAACTTGTAAAAGTTCCAAGAGTATTTTTAAGCACAGTTCTAAAAGGCTGTGTATCTTGGGCAAAGGAAAACAATGTTAACTTAATTACAGAAAAAGAAATGGCAACAATACAAGATAAACGTAACAAAGAGAAAAAATGAGTAAGGAGAGCCAAATATGGGAAAACACAGTAGAAGGGCAAATAAAAGTATAATAGCGATAATAGTCATTTTGGTAATTATTGCTATAACAACTTTTTTATTTAAGAAAAATCAAAAAAGTATAAATGGCGAAAGCATAATAGAAGGAATTAAAATAGATCAAACAAAAATAACAAGTAAAAAAACCGAAAGAATGCTACAATTAGAAGAACTACAAAAAGAAAATTCAGACATTATTGGATATATTGAAATTGCGGGAACAAATATAAGCTATCCTGTTTTGCAAACAACAGATAATGATTTCTATATGAAGAAAAATTACAAGAAAGAATATTCAAAAGACGGAGCAATATTCTTAGATAAAGCATATGATTTTAATAAACCAAGTTCAAATTTGTTGATATATGGACATAATAACAGCAATGACCAGATGTTTTGTGAACTTTTAAAATATGAAGATGAAAATTTTTATAATGAACATCAAACCATAAGGTTTACAACAGATAAGGAAGATGCAGAATACGAAATAATAGCAGTATTTAAATCTAGAGTATATTATAAATCAGAAAAGAATGTGTTTAGATATTATTACTTTGTTGATGCAAATAATAAAGAAGAGTTTGATGAATTTGTTAAATCAAGCAAAAAAGCTTCTTTATATGATACTGGAAAAACTGCAGAATACGGAGATCAATTAATGACATTGTCAACATGCTCATATCACACAGAAGATGGTAGGTTTGCGGTTGTAGCAAGAAAAAAGAAGTAGGCTTAAATGTGATAAATTAACATAAAAATAGTGTTTACGAATTATGGAAAACAAACCAGAAAAAAACTTAAAATTTTTTAAGAAAACTATTGCAAAAAAACATATTATGATGTAGTATAAAGTCATAATATGTTTTTTGTTAAAATTATTATCAAGAGTGGACGAGAGAACCGGCTCAATAACTCCACAGCAACCTGTTTAAATACAAGGTGCTAATACCGGCAAAGCAAATTGCTTTGGCTGATGATTTATAAAAAATCAAATAAAAGCTTTTGCTGTATAAGCAGAAGCTTTTTTGTAGCCTAAAGTATACATATAAGAAAGAAGGAATTAAAATGAAGAAATTTTTCACATCAGAAAGTGTAACAGAAGGACATCCAGATAAGCTATGTGATTTTATCTCAGATAGTATATTAGATGCATATTTAGAAAAGGACGAAAACGCAAGAGTAGCATGCGAAACTGTAGCAAGCAAAGGAGAAGTATTTGTAACAGGCGAAATTACCTCAACAGCCGAAAACATTAATATTGAAGAAATTGTTAGAAATGCAATAAAGAAAATTGGCTATGATAATGCCAACACAGATATTGATTATAGAACATGCAAAATTCATGTAAATATGTCTAAACAATCTCCAGATATTGCACTAGGTACAAACGATGAAATAGGAGGAGCTGGAGACCAAGGAATGATGTTTGGTTTTGCATGTGATGAAACAGAAGAATACATGCCACTTCCAATTTCTTTAGCACATAAATTAGCAAAAAAACTAACAGAAGTTAGAAAAAATGGAGAAATAAACTATTTAAGACCAGATGGAAAAACTCAAGTGACTGTAGAATATGATGAAGACAAGCCAGTAAGAATAGATACAATAGTTGTATCTGCTCAACATAATGAAGACGCTAATTTAGATACTTTAAGAAAGGATATAAAGGAGAAAGTTATAGACTTAGTTGTACCACAAAATATGTTAGATGAAAATACAAAATATTATATAAACCCAACAGGAAGGTTCGCAATAGGTGGTCCTCTTGGGGACAGCGGTTTAACTGGAAGAAAGATAATTGTAGATACTTATGGAGGTTATAGCAGACATGGTGGAGGAGCTTTTTCAGGTAAAGATGCTACAAAAGTTGATAGGTCAGCATCATATATGGCACGTTTTATTGCAAAAAACATTGTTGCAAATGGATATGCAAAAAAATGTGAAATACAACTTTCCTATGCAATAGGAATAGCAAAACCAATTTCAATATATGTAGATACATTTGGAACAGCAACAATACCAGAAGAAGAAATTGTAGAAAAAATAAAGAGCAATTTTGATTTAACACCAAAAGGAATAATAAAATATCTAGGACTTAAAAAGCCTATTTATAAAGAAACAACAAACTATGGACACTTTGGAAAAGAAAACTTAGCATGGGAGAAAATAATAAAACTATAATTTCAAAAAAGCATAAAAAACTACTTGACAGGAAAATACAAAAT
>ENA-OOQO01001121-OOQO01001121.1-human-gut-metagenome-genome-assembly--contig:-NODE-1121-length-13977-cov-1.816837_pt1 | contig 13977 bp, 7 predicted proteins | sample MGYA00241088_ERZ501162 | MGnify/ENA primary metagenome ERZ501162 (study PRJEB25962, sample SAMEA2042497) | human gut metagenome | biome: human gut; feature: human-associated habitat; material: faeces... | reverse complement strand
CCTATGGCGGCTGTTTTCCTGTTCGGCATCTTCTGGAAACGAACTACCACGATGGCTGCCAACATGGCATTGACATTTGGTACGGCGTTCAGCATGGGAGTGGGCATTCTCTATTTATGGGTATTTCCTGCAGAAAAATATACAGCATGGCCTCACTTCATGATGCTGTCTTTCTACCTGTTCGTTGTCATCAGCGCAGGCATGATTTTGGTATCCTTATTGGATAAACGCCGGCAAGAATGTACATTAAACATGAAGAAAGTCATGGAGAAACCGGCCAAATCGGTTATCCTTGCATGGACGCTACTGACTATTATCATGATCGGGCTTTATCTATTCTTCAATGGGCATTAAAAGAAGGTGCAGAAGGCTGAAAAGATTGTATTTTTATATGCCTACGTTTGGTATTCCACTCGGGTAGTGAGGCAGTCCCACCCCGGTGAAATTGCAGTTCCATCCCGGTGAGACTGGAGTTTCACCAGGGTGGAACATCAGATGAAAGTAGTTGTTACAGCAGATGGGGACAGCTGTTATAACCTGTCTTGATAGGACAGGAGATTCATTAAGATTGCAACAAATTGTAAAATCAATGAGATTAATAACAACATCTAGCCATTTGGGACTCTGATTTTTGTAGCCATCCTATTATCCCCGCTGCTTCCGCCTGTAACATCTATCGTACGTACAGAGACCGCAAGTATATTCCAGTTTACGGACACTATCCCCCAGTCCTATTACTCCACTGACCGATTTTATAGGAAGCATCAAACTGGAATCTGTCAACCGGATGCCGCAAGGTTCCGCCGAAGGGAATAAGGGAAATAATTTCTTTTGTTCCGACACATGCCAGCCGCAATATCCGGGACTGAAACGATTCGTATGCCTCCACCCTCTGTCGTGAATGTATTCATCCAATGCAATTTCCATACAATCCGCAGTCTTCTCGGCTATGACACTTCCTATGGCATCCGCTATATAAACCTTTACCATATCCCCCTCTTGTTGCAACGTATGCTGGAACTTTTCAAAACCAGTTCCGGCAGTCGCGGCAAAGAAAGCGAAGGATTCCGAACCACGCAGCTGCCGGGTGATTATTTTACCTATACTGAAACACGTATCGCCGACAGAAAGCGAGTCTTTCGATTCATCCAACTCTCCACCGGATATGAAAAAACAAAAACGGGGAGAAGTTACTGCCTCCACCCGTCCAAGCACCCCACGGACTTCTTTTTCTACTGCTTCGTCGGGTACAGCATCTGCATATCCCATCGTCTCATAGATTTCAGACAATGAGATAGGCAGATCAGCAAAAAAAAGTTCTTTTTCAAGCATTATTGAATTCATTTAATGCGGCAAAGAATGCATCAATATTTTCAGATGGCGTATGAGGCGGTGTGTCACATCCGCTGGAGAGCACGAAGTTGGGATAGGACTGGGTAGCCTCCAACAAGTCGAGTGTGGCTTTCTTCATCACCTCCGGAGTAGCCGCCTTGAACAAACTCACCGGATCAAGATTTCCCATTGCAAGAGCATCGGCAGGTACTTCTTTCAGAGCTTCGACCATATCTATTTTATTTCCAAAATGATAAGCGGCAGCTCCTGTAGCTACCATTGCCTTAGTACAATGACCGGTATTTCCACAATTATGCAGAATGACTGTGAAGTGATCGTCTTGCACTTTCTCTACTATCTCCTTAATGAAAACAGACGAGTATTGCCGGCAGTCCTCATCAGACAAGAGTCCGGCAGCCGGCTCGGCCATCACTACCCCATTCACCCCTGTAGCCTTCAGTGCCATACAGTAACGGAGAATGAAATCCGAACATTTCTTCAACAACGAATTCGCCGCTTCCGGATTGATATAAATAAGCATCATGATTTCAGACATATCATACAAACGTCCTGCCAATGAGTAAGGGCCGATGCAACCGGCAAAGACAGGTCTGTCCGTTATTGTCTTGGCTGCCAACATATTTGCTTTCAGATACTGGGGGACTCTTCCTTTATTCAAAGCAGGAATGTTCAGTTTTTCAATATCCTCCTCATTAGCAAGAAGACGCCCCACTACACTGGGAACCTCATTTTCGGGGAAGACAATCTCCGCTCCGAAAGCCTCGGCTTCTACCGTCAAATCCATAATCACGGTTGCGGCGGCTGTGGGATATTTCTCACTCAATGCCTTGATGGCGTTGTAATGCACTTGTCCGTCAGTAACCGCATCACGCACCGTTTTCCCTATCATCTCTATGCCCGGATGGGTCATGATGGGCATAGCCACCACTTCTTTCTTTTGGATAATTTCGTTTATCCACTCTTTCATATTCAGTTTACTCATGGTCTTTTATTCTTTATTTATTCTGTTATTGCAAAAGTAAGTCTTTTCTTTGATAATCTGCTGTTCCCTTTGCTCTTTCTCATTCAAAAAAACGGTATAAATCCCGTTACAATACTACAGGAATTTACACCGTTTTTCATCTTATAGACTTATGGCAATTTATGCAAAAGATGACGATAATATGTTTCAACATCTTTCCAATGGTAGAAAGGAGCAATATCCGTTTCTACAGGGATGGTAACTTCTTTCTCGCAATGCATGAACTTCACCAGTATATCGTCAGAAGCTTTTTTTCTGAAGAAAACCAACTGAACGTTTGCCGCCATCGGAGTGATCTTGAAATTACACCATGCCTGATAAAATTTATCGGGATCCGTTTCGGCTTTCCACATATCGCCCAATTGGAGCAACGCTACCAAGGGAATGATATTTCCATCGTGCCCAAAACGTAATGTCGCCGTATGGGTCCCGGATCTGATTGCCTCATCGGCCGAATCCAATATATTTTCAAGCAATGACCGGGCACTGGCCGTCATTATTCCACCATTGGCAGGGGCAGGTCCGTCACATACATAATTATGATAATTGCAAACTTGCCAAAGATCAAATAATTCATCTTCCTGAAATACATCATAAAGACTCACCTCTATCTCTACATTCTGCAAATCTGAAGCAATCCAATAAAGTCCCCACATCAATTCATCAGGATTCACATTCTTACGGATATAGTCAGGACTATTAAATAAGGAAGTAACCAGACGATCGGGACGGGTATGACTTTCTTTGAACTTTCTATATTCCTCATACCAAGGTCCCTGATGAGAAACAAATTTCACAGCTTCCGGCGTATGATAATTCATATATTTCATATACTTGGCACAAGCTTCGCGCCGGATCTGCAATGCCGGATTGAGTTCTTTCAACCGTTCACAAAAGGCATCCATACTCAATACACATCGCAACACCACGGTAGAGCGTGCAGACAGAGCAGGAGATCCCTTGAATACCTCGGGATAGTTCTGAAACATTCTTTCGGCTATCCCCCGGTGTTGCCTCACACCCAAAGGGGTCAAATCTCCCCCATGTCCCTCGGCATCTTCCCACACCAACGCCATTCTTTTGCGAACATCTTCTCCCAAAGCGGTCAAAACTCCAGCTTGATGTGCCTTCTCGAAAATATCAACCACTGTTTTATAATCCTGTTCCGATTGAATCCACCTTGAACCGTGTCGTGCATAATGACTGATATAAAACGGTTTATACCCTTTAGGCGGAGGAGTCGCGATAGCTTCCTTTACGGGATAAGCATAGTACACTCCTCCCGTCCGGGCTATATCTTCCAATATAGCCTCACGGGTGGACTGAGCAAAACCATTCAGATGAATTCCACACAAACAGACAGACAGGACAATATATTTAAAAAGCGCCATCGTTTTCATGCTTATTAATTATATCCCTCGTTCTGACCAAATTCATCCGGATTCAAGATAGAATCCAGAAACATCTGAGGAATAGGACGCCATGCATGATGCGGTTGAATCAATGGAATGTCCGGATTATGAGCTTTCACATATTCTACTAATTTTCCGGTTCTTTTCAAATCAAACCAGCGCATGAATTCGCCGCAATACTCACGTGCTCTTTCTTCCAAAATAAAGTCGATCGTCATCTTGTCCACTCCTACCTCCATTTCAGCTTCCTTGCCCGGTACAGCCGCACGTCTGCGTATATCATTGATACGTGCTTTAGCTATCTCCTTATTTCCTCCGGACTTCATGATCTCACATTCGGCAACAATGAAATACATTTCGGGCAAACGCATGGTAATCACATCATTTGCACCTACCTGCGAATTGGTAGGCAAGCCTTTGTTTTCAAAATTCGCATCTTCGTACTTCAGCAAGGTCGGGAAGTGAATGTTAAAGTTGGCACTCTTGCTGACACTTCCATCGGCTGCATAGGTATCATCAATATCGACGACAGCATATGGCAAGTTACGTTTGCCAGCAATCTTCTTCTTGGTGAAAAGTAGCGCTGTTTCTCCCGGCTGAATAACCTGACCAATCATAGATGACGGTTTTTCAAAATAGTCCAACTGATCCTTAGTCCAGGCATAAGCTTGGGGTGTATTCAGTTTATACTCTTCACGGAACCAGGCATTGTAACGGGCATCTATATTCTCATTATACAATTCCAACAAATAACGGGTAGGCATCATCGCCATACTGCCCGACTTGGCATTCTTATCATTTCCATATTCATAATCCTGTACCATACCTGCTCTTGCCGAATAACTGGCATGGAAATACATATGCATACGGTTCGGGTTTTTAGCCTGCATATTCAATGATGACTCAGTAGAGTGGGTCACAACGAACATAGCCTCTTTATTCGTTTTATTATTATCCGGATCAAAAACTTCGGCAGGTGTATTATACAAAGACACCTTCAATGCGCTCTGGTTATCAATCACATATTGAGCCGCATCCTCAGCGATTTTATAATATTTATCTTTGTCTGCCTGACTGTCACAATAGGAAACCCGTGTCAGTGCGATGCGCGCTAACAAGCCATATGCTGCTTTTGAGGTCGCACGACCTACATCTTTAACAGGATAAGGATCAACGGGCAGATTATCCACCGCATTTTGCGCATCAGTCAGCATTAAATCATATAAATCTTCATAGCTGCTGCGATAACAATTCATTGAAAGACTTTCGGCAGAAGTTTCTTTGGTCCTAAGATCCACGTTACCGTAAATTTCAACCAAATGCCAATAAGCGTAAGCACGCATGAAACTTAATTCACCAAAACGGATATCTCTCAGTTTCTTGTCTTTGAATTCCACTTGGTCAATCCGTTCCAAACCGGCATTACAGTCGTTTATAATTTCATACAGACGATTCCACGTGTTCTTAATCTGACCAACCGAAGCCGTCAATTCTTCATATTTAGACATCTGACGACCATAACCGCAATTGGCAATATTGATCCAAAGGTCGCCACCACCGTTCAGTAATAACACAAAATCTTCACGTCCATAAAACTGACCGCCCCAAAAAGCATAAGCCGAATTGACAAGGGCCTCAAAACCGGCCTGTTCTTTGTACACATTATCCGGGGTACTTCCGGCAGGATTGTATTCCTCCAAATCACATGATTGCATGCCCAATAACAGAGCAGCACATGCTACAAACATATATTTTTTACCGTATTTCATAATAGTTATTTCTTTTTTATCTGTTAGAAATCAAGATTCAAACCAAATATAAACTGACGCTGCAACGGAGCTTTTGCTGACCCTCCGCGTTCTGCATCGTAATCCTGAATCAAATGATTCTTGGCAAAAGAGAAGAGGTTATTGGCAGTGACATATGCACGAAGTTTGGACACGCCCAATTTTGAAGTCAACGATTTGGGGAATGTATACCCCAGTGATACAGTCTTGATCTTCCAATACGAACCATCAATGTAATTCAAAGTCTGATAACCCAGATAGTTATAGAAATTGGTCTGAGCCGGTCGCGGAAAATCATTGGACGGATTCTCCGGCGTCCAATAGTTCAAGTAAGCAGGGAAGTTACCTTTTCCCTGAGGATCATAAGAACCGGTCAGCTCATAATCAATCATCTGCCCCCAACGAGCGATAATATATACGTTCAAATCAAAGTCCTTATAACTAAAGTTGTTGTTGAATCCACCTGTCCATTTCGGTGACTGGCTACCCAGGTAAGTTTCATCCTTATCATCAATAATATAGTCACCATTCAAGTCTCTCAGTTTGATATCACCCGGTTTGAAGGGTTGTGTCTTCTTTGAATCTTTAAAATATTTAGCTGCTTCTTCAGCCTCATTTTCCTGCCAGATTCCCTCATTAATAAAATGATAGAATGATTTCAAAGGACGTCCAATCAACAAACTAGTCGTAATATGCGAATCTGATCCAATGATGTCTTTGCCATCAATCAGATCGGTAATCTCTTCATGATTGGCAGCAAAGGTAAGGGTGGAGTTCCACTTAAAGTTTTTGTTATCCACATTGACGGTATTTACCGATATTTCTATACCACGGTTCATGGTTGCACCGATATTTTGATACATCTTGAACGGAGTTGCGTTACTACCACCCATAGAAGTAGGCAAAGTACGGGGCAACAGGATATCAGTAGTCTTTGTCTGGTATAAATCGACAACAGCCGAAATACGGTTATTGAACAAACCGATATCAAAACCTAGATCCCAGGTATTGGACATCTCCCAGCCTACATTCTCATTACCTACATATTCATTGTATATATAATAGGTATAGCCATTATCCTGGAAAGCAGAGTTGGTTTTCGGAGTCAAGCCCGACTGAGTTCCGTAGGCCATGATACCCGAGTTACCTGTCTTACCCCAACTTAAGCGCAACTTCAAGTTGCTCAGAGCTTCCACATTCTTCATGAACGCTTCATCACTAATGCGCCATGCAGCAGCTACTGAAGGGAAACTTGCCCATTTATTGCCTTTAGACAAACGTGAGTCACCATCCCAACGATTAGAAACCGTCAACATATAACGGCCTTTATAACTATAGTTGAAGCGCAAAGCATACGAGAAAGTCTGGTGCTGTATATAATCCGATCCAATGACATAAGAGCTTTTGTCATTGGCACCCAGATTATGCCATAAGTATGAATCAACCAACTGGCCCTCTCCTTGCGCATTCACTGATGTATATTTGGATTGTGTCCACGAAGTCAATGCAGTGGCACCAAAAGTATGATCTTTGACGGTTTTGTTATAACTGATAATATTATCCCAATTCACAAAACTCTTTTCGGAAGATTTGATTTTGGACAGTGACGTTGAATTCTGTCCCAAACGGTCAATAGAACTGGCCCCTTCAAAATCCTGCTTACGATAAAAAGCATAATTGGTTCCTAAATTAGAACGGAAAGTCAATCCTTCAACAGGAGTAAAATCCAAATACCCATTAGCTATCAAATTTGTTTTCAGCACATGATGTCTTGCAGCCACTTCAGATGCCTCATCCACCAACGGACTCACCTGTCCATTCTTTCCTAATGGATATTCTACCACTTTACCGTCTTCATCGTATGCTTTACCAAGAGGCGCATTAGTAGCAGCGCGCCATAGCACATTCTCGGCACGCTCATCTTGTGCATAATGAGTGACCTGTGTAGTAGCTCCTACTTTTACGGTCTTGCCTAACTTGTGCTCAATGTTCATACGCAAGTTGTACTTATCCATTTTATCATTTTTGAAAGAACCCTTTTCCTGATAATATCCGGCAGACAACATCGCGGTGGTCTTTTCCGTACCTCCTGACGCTGTAACCTGATGGCTTTGAACAAGCCCTGTATGAAGCACCTCATCTATCCAGTCAGTCCACTCACCGTTCTGAATGGCCTGCCATTCCTCCACAGTGAAAAGTTTCTGGTCATCGGCGGTAGAATTCCAGTACGAGCAGCTTCACGACGCACCTGCATATAGTCTTCACCACTCAGCATATCAGGATATTGCGCCCACCCGTTTACACCAAAATAACCATTATAAGAAAACTTTGTTTTGCCTTGCGCACCTTTCTTGGTTGTTATAATGATTACCCCATTAGCACCTTGTGAACCATAAATTGCCGTAGAAGAAGCATCCTTCAACACCTCAATAGACTCAATATCAGCCGGAGCAATATCCGAGAAATCACCTCCCTGCATACCATCAATGATAAACAGCGGAGCATTGGCAACATTGTTACCAAACTCATCTTTCACATCGGACAGTGAACGCTGGCCGCGAATATTAATGGTTACACCCGAAGTAGCCTTACCTGAATTACGTACAATATCCAAACCCGGAACCTGCCCCTGCAATGCTTCCATGGCATTAGATGCCGGTGATTTTACAATATCAGCCGCCTTCACTGAAGCAATAGAACCTGTAAGGTCACGTTTCTTCATCACGCCATAACCCACAACGACCACTTCATCCAAAGCCTGCGTATCGGCCTCCATTTTAATGTTCAGCTGATTGCTTTTTCCCACCGTTATATCCTGTGTCTTATATCCTATATAAGATATGACAAGAATATTCTTACCTGAAGGAACTTCCAAAGAATAATTACCGTCAAAGTCGGTAATCGTACCCACCGTTGTACCTTTCACCAGTACGGATACACCAATTAACGGTTCCCCTGTGTCATCTATGATTTTACCTGTGACAGTACGTCCTTGCTGGACAGACTGAACCAATTCACCGGCAACAGGGTCACTTGCATTTGCATAAGAAAATGCAGACGGCATACATAATGCTGCCGATAACCCTAAAATAATGGGAGTACGTCTGATATTACTTTCCCAATTTTGTTTCGGACTTTTTTTCATGCTTTTCATTTCTGTTATAATAGTTAACAAGATTTATTTTATCATATCTATTCAAATGACGCATATAAAAAACTCCTGTACTCAAGATTAATTATAAAAATACGTTAAATAAAAAGTATATTTTCTTTCATTTAGTATTTCTTTTTAACCGAATCACAAATCTAAATTTATAAATGCCTGATTTTAGCCGATAAGATTCTAATACAGGTAGCCCCACGAATTATCTCCCTCCAACTCCCATTCGTGCACAATTTATATCTACCGTAGTGTTACTGTGAGGCTTCAATTCAAAGCCATGCTCCGATTATTTATAAGAACATAAAAGGATTACATAGAAACCACCTCCAATCTTTATATACGAAAAGACAGAACATCCCGATAATCAAAAGACCAAAGGTCTCATCATATTAACAAATAAAAAAGGAGGATTTTCCGAAATGGAAATATCCCCCTTTTATGTCACTATCAAAAAATTATATTAATAACCATTAGTACCGTATTCAGCAGAGTTCTCTATCTGATTTAAGAATGTATATGAGATAGGACGTAAATAATTCTTTTGGCTAAAATTTACGGCAGCACGAGGATTATATTTAGGCAATCGAGTTTCAAAAGCTTTATGTCGTTTCAGTAAAGCCCAACGGGTAAACTCACCACACAATTCACGAGCATATTCATCCAACACATCATCCTCTGTAGCAGTAGTCAATTTCATATTAGCTTCGAAATCAGCTTCATTACGACAAGCACGCTTACGAAGAACATTCAAATACTCAGCTGCTTTTGCACCATTTCCCAAACGTTCTTCCGCTTCAGCCGCAATCAGATACACTTCAGCCATACGCATAATAAACATGTCACCAGTTTTGCATTGCAAATTACTTCCATAAAAACCTCCCTCGAAATTAAAATTAAACTTATTCAATGAAGGAAATAAAGTATAGGTATTTGTCTGCTGGGCATCAATAAATGTTTCCTTGTATTTACCATCTGCTGCAAACAAATCATCAATGTTCACACAAATATATCCTCGCTTTGCTTTTTCAGCATCACTCAAATACTCTTTTGATAAATAAACGATAAAACGATCTTCATCCTCTGCTAATGGATAAGGATTCACATAAGGATTCTTCACTTTAACCAATTTATTGACATCACCAGAATATTCTCCTTTAGGCCATACACTGGCAACATATTGATTACCACCATTAGAACCTAGATTAATAGCATTAACATCAACATATGGATATATCTTCTTTCCTACAAATTTAGAATCAATACCATACTTAGTGCACAAATCTTCAGTTAATGTAATTGTTGCATTCTTATCATCGTATGTGCGCCATCCAGCCTGTACCATGGAGAACAGAGAAAAAGCTGTTGTAAATGAGTTTTCCCAACGTTTATCATAACGTGCATCAAAACAGTCCACTAAATATTTAGAAGGCGCATAATAATTATTATTCACACGACCATAGAAGTAATTTTGCTTACTGCCCACAGGATAAATATCACTCAATTTATTAGGATCACAGAATGTGAAAGTAAATAATTTATTCGCTCCATACGAACCATATGTAAAAGCATCAGTTCCTGCCTGGGGTCCCGAAGCTATAAACAAAGCTTCTTTATTGTTACGATTATTACTTTGTGCCCATACATCTTCAACATCATCATACAAATATGCATTATAAGAAGCCATATTGGCAATCAAGTCTTCTGCAACTTCTTTCGCACGCTGCCAATAAGAAACACCATTTTCGCTTAAACCTTCACCTGCTCCCTGCGCATAAGCTCTGGCCAACAAACCTAAAGCAGCTTTCTTTGTTACCCGGGCATAATTACCATCCATAGGAGTTGTATTCAAGTCAGCAGCAGCTTCTTGCAAATCAGTTATAATAAGATTGTAAATTTCCTCCTGTGACGAGCGAGTGGGATTCATTATTTTGGTATCTGTTGACTCTGTAGTTACTAACGTCACATTGCCATAATTGGTCACAAGTACCAAATAATAATAAGCACGCAAACACTTTGCTTCAGCTACTACAACTTTCAGTACATTCTTATCTCCCTCAGTTACATCTGCTGCACGATTTATCACTGCATTACAAGTATTAATACAAGCATAAGCTTGAGAAAACAGTTTGTCTGTAGCATTAGTACTAGTAGTCAACCCTTCATAATAGAACAATTGCTGCAATGTTGTTTTATTATTTTGGGTAAGCCATAAATCTGTACCGGTTTCCGCTACAGCCAAATAATCGGAAGCAGAAAACATTTGGTCATAAAGTGGAGAATAGCAATAAGTACCCAAATTTTTCAAGCCTTCTACAGTTTTCAACTCTCCTTCTCCAGATGTATCGCTAGGATTATATTCATCCAAAGAACATGAGTACATAGCTGCTGCTGTGCAAATGGCTAAAGCCATGTTATATAATGATCTTTTCATTGTCTTTTGTCTTTAATGTTTTTGTTAGAATGAAACATTCACACCAAATACCAGTTGCTTGGATAATGGATACTTCAAAGCACCATTCATTTCAGGATCATAATCTTTCAACAAATGACTTTTAGCAACGGTCAATGGGTTAGTAATAGTAGCATATAAACGGCATTTGCTGATGCCGGCATTTTTCAACAAACGTTCCGGGAAGGTATATCCTAAAGTAATATTCTTTATTTTAAAGAATGAACCATCTACATAATTCAAACTACCATATCCTATATAACTTTTCGTTTCACGATTAGCATTTAATGCCGGGAAATCATTTGAAGGATTAGATTCCGTCCAATAGTTAAAATAAGTAGGGAAATTACCCTTACCTGTTGAATCATACCAACCTAACATTTCATAATTAATCATCTGCCCCCAACGGAAATAAGCATAAATAGACAAATCAAAATTCTTGTATGTGAATGAATTTTGGAAACCCATCGTCCATTTGGGAGCATTGTGACCTAATACTTGCGAATCAGCGTCACTATAAGTATATTTATTATCTTTAGTATAATAGATAATATCTCCATTCTTGTCAGTCAAAGGCTGACCATCATCCCCTACTTTATAGAACTTACCATCGGCTTCCTTAATCATTCCTGGCACATTGATTTTAATATCACCAGGAGCACAACCAAATGCTGCTGCATCTGTTTCTTCACCCAACTGCCACATACCATCAATTTTTGGAGCATAGAATGAATTTACAGGATAACCTATAGACAAGTAATAGTCTTCATTCTTAACATGGTCTGCCGTACCGCCTATTAATGATTTGACTTTTTCATTATTCAAAGTGAAAGTCAAAGCAGAAGTCCATGTAAATTCTTTATTAACAATATTACGTGTATTCAATGTTAATTCCAAACCATGATTCTGTGTCTTTGCAATGTTCTTGCTCATATAATATAACTTAGAAGCATTGTACGCACCATTGACAACCGGCAAATTCTGCTTCCAAATTACACCATCCGTATTTGTTATATAATAATCGGCACTTAAATCAATACGGTTATTGAAGAAAGATGCATCCAAACCAATATTCCAGTTATGAGATCTTTCCCAAGTCAAATCAGCATTCGCTACATTCTCTGAAAATTTATAGCTGTTTGTTTTTTGACCGCCCAAACTATAATATCCATCCAATTCTACAGTCGCAACAGAAGAATAGGGATCAATAGATGCTGCACCAGTCACACCATAACCCAAACGCAGTTTCAAATTATTCATCCAGTTACTGGTCCCTTGCATAAATTTCTCGTCCGATATTCTCCATCCTAAAGACACGGCTGGGAAAGTACTCCATTTATTACCTTTTGCCAGTCTTGAAGATCCATCTTGACGAACCGATGCAGAGAATAAATACTTACCTAAATACGAATAATTGATACGTCCTACCAAACCTAGCCCTTTAGACATAGTATAATTGGAATAAACAATTCCCGTACCATCCATGTTATGCCATAAGTACGAATTATTCTTTATATTATCCTGCTTTTGCCAAGACTTATCCGTTTGATTATGATTCCATGAGGTAACTGCTGTTACAGTAAATTCATGGTCTTTCTTGATATTAAAATTATAAGTGAAAATGTTTTCCCATTTATAATTATAGCTTCTGTTCTGATCAATCTGGGCATAAACACTAGCAGAAGTACCAGAAGCATTAGGACCATCTGATGCATAATATTGATAGGAACCGATACCTTGGAAATAATTCTTTTTATCGTACCCTAAACTAGCGTTCAACCGTGACTGGATAGTCATTCCTTTAAAGGGACGAATCTCAATATAAGGATTTAAAAACAGCTTGAAATTTTGATTGTTATCACGGTATACACTTTTATCTTGATTCAATAATAAATTAATAGTATTTCCATCACCGGGAACCGGAGTTACATTGATACTTCCATCTTCATTGTAAACGGTTCCCAAAGGAACAGACACTAATGAATTAATAAATCTGGAATATGCTTTATTTCTATAGACATAAGATCCTTGCATATTCACACCAACACTTAACCATTTTTTTATTTCATGGTCAATACGCATATTGGTAGAATATACTTTATAATCATCACCTGTAAATTGTCCCTGCTCATCTGAGAAGTTTAAAGAGAAATATGCTTTTGTTTTTTCTGTACCTCCTGAAACCGATAAGCTATAATTTTGTGTAACGCCAGTCTGCAACAGTTCATCAGCCCAGTCTATATATTGTCCGTTCAAATGTGCCTTATAAGCTTCGGGGGAAGAAAATAATGCCTCATCCGTAGAATATGTTCCGGCAATTTGGTTTGCTTCACGAAGTACATTGATATAACTGTCACCACTACGCATCTCAGGAACCGTGGCCCATCCGTTGAAACCGACATAGGCATTCAAATTGATATTAATTTTTCCTGCTTTACCACTTTTAGTAGTAATTATAATAACACCATTGGCACCTGCCGCACCATAAACAGCTGTCGAAGAAGCATCTTTCAAAACTTCAATAGACTCAATATCATTAGGATTCAATGTAGAATAATCACCCGGCATACCATCAATAATAAACATAGGATCACCGCTAGCTGTAAATGAACGAGTTCCACGCAATTGCAATTTAGGTCCTTCACCCGGTTGCCCTGAGGCCTGAGTTATATCCAACCCTGCAACACGTCCTTGAAGTGCTTGCATAGGATTAGTAGCAGGTGTCAAAGTTATATCCTCATTTTTAACGGAAGAAACAGCACCAGTCACATCCCGTTTCTTAACAGCACCAT
>ENA-OOQO01001110-OOQO01001110.1-human-gut-metagenome-genome-assembly--contig:-NODE-1110-length-14112-cov-4.730028_pt1 | contig 14112 bp, 12 predicted proteins | sample MGYA00241088_ERZ501162 | MGnify/ENA primary metagenome ERZ501162 (study PRJEB25962, sample SAMEA2042497) | human gut metagenome | biome: human gut; feature: human-associated habitat; material: faeces... | reverse complement strand
CCAACGACCCCGAGATTACAAATCACGTGCTCTGGCCAACTGAGCTAAAGAGGCAAAATCAAACTTTGCAGCCTCGTCATTTTCCATAACTTAGCGGCTGCAAAGTTAGATATTATTTTTTAATCACAAAACTTTTACGCAACTTTTTTATTTACCTTGAAGTTTTTCTTTTGCCTTCAACAGTTGCTTAGACAGTGCCTCCATGCACACATCTATCGATTCTTCGAATGTATCACTTATTTTTTCCGCATAAAACTCTGAATTCAGTGCCAACACGCGCACCCCTGCTTCCTTATTCATTGCAGTTTCAGGTTTTACAACTTTCAAAGACACCTCTACTTTCATTATATTATCGCAAAACTTCTCGAGCTTCTCAGCTTTTTTCTGGATAAAAGCCTCCAGTTTGTCAGATGCATCGAAATGAATGGATTGAATTCTTACTTCCATAAATACCTCCTTTTCTTTACGCTCTAGGATGAGCTTGTTCATAAACTTGTTTTAACTCCTCAAAAGTTGTATGAGTATAGACTTCTGTCGTCGTCAAGCTTTCATGCCCCAGCAATTCTTTTACCGCTTCCAGCTCTGCCTGATGGTTTAACATAGATGTAGCAAAAGTATGCCGCAACACATGAGGACTTTTCTTCTTCAGCGTCACAACCTTTGAAAGGTATCGTTTCACAATATAGTTCACAGATGAAGGAGAAAGCCTTGCCCCACCCTTTCGAATAAAGAAAGCCTCACATTCACCCGAATAAAAACGAACTCTTTCCTGTAGATACACACTCAAAACCTCTTGCAGTCTATCTCCAAAAGGAATTAAGCGCTGTTTATTTCTCTTTCCTGTCACTTTTATCACCAATGCCGAAAAATCAACATCTCCATCCCTCAAAGCTATCAATTCAGCGCGCCGCATGCCCGTAGAATAAAACACCTCAAGCATAGTCTTATCACGCACTCCCTCAAAAGTTTGCGGGAATTCGAATCCATCAAGAAGTTGATTCATCGCCTCATCTCTTACGAAAACCGGCAAAGGCTTCTTTTTCTTCGGACCGACAACTTTTGCCACCGGATCCACCGCCACCAACTTCTGACGTAGCAAATAATGATAAAAAGAGCGAAGCGAACTAAGTTTCCTGTTTACCGTTGTTTCAGCGCAACCTTCCTCCATTAATGAGAGCACCCATCCACGAACTATATCCGCATCCACACTGGTAAATTCAAGTTCTTCGTCCGCACTCTTAAAGTATGCTTCAAACTCATTCAAATCTATCCCGTAACTAAGAATTGTTTTTTCGGAATAATTCCGCTCAAGAAGCAAATACTTCAGAAAAGAATCTTTCAACATAGAAACATCGCTTTTATTCTCAGCAACGAATTTATGAAAAAGAATTCAATAATTCAAGAGTTTTGCAGAATTATTAATCTTCGTTCTGCTGCATTTTCTGAACGTAAATAGCACGTTCCATTTTAAGTCTCTTCAAAACAGACGGTTTGTCATACTGCTGTCTGCTTCTCAGTTCTTTTACAACACCTGTTTTTTCAAATTTTCTTTTGAATTTCTTCAGCGCTTTTTCAATGTTTTCGCCTTCTTTTACTGGTACTACAATCATGTTTTTAAAATTAAGTATGTTGTTATTAAATTATTTCGCAGTCAATTTGCGGCGCAAAATTACACATACTTTCTTTATTTACAAAACTTTCCGAAAGATTTTATTCAAAAAATCAACTTCAGACAAAATCAAGCCTCCCCTTTCCACACCATTTATTATTTTTGTCATGTTTGTTTAGAATCTCCTTAAATTCATTTACATCATGAACCGTATATCTGATAGAATTGAAGCTTTACGCAGATTTATGCATACCAAAGGCATATCTGCGTTTATTGTGCCCAGTACCGACCCTCATTCTGGAGAATATGTACCTGCTCATTGGGAATCACGGAAATGGATTTCCGGATTCACCGGTTCGGCCGGTACAGCTGTAATCACCATGACACAAGGAGGATTATGGACCGACTCCCGTTATTTTTTACAAGCAGAAGAACAACTTCAAGGAAGTGGACTAATTTTATTCAAAGACCGTCTTCCGGAAACTCCTTCCATTGCCGATTGGTTAGGAAGCGTTCTGAAACCTGGAGAAAAAGTTGGTATCGACGGATGGGTAAACAGTACGTCTGAAGCTCTGAAATTGCAAAAAGCACTTGAAAAATATCATTTGGAACTGGTTAACGTGGAGGACCCGTTTCATTTATTGTGGAAAGACCGTCCCTCATTACCGCTGAACCCTCCATTTATTTTACCTTTGGAATACAGCGGAGAGACGTGTAATCAAAAAATCAGTCGGATACAAGCTATTCTTAAAGAAAATCAAGTCAATGGCATCTTAATTTCCGCCCTAGATGAAATAGCCTGGACTTTAAACCTAAGAGGCACTGATGTACACTGCAATCCGGTATTCGTTTCCTACCTTTTCATCACCTCTACTTCAAGTACATTGTACATCCAACCGGATAAACTAACAGATGAGGTACGTCGCTATTTAGAAACAAACCAGATTTCTATTAAAGACTATACACAAATAGCCCAAGATCTGGAGGAATATAAAGAAGGCTGCTTACAGCTACCCTATTCAACCAACTATACCCTTTATCAAGCAGCCAGCAAAAACAGTCAGGTAAAGCTGATTGAGTCTCCGGTATTATATTTGAAATCTATTAAAAACGCTACAGAAATAGCCGGATTCAAACAAGCCATGACACGCGATGGAGTGGCTATGGTTCGCTTCCTTTATTGGTTAGAAAACGCCGTAAAAAGTGGAACAGAAACAGAATTATCCATCGACCAGAAGCTATATGAATTCCGCTCTGCACAAGAAAACTTCCAAGGTATCAGCTTTGATACCATAGCCGGTTACCAGGAACATGGCGCAATCGTACATTACGAAGCAACTGAAGAAACTGCAGCAACCCTGAAACCTGAAGGCTTCCTTCTTCTTGACAGCGGAGGACAATACCTCGATGGGACAACCGACATCACCCGTACCATCGCATTAGGACACATTACAGAAGAACAAAAAAAGGATTATACCCTTATCTTGAAAGGATTCATACAGCTCTCCATGGCCCATTTCCCGTATGGTACCTGTGGCACCCAGCTCGATGTATTGGCACGACAGTTTATATGGAAAGAAGGCATGAACTACGGACATGGTACAGGACATGGCGTCGGACATTTTTTGAATGTGCACGAAGGGCCTCATCAGTTCCGTATGAACCACATGCCTGCTCTTCTCCTTCCTGGCATGACGGTCACCAATGAGCCAGGAGTATACAAAGCCGGGAAATATGGTGTACGCACAGAAAACACCATGCTGATTGTAGACGACCGGACGACTGAATTTGGCGAATTCTACAAATTTGAAGCGTTGACTCTATGCCCTATTGATTTAAAACCTATTCTACCCGACCTGCTCAGTCCGGAAGAAAAGGCATGGTTAAACGATTATCACCAAAAAGTGTATACCACACTTAGCCCATACCTCAGCGAGGAAGAAAAGAACTGGTTAAAAGAAGCGACAAAAGCCATCCACTAATCAGTCTATAAACAAAAATCTCCCGGTCAGTATTCTCTGTATGAAAATCCTGACCGGGAGAGCTTTTTAATTACTTTTATTTAAGCGAACATTCTGCTTACTCGAAGCACACCTTCCACCAGCGCATCTATTTCTTCTTTCGTATTATACAATCCCAAAGAAGCACGTACTGTACCCTCAATGCCCAAACGGTGCATCAAAGGTTCCGCACAATGATGTCCGGTACGAACAGCTATACCTAAACGGTCAAGCAAGGTTCCCATATCAAAATGGTGTATATCCCCTACCAAGAAAGAAATGACTCCTCCTTTCTGCTCCGCTTCACCCAAAATCCTCATTCCCGGAATTTCTTTTAAACGGTTCATAGCATACTGAGTCAGGTCATGTTCGTAAGCAAAAATGTTATCCATTCCTATTGCTGAAACATAATCTAATGCTTTTGCCAATGCTGTAGACCCAATGTAATCGGGAGTACCAGCCTCAAACTTAAAAGGAAGTTCATTAAATGTCGTCTTTTCAAAAGAGACATTCTTGATCATCTCCCCTCCTCCCTGATAAGGGGGCAGTTTATCCAACCAAGCTTCCTTCCCATACAACACGCCGATACCCGTAGGGCCGTACACTTTGTGACCACTGAACACATAAAAGTCAGCATCCAAATCCTGTACATCCACCTTCATGTGTGGAATACTCTGCGCCCCATCTACCAGCACCGGAACACCTTGCGAATGTGCAAAAGCAATCATATCTTTTACCGGATTGATTGTTCCCAACACATTGGATACGTGTGCTACAGAAACAAGCTTTGTCTTTTCCGAAAAAAGCTTTTTGTATTCATCCAACAAAAGCTCCCCCCGGTCATTCATCGGAATTACTTTCAGCACGATTCCTTTCCGTGCAGCCTGAAGCTGCCAAGAAACAATATTACTGTGGTGCTCCATCACAGAAACAATAACCTCATCCCCTTCTTTCATCTGACTATCGGCAAATGAAGAAGCAACTAAGTTAATGCTCTCGGTCGTTCCACGAGTAAAGACAATTTCCGAAATACTGCGTGCATTGATAAACCGACGTACCATCTCACGTGAAGCCTCATGCAAATTCGTTGCCTGTTGAGACAAGAAATGCACCCCACGGTGTACATTCGCATTTACCGAATAATACTCGTCTGTAATAGATTCCACCACGCAACGAGGCTTCTGAGTCGTAGCCCCGTTATCCAAATAAACCAGCGGTTTTCCATACACCGACCGCGCAAGAATCGGGAAGTCTTCTCTTATCTTATTGACATCGTATTGCATAAATTCTCTGTTAAAATATGACTATTTACAAATCGCACAGCCCTGGCATTTATTCAGTTCTCCACGGAAGCGTTTTTCTACCAGCAGATGCAAGCGATCTTTCAAGGCATCCATCCGGATATGGTCAATCACTTCGTTGACAAAAGCAAACATCAACAGCAAACGTGCTTCTTTCAGGCTGATACCACGCTGCTGCATATAGAACAATGCATTTTCATCCAACTGTCCTACTGTAGCTCCATGAGAACATTTCACATCATCTGCATAGATTTCCAGTTGTGGCTGAGTGTACATACGTGCTTCACGGGTCGCACACAGATTCCGGTTTGTCTGCTGGGAAGAAGTATGCTGTGCTCCTTCTCTCACAAGTACCTTTCCGGCAAAAGCTCCTACAGCCTGGTCGTCAAGTACATACTTAAACAATTCATTACTTGTGCAGTCAGGCACTTTATGATCAATAAAAGTATGGTTATCCACCTGCTCATTCTGATCGGCAATAGCCATTCCGCACAAGCTGATTTCTGCTCCCCGACCAGCCAATGTCACTTCTGTAGTATTACGAGTCGTTCCATTGTGCAGTGTCATCCCGTTCAACAGCACATTACTGCCAGCTTCCTGATTCACATACAAGTTATTGAAACGTACCGTACTGTTATGAGTTTCTTCCAGTTCATACAAGTCGAATACAGCATTCTCTCCTGCAAAGACTTCCACCACCTGAGTAGAAAGGAAATTCACGTCGTCCATCGCATGGTCACATACCAGCAACTTGGCCTGTGCACCATCCTCCAATATAATCAGGACACGACGGTTTACCATGAAATCCACATCCGCACGCAAGATATTCACCAACTGGATTGGACGTTCCAACACCACATTCTTCGGTACATACATGCACACACCGTCCTGTGCAAACATCGTATTAAATGCAGCCAGAGCATCCTTCGACGTATCAGCCAGCTTTCCGTAATATTTTCTGACCAAATCAGGGCGTTGTTCAGCCATATCCTTCAAGCTACCGAAGTAAACTCCCTCCGGCAACTGAGCAGATGGATGCACATGCTTGTCAAACGTATCATTTACCACAAAATAAAGTGAGGTACTCATATTAGGTACATCACACTTGAACACTTCATACGGATTAACCGGAAATTCCAGGCGATTCAAGTTCAACCCATAATCTGGAGCAAAATACTTGCTCACCTCCGTATACTTATACTTTTCCTGTTTGCGAGTCGGGAAGCCCAGCTTCTCAAAATCAGCAAATGCCTTCGCACGGGGCGCATTCAGCACATCCGCACTTTGCCGACAAATCATTGCCTCGCACTGCGTGAAAAGATCAATATATTGCTGTTCTGCTTTCATGCTCATTCTCCCAGTTCTTTCTTAATCCAATCGTATCCTTTTTCTTCCAGTTCCAATGCCAGTTCCGGACCTGCAGTTTTCACGATACGGCCTTTATAAAGTACATGTACAATATCCGGTTTAATGTAATCCAGCAAACGCTGATAGTGCGTAATCACAATACAACTCGTTTCCGGAGTTTTCAGTTTATTCACTCCTTCAGCCACAATACGCAACGCATCAATATCCAGTCCGGAGTCAGTTTCGTCCAAAATGCTCAGCTTCGGTTCCAGCATAGCCATCTGGAATATTTCGTTACGCTTCTTCTCACCTCCAGAGAATCCCTCATTTACCGAACGGTTAGCCAGCTTGCTGTCCAACTCCACAATCTCTCTCTTTTGACGCATCAGCTTCAAGAACTCACTGGCCGTCAAAGCTGGAAGTCCTTTGTACTTACGCTGCTCATTCACTGCTGCACGCATGAAGTTCACCATACTCACTCCCGGAATTTCTACCGGATATTGGAATGACAGGAACAATCCTTCATGACTACGGTCTGCCGGGCTCAAAGCCAATAAATCCTTTCCATCAAACGTTACGGTTCCTTTCGTCACCTCATAAGCTGGATGACCGACCAATACATTGCTCAATGTACTCTTTCCCCGAACCGTTAGGCCCCATAATCGCATGGACTTCGCCTGCCTTTACAGTCAGGTTAATACCTTTCAATATCTCTTTGCCATTAATGTTGGCATGTAAATTCTTTATCTCTAGCATAACAATCTATTTTTATCGTTTATCCTACACTGCCCTCCAACGACACAGACAGCAATTTCTGAGCCTCTACGGCAAACTCCATCGGAAGTTTGTTCAGAACTTCCTTTGCATACCCATTCACAATCAATCCTACGGCATCCTCAGTAGAGATACCACGCTGGTTGCAATAGAAAATCTGGTCTTCCGAAATTTTGGAAGTCGTAGCCTCATGTTCCACCACAGCCGTTTCATTGTGAATGTCCATATAAGGGAATGTATGCGCTCCGCAGTGGCTGCCCAGCAACAGAGAATCACACTGACTGTAGTTCCTTGCATTATCTGCCTTTTCAGCTACACGCACCAGCCCGCGATAAGAGTTCTGACTCTTTCCGGCACTGATACCCTTACTTACGATAGTAGAGCGAGTATTTTTACCTAAGTGAATCATCTTCGTACCAGTATCTGCCTGCTGATAATTATTGGTTACCGCTACAGAATAGAACTCTGCAGTAGAATTGTCTCCACTCAAAATACAACTTGGATACTTCCATGTAATAGCCGAGCCAGTCTCTACCTGTGTCCAGGAAAGTTTACTGTCCACACCTTTGCAATTACCTCTTTTGGTTACAAAGTTATACACACCACCCTTACCTTCAGCATCACCAGGATACCAGTTCTGCACAGTAGAATATTTCACTTCCGCACGGTCAAGCACCACGATTTCCACAATTGCCGCGTGCAACTGGTTTTCATCACGCATCGGTGCCGTACATCCTTCCAGATAAGACACATAACTGTCATCATCTGCAACAATCAGCGTACGTTCAAACTGTCCGGTATTGGCCGCATTGATACGGAAGTACGTAGACAACTCCATCGGACAGCGAACCCCCTTCGGGATATACACAAACGAACCATCACTGAACACAGCCGAGTTCAATGCGGCAAAGAAATTATCACGATAGCCCACTACCGAACCTAAATACTTCTTCACCAAATCCGGATGTTCACGCACCGCTTCACTGATAGAGCAGAATATAATCCCTTTTTCCATCAGTGTTTCCTTAAAAGTTGTCTTCACAGAGACGGAGTCCATAACCGCATCTACCGCCATACCGCTCAGCGCCATACGTTCTTCCAAAGGAATACCCAGTTTGTCAAAGGTTTTCAACAGTTCCGGATCCACTTCATCCAGACTCTTCGGCCCTTCTTTTTTCTTTGTCGGGTCTGCATAATATGAAATAGCCTGATAATCAATCTCCGGAATATTCAAATGTGCCCATGTAGGCATTTCCAGCGTTTGCCAATAGCGAAACGCTTTCAAACGGAACTCAAGCAACCAGTCGGGCTCACCTTTCTTTGAAGAAATCAGCCGCACGACATCCTCATTCAGTCCCTTCTCTATAATATCTGTGTGAACATCCGTAGTGAAGCCATATTTATACTTCGCCTGCGTCAGTTCCTTCACATATTTATTGGGTTCTATTTGCATATCAATTCTGAATATTATCTGTTTCTATAAATTTCTCTGTTACAGTTTTCACCACAGGATAAAAGAAAGCGGAAAAATCCTTTATCGGATAATATAACAACGAACTTCCCTTAGTGGTTGAATGTATTAAGTTATCTTTAGAGTCGGCAAAATCAATAAAATGGATGACCAGACTGATTACAAGCGCATATTTTATCGCTCCAAATACCGCGCCCAAAAAGCGGTTGATAAAACCTAATCCTGTCATATCCACGATTTTCGTCAAGGCTGAAGCCAAGAGAGACAATCCCAAAGGTACTATCAAGCCTATCAACAGAAAAGCCAGTATCTGCCCGAATGTCACAGAAGTACCTACCGTTACGGCCAATTGCTCACCTAAACCGGCAAATAAAGCACGTGCTACCAGCAGTCCGGCTATCAGCCCTACAAGCGCTGCCAGTTGTTTGAAAAATCCTTTCATAAAACCAGAGACAGCTCCTAAAGCCAATAAGATGATAATCACCCAGTCTATTGTTGCCATTTATCCGAAATATATATTAAAAACAAAGCGAAGAACTTGTTCCCCTGTCTGATGGGTGAATACAAGAATCTTCGCTTTGCTCTGAATGACAAATGTATTTATTTGCACCCAAACAATGGTCAGACGTTACGTCCTTACAATGTCTGTTTTACTTCCACTTCTTCATACGTTTCAATCACGTCACCCACTTTCAAGTCGTTGCAGTTTGTCAAGCTGATACCACATTCAAAGTTAGTACCCACTTCTTTCACATCGTCCTTGAAGCGCTTCAACGCATTGATTGAACCCGTAAAGATTACGATACCGTCGCGAATCAAGCGAGCCTTGTCCGTACGTTTCACCTTTCCGGTCTTCACCATCGCACCGGCAACCATACCCACCTTGCTGATGTTGAACACTTCACGCACTTCGATTGTAGAGGTAACCTGTTCTTTCAATGTCGGAGCCAACATACCTTCCATTGCCGACTTCACTTCTTCAATCGCATCGTAAATAATAGAATACTTACGAATATCCACACCTTCCTGTTCAGCAAGCTTAGCCGCATTTCCTGACGGACGTACCTGGAAACCTACGATAATAGCATCCGATGCCGCAGCCAACGATACATCCGATTCTGAAATTTGTCCGACACCCTTATGAATTACATTCACCTGAATCTGTTCGGTAGACAACTTGATCAATGAGTCGCTCAAAGCTTCTACAGAACCATCCACGTCACCTTTCACAATCACATTCAGTTCATGGAAGTCACCCAATGCCAGACGACGTCCCACTTCATCCAGTGTCAACATCTTCTGTGTACGCAAGCCCTGTTCACGAGCCAGCTGTTCACGCTTGTTGGCAATCTCACGTGCTTCCTGATCCGTATCAAACACATGGAATGTATCACCAGCTGCCGGTGCTCCGTTCAATCCTAAAATCAATACCGGCTCAGAAGGGCCAGCTTCTTTCAAGCGCTGATTACGTTCGTTGAACATCGCCTTCACCTTACCGTATGAAGTTCCAGCCAACACAATATCCCCTACATGCAGTGTTCCATTAGAAACCAGCACTGTAGCCACATATCCACGTCCTTTATCCAAAGAAGATTCAATGATTGAACCAGTAGCCTTACGGTTCGGATTTGCTTTCAAATCCAACATTTCAGCTTCAAGCAATACCTTTTCAAGCAATTCAGGAACACCGGTACCTTTCTTGGCTGAAATATCCTGAGACTGGTATTTTCCACCCCATTCTTCCACCAGGAAGTTCATGGCAGCCAGCTCTTCCTTAATCTTATCCGGATTGGCATTCGGTTTATCTACCTTATTGATGGCAAACACGATAGGCACTCCCGCAGCCATCGCATGGTTGATAGCTTCTTTTGTCTGCGGCATCACGTTGTCATCGGCAGCTACGATAATGATTACCACGTCAGTTACTTTCGCACCACGTGCACGCATAGCCGTAAATGCTTCGTGTCCCGGAGTATCCAGGAATGTAATACGACGTCCATCCTCCAGTTTCACGTTATATGCACCAATGTGCTGTGTGATACCTCCGGCCTCACCCGCAATTACATTCGCCTTACGGATATAGTCAAGCAAAGAAGTCTTACCGTGGTCTACGTGACCCATCACGGTAACAATCGGTGCACGCGGTTGCAAATCTTCTTCCGCATCAGCTTCTTCCTCTACAGCCTGTGCCACTTCCGCACTTACATATTCTGTCTTGTAGCCAAATTCTTCTGCCACAAGGTTAATTGTTTCTGCATCCAGACGCTGGTTGATAGACACCATGATACCCACACTCATACAAGTAGAGATAACCTGAGTCACCGGAATATCCATCATGTTAGCCAGCTCATTTGCTGTTACAAATTCAGTCAGCTTCAACACCTTGCTTTCTTCCTGTTCCAGTTCCTCCTGTTCCAGCTGACGGTTCTGAATATTTTCACGTTTCTCCTTACGATACTTGGCAGCTTTATTCTTTCCTTTGTTTGTCAGGCGGGCAAGTGTTTCTTTCACCTGTTTTGCTACATCTTCGTCGCTCACCTCCTGTTTTACCACCGGTTTCTTAAAGCGATCCTTGTTATGTTTTCCGCCCTGTCCCTGGTTCTGGTTATTCTTTCCAGATTTCTCATTTCGTGAAGCTCCAGATGCGTTGGAGGTTGCATTAATATCAACCCGTTCCTTATTAATACGGTTGCGTTTTTTCTTTTTCGCAGCCTCATCACTCAGGCCACCCTTATCCGTCTTTTCATCACTCTTACGAATTTCCTTGATAATCGCATCTTTCATCTGCTTACGCTGTTCCTGACGCTGCTTATCCTTTTCCTCTCTTTCTTTCTTCTTCTCCTCTTTCGATTTTTTCTTCGGACGGGTAGACTGGTTCAATGCAGCCAAATCAATCTGGCCTACTACATTAATCTTTGATTTAAATTCTGTCGGGCGAATTTTAAAAACTTCGTCTTCTTTATTTTCCTGAACAGATTGTTGCTTTTTTTCTTCTTCCATCGGCTCTGGTTTCAATTCTTCTGCCTTTATTTCCGGCTGTTTCGGTTCTTGTTTTTCTTCTACCTGAGGTTGTTGTACAGGAGCCTCTTCAGTTTTAACCTCCGTTTTTTCCACCTCAGCTTGTTTATTCTCAGGTTCTGGCTTAGCTGGCCCTTCCTGTACTACAAGCGTTTCAGCAGGCTCAACCACAGCCGGTTTTTTCTTTTTCTTCAGACCATCCAAGTCTATTTTACCCACAGGCTTGAATTTTGGTCGCACATCTTCTGGAACCACTGTTTCTATCACTTCCGGCTTTTTCAGTTCCGGATGAATATCCTCGATAGAAACAGAAGCCTTGTTACGCTCCTTATTCTGCCGTTCCTGAATAATTTTCTCAGACTCTATTTTCAAATCCTTGTCTTTGCTGAACTCTTTAACCAGTGCAGCATACTGTTCTTCAGTAATTTTGGTATTTGGATTCGCCTCGACCGTATATCCTTTTTTCTGCAAAAAGTCTACCACCGTGGTTATTCCAACATTCAAATCTCTTGTTACTTTATTCAATCTTATAGTCATAATTCATCACAATTTATAGAGTTCAGGAAAATATATCAGTCACAGATAAACAAGCAGACGAGAATGAATTCCTCATCCTCATCTGTTTATTACAAGCAAGCGCTATTCCTCAAACTCTGCTTTTAAAATTCTCAGAATATCATCCACCGTATTTTCTTCCAAGTCTGCTTTTTCAATAAGCATCTCGCGCGGTGCGTTCAATACACCTTTAGCCGTATCAATTCCGATAGCCTTAATCGCGTTGATAACCCATTCGTCAATTTCATCCTTGAATTCATCCAGGTAGATGTCTTCATCAGCCACAGCATCTTCGCCCAGCTCACGGTACACATCGATAGTGTATTCTGTCAGCATACTGGCCAGCTTAATATTCAAGCCACCTTTACCGATAGCCAATGAAACTTCTTCCGGTTTCAAATATACCTCAGCTCTCTTTTCATCCTCATGCATGATAATAGACGAAACTTTTGCCGGGCTCAAGGCACGCTGAATAAACAACTGGATGTTAGATGTATAGTTAATCACGTCAATGTTTTCATTACGCAATTCGCGTACGATACCATGAATACGAGAACCCTTCACACCCACACATGCACCTACCGGGTCAATGCGTTCATCATACGATTCTACTGCAATCTTCGCACGTTCTCCCGGAATACGGGCAATTTTCTTGATGGTAATCAGTCCGTCATTGATTTCTGGCACTTCCTGTTCAAACAAACGCTGCAAGAAGACCGGTGATGTACGGCTCAAAATAATCTTCGGATTATTGTTCTTATTATCTACACGAGCTACTACGGCACGAGCAGTTTCTCCTTTCCGGTAGAAGTCACTCGGAATCTGTTCTGTCTTAGGCAACAGCAATTCATTACCTTCATCGTCCAGCAACAGGATTTCCTTTTTCCAAATCTGATAAACTTCCGCACTGATTACAGTACCTACTTTATCAATGTATTTATTATACAAGCTGTCTTTTTCCAACTCCAGAATCTTTGAAGCCAGTGTCTGGCGGAGATTCAGAATTGCACGGCGGCCGAATTTCTCAAAAATCACCTCATCGGTCACTTCCTCTCCCACTTCATACGATGCATCAATCTTGCGTGCTTCCGACAATGCAATCTGCAGGTTCGGGTTAGTCAGCTCCTCATCCGCCACAACTTCACGGTTACGCCAGATTTCGAAATCCCCCTTGTCAGGATTTACAATCACATCATAGTTTTCATCTGTACCGAACATTTTTGCAATCACACTGCGGAACGACTCTTCCAACACGCTCACCATCGTGGTGCGATCAATGTTCTTCAATTCCTTAAATTCCGAGAATGTGTCAATCAAGCTGACAGTTTCTTCTTTTTTGGCCATAATTATTTAAAGCTAATTAAGTATTTGGTGTATTTTATCTCATCATACGTAAAGGTTACATTCTGTTCCACCAGCTTCGGACGCTTGGCACCTTCCGGTTTTATTTTCACTTCTACCGTAACCGTAAAATTTTCTTCATTGGCATCTGCCAGCACACCCGTCCATTTCTTTCCGGTTTTGTCCAGCACTTCTACTTCGCAACCTACATGTGCTACATACTGCTGCAATACCTTAAATGGCTGGCCGATTCCCGCAGAACCTACTTCCAGTTCGTAATCTTCTTCTTCACGACTTAATTTCGACTCGATATAGCGGCTCAGTTCCACACAGTCGTCTATCCATACGCCTTCTGCATGGTCTATTTCCACTACAATTTTGTCATCCGGACTCACATTTACATCAACCAGAAAATAACTTTTATCTTCCAGCCATTCCTCTACAATCCGAGCTACAACGTTTTTATCTATCATGTATTAACTATTAAGAACAAAAAAAGGAGCTAAATCGCCCCTCCACCTTTTCATCCAATCATTTGCAAAGATATAAATAATCTCATGCCACACAAAATAATGACAAAATTATTTATTACTGAGGAGTAGTATGAAAGAGCGGCAAATGATATAGAATCATCTGCCGCTCTTCTGTCGGAATGAGGCGACTCGAACGCCCGACCCCTACGTCCCGAACGTAGTG
>ENA-OOQO01001106-OOQO01001106.1-human-gut-metagenome-genome-assembly--contig:-NODE-1106-length-14150-cov-2.719688_pt1 | contig 14150 bp, 10 predicted proteins | sample MGYA00241088_ERZ501162 | MGnify/ENA primary metagenome ERZ501162 (study PRJEB25962, sample SAMEA2042497) | human gut metagenome | biome: human gut; feature: human-associated habitat; material: faeces... | reverse complement strand
ACATCAGGTAACACTATCGAACTTCCAATCAAGTCAAACTTCCGTGAAGGTCTTGATGTTCTGGAATATTTCATTTCTGCCCATGGTGCCAGAAAGGGTCTTTCAGATACCGCATTAAGAACAGCCGATTCAGGATACCTCACAAGACGTCTTGTTGACGTATCCCAGGAGCTTATTATCAGAGAAGTTGACTGCTCAGAAGGCAAAGAAATTCCGGGAATGGTAGTTAAAGCATTTATGGAAGGCCAGGAAGTAATTGAAGGACTGAAGGATAGAATCACAGGAAGATATCTTGCTGAAGATATCGAAGACCCTGAAACCGGGGAAATCCTCATTAAGAAGAATCATATGATTACTCCTAAGAGAGCGGAAATTATTGAAAAGCTCGGACTTAAAGAAGTTAAGATAAGAACAGTTCTTTCATGTAAGTCACACCTTGGTGTTTGTGCTAAATGTTATGGTGCCAATATGGCAACAGGACAACAGGTACAGGTCGGTGAAGCAGTCGGTATCATTGCTGCCCAGTCAATCGGTGAACCTGGTACACAGCTTACCATGAGAACATTCCATGCCGGTGGTGTTGCCGGTGATGATATCACACAGGGTCTTCCTAGAGTAGAAGAACTTTTTGAAGCAAGAAAGCCAAAGGGACTTGCAATTATTGCAGAATTCGGTGGCGTTGCCAAGATTGTTGATACTAAGAAGAAACGTGAAGTTGTTGTCACAGATCCAATGACAGGTAATGTTAAGAATTATCTTATACCTTATGGTTCAAGAATTAAGATTGTTGATGGACAGGTACTTGAAGCCGGTGATGAGCTTACAGAAGGTAGCGTTAACCCACATGATATCCTTAAGATTAAGGGTGTAAGAGCGGTTCAGGATTATATGCTTCGTGAAGTACAGCGTGTATACAGACTTCAGGGTGTTGAAATTAACGATAAGCATATTGAAGTAATTGTAAGACAGATGCTCAAGAAGATTAAAATCGAAAATCCTGGTGATTCTGAATATCTTTCAGGAGTAACGGTTGACGTACTTGACTTCAATGAAATGAACGAAAAACTTGCTGAACAGAAGCTTGAACCTGCAGAAGGAACACAGATTATGTTAGGTATTACAAAGGCAGCTCTTGCTACCAACTCATTCCTTTCAGCTGCATCTTTCCAGGAAACAACAAAGGTTCTTACCGAAGCAGCAATTAACGGCAAGGTAGACCCACTTATCGGTCTTAAAGAAAACGTTCTTATCGGTAAACTTATTCCTGCAGGTACAGGTATGAAGAGATACAGAGATGTAAGACTTGACTCTGATGAGAGCAGTGAAGAAGAACTTTCTTTTGAGGAAGATTTTGAAGGTGAAGACATTGCTGAAAATACTGAAAATACAGACAATTCACCTGAAGAAACAGCAGAAACTGTAGAAAACACAGATAATGCAGCAGAAGAAACCACAGAAGAAGTTAATACAGAAGAATAAAACTTTAAATCATATAAATTTACCTGTTGACAACAGATAAATTAACATTTATAATAAGCCGTGCGTGCAATGTAGCATGGCTTATTTTTGTGCGCAAATGAGAGAATTTGAATAATCAGATTCGCAACCAAGGAAATTTATTTATCAGGAGGTGAAAAAGAATGCCTACATTTAACCAGTTAGTAAGAAAGGGAAGACAGACATCTGTTAAGAAGTCAACAGCTCCAGCTCTTTTAAAGAGTTACAACTCACTTCAGAAGAAAGCTATCGATACAGCTTCTCCACAGAAGAGAGGTGTTTGTACAGCAGTTAAGACTAAGACCCCTAAGAAACCTAACTCAGCTCTTAGAAAAATTGCCAGAGTTCGTCTTTCTAACGGTATTGAAGTAACAAGCTACATTCCGGGTGAAGGACATAACCTTCAGGAACATAGTGTTGTTCTTGTAAGAGGTGGTAGGGTAAAAGACTTACCAGGTACAAGATATCATATCGTAAGAGGAACACTCGATACAGCAGGTGTTGCTAAGAGAAGACAGGCGCGTTCAAAATACGGCGCTAAGAGACCTAAAGACGCAAAATAATATTCACTTAATTGTCAGATTGGTTTAAGTGCCGGATAGATATATTTCCTGTAGGTTGCAGGACATAAGATATACCGAGCGCGAACACATAGACACATGTGAGTACCTATGAATTAATTAAATTATGTTAAGGAGGGAAGAACCGTGCCACGTAAAGGACATACTCAGCATAGAGATGTATTAGCAGATCCAATGTACAACAGCAAGGTTGTAACAAAACTTATCAACAATATTATGTTAGACGGTAAGAAATCTACAGCTCAGAAGATTGTATATGGAGCATTCAATAAAGTTGAAGAAAAATCAGGTAAGCCAGCTCTCGAGGTATTTGAAGAAGCTATGAACAATGTAATGCCAGTACTTGAAGTTAAAGCAAGACGTATTGGTGGTGCTACTTACCAGGTACCTATCGAAGTAAGAGCAGAGAGAAGACAGGCTCTCGGACTTCGTTGGTTGACAACTTTCTCACGCGCAAGAGGCGAGAAGACTATGGAAGAAAGACTTGCCGGCGAAATTATGGATGCATCTAACAATACAGGTGCATCAGTAAAGAGAAAAGAAGATATGCACAAAATGGCAGAAGCAAACAAGGCTTTCGCACATTACAGATTCTAATTTTTATGAAATATATTCTGCAGCGTAACTTTCCGCTGCGGAATTACTAACCAAAATAAGGAGGAAAATACCTTGGCTGGAAGAGAATATCCATTAGAGAGAACCAGAAATATCGGTATTATGGCTCATATTGATGCTGGTAAGACAACATTAACAGAGCGTATCTTATATTATACCGGTGTTAACTATAAGATTGGTGATACTCATGAAGGAACAGCTACAATGGACTGGATGGAACAGGAACAGGAACGTGGTATTACAATCACATCTGCTGCTACAACATGCCATTGGACTTTAGAGGATCATCATAAACCAATGCCAGGTGCGTTAGAACATCGTATCAACATCATTGATACTCCGGGCCACGTAGACTTTACAGTTGAAGTTGAACGTTCACTCAGAGTTCTTGATGGCGCAGTAGGTGTATTCGATGCTAAGGCAGGTGTAGAACCTCAGTCTGAAAACGTTTGGAGACAGGCTGATACCTACAATGTACCTCGTATGGCATTCATCAATAAGATGGATAAAATGGGTGCAGACTTTTTCTATTCTGTTCAGACAATCATTGATCGTCTTGGAAAGAATGCAATTCCTGTACAGATTCCAATTGGACAGGAAGATGATTTTAAGGGCTTAATCGACTTATTTGAGATGGAAGCTTATTATTACAAAGATGACAAGGGTGAAGACATCGAGATTACAGCAATTCCTGATGACTTAAAAGACCTTGCAAATAAATGGAGAGATAACCTCGTTGAGAAAATCTGCGAATTAGATGATGATTTAATGATGATGTATCTTGAGGGAGAGACTCCTTCTAAAGAGCAGTTAAAGGCAGTTCTCCGTAGGGGAACAATTGCCAGTGAAGCAGTTCCTGTATTCTGTGGTTCAGCATACAAGAACAAGGGTGTTCAGAAGTTATTAGACGGTGTTATTGAATACATGCCAGCTCCAACAGACGTTCCTGATATCACAGGTACAGATATGGAAGGCAATGAAGTAACAAGACCATCTTCAGATGACGCTCCATTTGCTGCTTTAGCATTTAAGATTATGGCTGACCCATTCGTTGGTAAGCTTGCATTCTTCAGAGTATACTCTGGTACATGTAACTCAGGTTCATATGTATTAAATGCATCAAAAGATAAAAAAGAACGTATTGGACGTATCGTACAGATGCATGCCAATAAGCGTACAGAAATAGATAAAGTATATTCAGGAGATATCGCTGCTGCTGTAGGTTTCAAATTTACAACAACCGGTGATACAATCTGTGATGAACAGCATCCTGTAATCCTTGAATCTATGGAATTCCCAGAACCTGTTATCGAGCTCGCAATCGAGCCTAAGACAAAGAACGATCAGGGTAAGATGGGTGAAGCTTTAGCAAAACTTGCTGAAGAAGATCCAACATTCAAAGCTCATACAGATCAGGAAACAGGTCAGACAATTATTGCCGGAATGGGTGAGTTACATCTTGAAGTTATCGTAGACCGTCTTCTTCGTGAATTTAAGGTTGAAGCTAACGTAGGTGCCCCACAGGTAGCATATAAGGAAACAATCACAAAACCTGTTGATGTTGATAGCAAGTATGCTAAACAGTCAGGTGGTCGTGGACAGTACGGACACTGTAAAGTTAAATTTGAGCCTATGGATCCAAACGGTGAAGAAACATTCAAGTTCGTATCTACTGTAGTAGGTGGTGCTATTCCTAAGGAATACATTCCATCTGTTGGAGAAGGTATTGAAGAAGCTACTAAAGCAGGTATCCTTGCAGGTTTCCCTGTACTTGGTGTATCAGCTAACGTATACGATGGTTCTTACCATGAAGTCGATTCATCAGAGATGGCATTCCACATTGCCGGATCTATGGCATTCAAGGAAGCTATGCAGAAGGCTAATCCTGTTCTCCTTGAGCCTATCATGAAAGTTGAAGTTACAATGCCTGAAGAATATATGGGCGACGTAATCGGAAGCTTAAATGCTAAGCGTGGACAGATCCAGAGCATGGATGACATCGGTGGCGGTAAGATGGTAACAGCATTAGTTCCACTTGCTGAAATGTTCGGATATTCAACAGAACTTCGTTCATCTACACAGGGTCGTGGTAACTACTCAATGTTCTTCCAGAAATATGAGCAGGTACCTAAGAACGTACAGGATAAAGTAATCGCTGCAAGAGCAAAATAAATATTGAAAAAATTTCTTTTATGAAATATAATTAAAAAAGCTTATAAAAAAAGACAACCCGGAAGAGGGAAAATTTAAGGAGGATTTTTTTAAAATGGCTAAAGCTAAATTTGAAAGAACTAAACCACATTGTAACATTGGTACAATCGGACACGTTGACCATGGTAAAACAACTTTAACAGCTGCTATCACTAAGACTCTTAATGCAAGACTTGGTACAGGTGAAGCTGTTGCATTCGAAAATATCGATAAGGCTCCAGAAGAAAGAGAAAGAGGAATCACAATTTCTACTGCTCACGTTGAATATGAGACAGAGAGAAGACATTATGCACACGTTGACTGCCCAGGCCATGCTGACTATGTAAAGAACATGATCACTGGTGCTGCTCAGATGGATGGCGCTATCCTCGTTGTTGCTGCTACTGATGGTGTTATGGCACAGACAAAGGAACATATCCTTCTTGCTCGTCAGGTTGGTGTTCCATATATCGTTGTATTCCTTAACAAGTGCGATATGGTTGATGATGAAGAACTTATCGAATTAGTTGAAATGGAAGTTACAGAACAGCTTGAAGAATATGGATTCACAGGTTGTCCAATCATTAAGGGTTCAGCTCTTAAAGCACTTGAAGATCCTTTCAGTGAATGGGGTGACAAGATTCTTGAACTTATGCACACAGTTGATGAATATATCCCAGATCCTGTAAGAGATACAGATAAGCCATTCCTTATGCCAGTAGAAGACGTATTCACAATCACAGGTCGTGGTACTGTTGCTACAGGTAGAGTAGAAAGAGGAACACTTCACCTTAATGATGAACTTGAAATCCTTGGTGTTAAGGAAGATGTTCTTAAGACAGTTGTTACTGGTATCGAAATGTTCAGAAAACAGCTTGATGAAGCTATGGCTGGTGATAACATCGGAGCTCTTCTCCGTGGTGTTAACCGTGACCAGATCGTTCGTGGACAGGTACTTGCAAAACCAGGTACAGTTACATGTCATAGAAAATTTACTGCTCAGGTTTACGTTTTAACAAAAGATGAAGGTGGACGTCATACTCCATTCTTCAACAACTATCGTCCACAGTTCTACTTCAGAACAACAGACGTTACAGGTGTATGTAACCTTCCAGCTGGTACAGAGATGTGCATGCCTGGTGATAACGTAGAGATGACAATCGAGCTCATCCACCCAATCGCTATGAGCCAGGGTCTTACATTCGCTATCCGTGAGGGTGGTAGAACTGTAGGTTCAGGAAGAGTTGCTTCTATCATCGAGTAATCGCTGATAAACCGCATAAATAAAGGATTTTCAGACCTTCGAGGGTTCGCCCTCGGAGGTCTTTTTTTCTGTCCGAAAATGGGGGGTGACCTTATTTTGACCTTGTATTAGCTGAAAATAGTCAATTCCCGCAGTGCGTCCTGTAAAAAACACCCGAAAAACACTACTATATTAGCTGAAAGGAGGCAACAGATATGGATCAGAAAAAGGTAGGTTCATTTCTAAGAGAACTGAGAAAGGAAAAACAGCTTACCCAGGAACAGCTTGCTGAGCGGTTTGGAGTAACAAGCCGCAGTGTGTCAAGGTGGGAAACAGGCAGCAACATGCCGGATCTCAGTATTTTGGTGGAGCTGGCAGATTTCTATGATGTTGATATCAGGGATATCATTGATGGAGAAAGGAAGGGTGAGGACATGAATAAGGAAGAGAAAGAGAGATTGCAGCTTGTAGCGGATTATGCAGAAACTGAGAAGAATACATTGTTGATGAGGTTGCGTATATTCAGCATAGTGGGATTGGTTTCGCTCATTGCAGGACTGGTGATGTTGGTGCTTGGCGGAGATAATAATCTTCCAGTGTATGATTATTTGATGGGGACGCTTATGGGAGTTTCTATAGGTGCGTTGCTGGTTGCGGTGTTCTATTCAACCGGAGCTTTAGAAAACATGAGGAAACGGAAAAGAACGCTTATGAAAGTGCTTTTGGTAATAAGCATATTATTCCTGCTTGGAACATTCATCGCGGCAATCATAGCATCGTTATGATATAATGAGCATTGCGACGGGGCGCTTGCGCAAACTATATGCAATATGCTATAATTTTTAAGGATGTAATGCGGACGATCAGTTTGTGGCATCCACATGAGCACAGATATTATGTGTGAGATATAGTAAATATGATTAGAGCAATCATTTTTTATGACGAAAGAATTATAATTATATATGTATAAGCCCATAATATGGTTGGGCGTATCTACCAGCTACCGATAATAGTTGACTACGACATGGATTGCCGTGGTCAACTATATTTTTGTGTAAAAATATGTGTGTGGATACAGAGCGTGGATAGGGTTTAATAAAAAATATAAAATGATTCTGGAGGGTGCGCGTATGAGGTATGATGTGATAATTATTGGAGCGGGACCAGGAGGGATATTTTCTGCATATGAGCTGACAAAGCAGGCTCCGGATCTCAAGGTTGCAGTGTTTGAGGCTGGACATGAGCTTAAGAGAAGAAAATGTCCGATAGACGGCACAAAGATCAATAGCTGCGTGGGATGTGATAGCTGCTCGATCATGAGCGGATTTGGTGGTGCAGGTGCATTTTCCGATGGAAAGTACAACATTACAAATGACTTTGGCGGAAGTCTGTATGAGTACATTGGCAAGAACGAGGCCATAGACCTCATGAAGTATGTGGATGATATCAATATGGAGTACGGCGGAGAGGGTACGAAGCTTTATTCCACTGCCGGCACAAGATTCAAGACAGTGTGTCTGCAGAACAGGCTTCATCTGCTTGATGCTTCGGTCAGACATCTTGGCACGGATATCAACTATATAGTTCTAGAGAATCTGTATGCATATCTTCAGGACAAGGTAGAGTTTTATTTTGACACACCTATACAGACTGTGGAAAAGCTGGACGATGGAACATATAGTGTATGCTGCAAGAAGGGTACATTTGCTTGCAACAAATGTATCATATCCGTTGGAAGAAGCGGAAGTAAATGGATGGAGACTGTGTGCAAAGAGCTTAATGTGCCCACAAAATCTAACAGAGTAGATATAGGAGTCAGAGTAGAGCTTCCTGCAGCCATATTTGCACATTTGACGGATGAGCTTTATGAGAGCAAGATAGTATACAGAACGGAGAAGTATGGAGACAAGGTGCGAACCTTCTGCATGAACCCAAGGGGCGCCGTGGTTACTGAGAATACAAATGGAATAATAACGGTAAATGGTCATAGTTATGAGGATCCTGCAAAACAGACGGATAATACAAACTTTGCGCTCCTTGTGGCAAAGCATTTTTCAGAGCCGTTCAAGGATTCCAACGGATACGGCGAGAGCATAGCGAGACTCAGCAACATGCTGGGCGGCGGCGTAATAGTGCAGAGATTTGGCGACCTCATAAGGGGACAGCGCTCCACCCAGAGCAGGATAGAGGAAGCATTCATCACACCTACGCTCAATGCCACACCGGGAGATCTGAGCCTTGTCCTTCCAAAGAGAATTCTGGATGGAATAATCGAGATGATCTACGCTCTTGATAAGATAGCCCCAGGAACGGCAAATGAAGATACACTGTTGTATGGAGTTGAGGTCAAATTCTACAACATGGAGGTTGAAGTAGATGATAAGCTCGAGACAAGATATAAGGGGCTGTATATCATAGGAGATGGCAGCGGAATAACACACTCCCTTTCACATGCATCTGCAAGCGGTGTATACGTAGCAAGAAATATTGCACATGGCGAATAAAACGAATAGATATTTATATAGAAGAAAGTTATTCAAAACAGAGTATCGTGATAGGGGTTCAAGATACTCTGTTTTTATTTGATAAATGAGTTTCAAGCGAAAATACATTTGTTTGACTGGATGGGAGAAGAATGGTAGAGTTGTAAATGGTATGAAAATAGATTTAAAGCCTACAACAAATATGAAAACAAATTTAACTGAGAAAACTATTTGTGGCATTGTATAGAAGACACTATATGATGGATTATTTTCGAAAGAAGAAAGGAAATAGGAAAATATGGAAGGATCAGTTATAAATCAGATATGCGCATCTATGGATTCATTCTTTGATACAGAAAAGAAAATAGGCGATTATATCGTCAGGAATCCCAAGAAGGTTGTGGATATGACAGTCGGGGAGCTGGCAAAGGAGTGCGGTGTCAGCGAGGCCTCGGTGTCGAGATTCTGCAAACGAATAGAGCTGAAGGGATTTCACCATCTCAAGATATCGCTGGCGAGAGAACTCGTGGATGCCAAGGATGACGGAGAGATATCTGGACATATATCTGTGGATGATATGGAAGGTTCTCTGAGAGGAATACTGTCGAATAAAATGGAAGAACTGAGACAAACTGTGGCAATGATGGACAGCGAGGAACTGAAAAAGATATTGGATGTGATAAACAATGCCGATACGGTGCTCATGGCGGCTGTGGGCAATACGATACCGGTTGCAATGGATGGGGCATATAAGCTTAACCAGATAGGTATACGTGCCATGTCAACACCGATATGGGAGACTGAACTTGGATACAGTTATAATCTGACCGACAAGGATGTTGTGGTAGCGATATCCAACTCTGGGGAGTCGACAGGCGTGATCCAGATATTGGAGGCGGCAAAGAGTCGCGGCGCAGTCGCCATATCAATAACCAATAATGCCAGGTCAAGTGTTGCGGAGCTTAGCACATATCACATCACGACAGCTACCCGTGAAAAATTATTTCTTGATGGATACTGCTTTTCAAGGGTGTCTGCAACCATGGTGATAGAGATAATATATCTGCTGCTTGCATCTATGAGAAAGGAATCCTACGAGTCAATAGTAAGGCACGAACAGGCGATGGCCTATACAAAGGAGTGATCACAGGGCGTTTGGTAGCTGTAGGTGGATATGTTATTTGACAATTGTTTTCATGTGTGATATTGTGTGCGAAAGAAAATTACATGATTGCAAATTATATGAAATTGAATTACACTGTTGCTTTATGGTAAACAAGAGTGCAATGCAAATACATATATTATATGGAGGAAACAGACATGAAAGATATCAAATGGGCAGTTCTCGGAACAGGAGTTATCGCAAATGAGATGGCAGTGGCACTCAAAAAGAATGGCAGGAACATTTATGCGGTTGGTAATAGGACGTATGACAAAGCGGTGGCATTTGCTGAGAAGTATGGCATAGGTAAGGTTTATTCAGACTACAATGAGATGTTCACGGATCCGGAAGTGGACGTGATATATATAACGACTCCACACAATACACACATACAGTTTATGAGAAGAGCGATAGAGAATGGAAAACATATACTTGTGGAAAAATCTATAACATTGAACAGCGGTGAACTTGAAGATATGCTGGAACTGGCAGAGCAGCACAATGTGATCATAGGAGAGGCAATGACTATATATCATATGCCGATATACAGTAAGCTAAGGGAAATTTTGGACTCAGGAAAACTTGGAAAAGTAAATCTGATCACCATGAATTTTGGAAGCTTCAAGGAATATGATATGAACAACCGCTTTTTTAACAGGAATCTTGCTGGGGGTGCTATGCTTGATATCGGTGTATATGCATTATCCTTTATAAGATGGTTTATGGATTCGAAGCCAGATCAACTGCTTTCACAGGTTAAGCCTGCACCTACTGGAGTGGATGAGCAGGCAGGACTTTTGCTTATGAATAAGGAAGGACAGATGGCAACCGTTATGCTGTCCCTTCACTCGAAGCAGCCGAAACGTGGAATGGTATCATGTGAAAATGGTTATATAGAGATTATGGAATACCCGAGAGCGTGGGAGGCTTCCGTGACATACACTGAAACAGGAGATACAGAGGTTATAACAGCAGGCAAAAATGAGGATGCTTTAGCCTATGAGCTTGAGGATATGGAACAGGCAATTGCTGGCGATGATAGCAAGATGCATCTTGAATATACAAAAGATGTCATGGATATGATGACGGAATTCAGAAAGTCGTGGGGATATACATATCCAGAGGAAGAATAGCTTGATTAGCGGATTTGATGCTGCGAGTGCGGTTTGCAACAATTGCACACAATTATCAGATAAATAAAAAAAGTCCTTGACATAAGAGTGCGGTGGTGGTATCTTATAAAAGCTGTCGCGTGAGCAGACAGCAAACGACAGCTTTTATGGATATATAACATGATCGATCGTTGAGATGTGATTATGAATTATATGCTAAATTGTCAATAATAAAGTAACACACAAACATATGTTTAGGGCGGTATTTTCCTTTTTACCGCCCTTGCTTTTTGTCACTCTTGCACAACAAACAGCCCTGATCTAACCTCTGATCAGAGCCGCAGCACTGCTTATTTTCATGTTTTTATTGTAACATTTTTACAAAATTACCGTTTGCGGTGTTATCCGTGCCACTTCTGCCCGAAATAGTTCGCCAGCAGTCCGCCAGCCGTGAAGCTTGCGCGGATAGTTGTTTATCCAGTCTTGAATATACCTTATCTGCTGGTAGCTGTATCTGTCTGTATTCTTGCCTTTTGGTATGTGTCGCCTGATTAACTTGTTAGCGTTTTCATTGGATCCACGCTCATAACTGCTGTATGGGTGACAGTAATATACCTTTGTTCTGTCCGTGCCGGGGTGGAGCAGTGAACGCTTCATGCCTGCATAGTCCGCAAACTCAACACCATTATCAACCGTGATGGTTTTGAAAAGCTTCTGGAAGAGTCCGCCAAGTCTTTTTTCAAGCTTATCAAGTTCAGAAACCACAGACCGCGCTTTTCCGTCCGGCATCTTACGGATGATCTCGTTTCTGGTCTTACGCTCAGTAAGGACCAACAAGCATGTTTTAGATACTCCCTGTTTACCGCGCACCGTGTCCATTTCCCAGTGTCCAAAATCATTCCTTGACAAAATATCCTTATTTCTGTTTTCGATAGATTCACCTACACTTGCACGTTTTTGCACTCTCACCTTTTTAGGGTGTTTCTTGCGCTTTGACTTTACAGGTAGCTTTTTATTTGTAAGCTCAAGAAAAAGACCTTTGTCGATATATCTATAAAGAGTGTTTGAACTGATAGAAGTTTTGAAGCCTTGCAGCCTTGCCAGTGCAAGAGCGACAGCAGGAGAGCAGCCATCTTTGATTATTGTTTTTTCTAAAAAATCCACAAATTCCATATCATTACCGACCTTTAACGGTCTACCCTTTGATGTCTGCATATACTCATGATTTCTTTGTGCCACTTCTGCACTGTATCTTTCACACTCTGTTAAGTCACTGTTAGTATGTATATATATACCTCTTTTGTATTCCCTTGTTATGGTCGCTCTTGAAAAGTGTAAAAACTTTGCAACATATGCCCGGTTATGTCCGGCATTAAGCAGCGTTTCCATTTTCACCCTGTCATTCCATGTCATTTGTTTATATTTCATGCTTACCCCTCTTTTATCGCAAAAAAATATGTGCCATCCCTGACACATATTTTATGGTATTATTTGTCATTTGTTTACTGGTAATATTTTCCAGCTAAAGCGGTAGCTTCATCTGATCAGAAAAAAGATCTGCTTCATCGTCTGTTAATTCTCTAAAACCCTCACCTTTTGCCATCGTCTCAGCCGTGGCAACTTTAGGAAAGAACAGGACATTGTTCACATAAGCTTTTGCTTCATCAAGGCTTTTATCCCGTGCTGCATATCTGCCGTGTACAGGATTATCTAAAGTCTGCACATATAGATATTTCAGGCTTTCAGGCTGCCACATGCGTATAGTCATTGTAAGCGGTGTCATTTTTATATAGAGTTTGCAGCGCCTGCGGAGCTGCGTTATATCCTCATTATCTGAACCGGGAAGCTCCCGGAAAAGTTCTTCCATGCTCTTACTGGTTGTTATGATCATAAGTTTGCACTCCAGAAACTTGTTGTGATACCGCGCGCGAACCATTGATTGTGTGTGATTATCAAGCAGTTTTAACAAGCTACTGAAATTTATATCATTCGCGCGAAGGTCGTCCAATATTACACAGTCCTGCCCCTTGTAATCATCAAGCATATCTTCACCGCCTGACGATACATAACAGCTATATTCATTCTGAGCGGCTAACTCCTTTGCATACGTGGTTTTTCCACAACTACTATCACCAAATATATATATAACTTCCATGTCCCTGTTTTCTCCCTTGATCTTATCTAAACGATACTTAAAAGCATTATCTATTGACTTCCTGAATCTGTCATATTCCTGAATAGTTATGTAATCGGTATAATTGTATTCTCTTATCACACCACTGATTATAAGATCAGAAATCTCTGCTTTTCTTTGCTTATCTGCTTCCTTACTCCGTGCCGTGTCACGCTCTTTCACAAAATCAAAGTTGCTTTTGACTTCTTCATCAAGATACTGATATTTTTCCGGCACATTTCTATGTGTCGCATATGCAAGAGCATCAGCAAACCGCCCTTGAATACGTCCGATATAGTTCGATGTGATACCAAACCACTTACAGATTGAATCCGTAGGAGTTGAGTCCTTAAATCTAATATATATATGCCAGTGTGCAGCCTTTGGAGAGCCGTCATCATTGACATCCTTGTCATGCAGGATATACGCATAATCTTTAATTGCGTTATGATCAAGACCGGACCCTACATCTTCAGCACTCATATATTCTAGCTGCTGGATGATCTCACACGTTTTCCAAGTTTTTGGAGTCCTGTCTTTTTTCTTTTTTTCTGCTTTTTCGTTTTCCATATTTTTTTTTCCCTCGTTTTCTTGTATTTTTACACTTTTTACACCTTTTACACCATGCCGAGGACAAGCCCCCTCGGCATAGCCTAAAAGTATTGATTTTATTATGATTATGGGGAAGTGGAAGATGGTAAAATTACACCATTACACCTTATTTTTATATACTTCTTATTTCTCCATATAAGCGCACTTGTTAAAGGTGTAATTTGTGTATTTTTCTGGTACCATTCCTTAACGCCCCCAACCCCCCTCTGCCCAACTCCCACAGGGGGGCTATTACTTCAGTTTACCGCTTACAGACTTTTAATCATTACTTACCGATTGAAGTCCGTGACAAGCTTCCGGGGACTCTCAATATTTTTAGGTTATCTCATAAAACGCAGCACATTGAGAGCCAGGCGACACAGATTGTTGAACATCAGTATTATGTTATTGATTAGTCTTATGATAAGCTTCACGGTATCACCTCCACACATTCTAAGACGGTACTAAGTAGCCTTTCATGGCTACCCTGTCAAGGCACGGCA
>ENA-OOQO01001102-OOQO01001102.1-human-gut-metagenome-genome-assembly--contig:-NODE-1102-length-14197-cov-2.079267_pt1 | contig 14197 bp, 10 predicted proteins | sample MGYA00241088_ERZ501162 | MGnify/ENA primary metagenome ERZ501162 (study PRJEB25962, sample SAMEA2042497) | human gut metagenome | biome: human gut; feature: human-associated habitat; material: faeces... | reverse complement strand
ACTACTTCCATAACCAGATAAACTTAATTCTGGTAATGACAATAATCCTATAGGATACTTTAATTTTGCTTTAGGATTACTCATACTAAATCGATCTGTTTCATTTGCACATACTAAACTTTGATTTGCATTATAATTTTTAAATTGTAAACTAGTTGATGTACTTCCTCCAATTGGATTCCATCCATTTGAAGATTCATTACTCATTGACCTATCATTACAAAATACTGTGTCCTCCAGTTTATTATCATACTTATCTTTTATATTAGATTCATACCAACTATCTATATATGTTTTTATTGTACTATCATTTTTATTTACATCGTCTGCATATAGCATTTCATTTAATGCATCATTTACTGATTTTCCATTTGTTAATGTTATATAATATGCATTCGAAGAACTTGCATAATAAACATAATAAATAGATGAACAAGTTGTACCTGTAGTCATACATGTATAATGATTATTATTTATTGTATTATATCCACTACTCCATGTTGCCACTGTTTTTGTATCTTTTAAAGTATAAGTCCCATTTGCATATGTAAATGAATTACCAAATACTATATTTGACTCTGAGGACATTGATTTATTAGAATATGCATATACTTTATTATACATATATCCTACATATGAGGGAGAATTATAACTACTATTAAAGGCACTTCTTCCTATTTGTGAATCAGTTCCTGTGTTATTACAAGAGCCATTCTTTTGAATGCCATTATAAACTATCTTTACACCACCAGTTTCTGTAGTTCTTACTATCTTCCAACAAAAACCTGCAAATAATACATTATTGTTTTGTACATTACCTTTATAATAATATACTGGATTTGCATAAGTAGCTGCTCCCTCTCCATTATATAATCCAAGGTATGTTTTATCTTGATTATATCTATTTTCAATAGTATGATATAAATCTAATTTTAAATCTCCAATAGTAGAACCACTTCCTAATGTTAAATAAGCATTTAAAGATTTGTTCATAGTGGAGCCATTACCTAAACTTCCTTCATCTTTATCTATCCATAAATATAAATTATATGTTTTAGTTCCAGAACTAACTGTTCCACTTCCTACACTAAATCCATTTTTTAATGTTTCATTTTTAATAGCTAATAATTGTTTTTGAATAGTACTATCTAATAAATATTCATTTGATATAAGTGTTCCAGTTGTTGGAGTAACTCCTTCCTCAACTAAAGCATATTTTAACGCTTTAATTGGCATTGTATTAGAACTATTTGGTACAAGAAGTAAATTAAATGATTGACTAGTATTACAATTATTTGTTATAGTAACTGAAGTTTTATATGTATTAGAACTTAATGCTTTTTTATCAGATATAGGTACAGCATATTCATTAGATATTGTAATATTATCTGAGGATAACTGAAGTGACATACAAAGTGCTGCTCCATTTATTGTTACATTAGTATTTGCATTATTATTAGAACTAGCAACCTTAAAAAATGCGTAAGAAATAGATATTCCTGTACACATTACAAGTAATATTAAAATTGCTGTTAATGTTTTTTTATTACTATTCATATAAACCTTCTTTCATGTTATATAATTTAAAAATTATACTTAATAATTATTTTTATTAACTCTTAATAATTATTTTTATTAACTATGTAAATAATATAGGTAAACAAATGATTAAATTAACTATCTATTTACTATCTACCTTACGATAAAATCTTAGCATATTTTAATCTAAATTTCAATAATTTGCGAAAATTAATTGAATAAAAAAGTTATAAAATTTATTTTTTATAATTTAATGAAAAGGATGATAAATTTTTACCATCCTTTTTATCTAATGTGATATGGATTTGTACTTGTTCCTTCTCCTCCAGCAATACTTAATTCTTTAGAGTCAAGATAAAATACAGGTCTATAATTATATTCATCAGTTGAATCTATTCCAGAGGCTTGTACATATCCTTTTCTTATTATGGATACGTTATTAGCATTTGCACTACTTGGAGAAATGAGCCATTCATCAAGAATATTATTAAATGTATCAAGTTGAGATTGATATAGCCAATTGTTATCTAAGCAAGTTTGATTATTATGTAATTCACTTAATTTTGTTGATTGACATCCTTTTGCAGCATAACCATAATCGCTTGGATACATAAGCCCAACATAACCAAAAGAATATGATGGATTTGAAGAATAAACTGCACTAGTATTTCTTTCTATTGCATACATATCCGCTGCTGTAACTTGTTCCCAATTATATGTGGAACTATTTGCTCCTCCTAAATGCCATTTGGCTTGTGCCAGACCATTACGTTGATTTGCAAATTTTGAATGAAATTCACTTATATTAAATAAGTTACCTATATAATTATTATTTAGCGTAGTAGCAATATCAGATTGTTCCCAGTTATTTAAATTATAGTCATTTGAACTTAATGAACTTGCTGCCCACCTACTAGTTCCATAATTGGTTGTAGAAATTATTTTCAATAATTTTGATCTACTATTATTCATAATACTACTACCAGTAAGTTCTTCTTCAAATAATCCAATTATTCTAAATAATAAATTTTTATTAGAACAACTACCAGTTGTATTATTATCTAAACATATATAATTATTTGGATTAGCCCCTTCATATCTTATACCATTATGATTAAATAAATCATTATTATTTGCAACGAATATAGTATCAAATGATGTTCCAAGAAGAACAACAATTTCTTGAGTAGTTGTATTACCTTTTGCATCTTTTACCCATAAATAATTTCTTCCCTCTTCTTGAACATTAGTATTTAAATTATAAGATTTTCCACTTATTGAAACCCAGTTTTTTGGTGTACTAGTACTTTTACTAATTGCATAACCAGTAAGCCCTTTTTCACCACTAAGTGTTGCTGTAACATTTTTGCCACTTATACTTATATTTTTTACTGTTGGTTTATCGCTAGCTACTTCATATACATTATTCCAAGTTCCATCACCGATTAAATTAGCCTCAGAGGATAGAGAAACTACGCCGCGAACCCCATAAGTGTAATTGACATAGTCAATGTTCAGAGCGCCATCACCACCCACAAAGAACCCATAAGCAATATCACCATCAAAGAATGCAATAGGGGAGCCCGCCCAATAGTATGCCCCAGTATGTAAATAATAGCTCGTGTTACTTTCACTCCAATTGTTTCCTGCCATTTCTAATTCATCTATTGTTATTAAACCTATAGGATATGTTAATGCACTATTTCCTTTACCATTTATTTTATTAACTGTAAATCTATCACTATCTACTGCACAAGTTAACATTGGATTATTATCTTTAACTATTCTTCCATATGCTCCATAATAATAAGTTCCCTTTGAATTCCAACTTGTTAATGTTGTGTAATTTGTTGTTGAATATGCTACATCTGAAGTTGATGCTGTTCTATCATTACAATATATTTGATCTGTTATTTTTGTTCCTGTTTTATTTAAATCTGTATAGTTTGCATACCAATTATCTAAATATGTTTTTATATCACTACTTTTACTTGTTCCATGTTGCTGTCCTATTGTATACATATATCCTACATATTCTGCGCTATTATAATTTTGATTAAATTTTGACATACCTGCTGATGTTGCTCTTATATAACCGGAATTATTAGTACTTTCAGTCATTACTACTTTAGTATTACTATCTGGTGCACTTGTTCCTGTATATATCATTCTAATTGAATTATCTCCATTTATTCGTATTATTCGCCAATACATATCATCACCTTTTGAGGCTAACTTTGCACAAAGATTAAGTCCATTGCAAGAATCAACTAATGAAAAGTTATTATTACTATCTGCAGTTATATACGTATCTTTTGTATACTTACCATATTTAACCCAGTTATTGTCTACTGCTCCTCTAAAATAATAAGACATTCCTAAATCATCTTGTGCTTTATACATTCCTTTATCTGAGGCGGTAGTAACATTTGCAAAATCTGTTGATGTAAGTGTTGTCATACTTGCTGCCCCTCCATTATTTGCAAGTATTGTTTCATAACCTTTTTTAACAGTTGTTCCATCTTCTGAAGAACATCCTTTACTTATTGCATATATTTTACCAGTAAAGTTTTTTCCACCTAATTGTGCTTGACTTACATCTAAGTTATAATATCTTCCTGTTATTTTCCATCTTACTGATTGAGTACTTCCTAAACTTTTTATTTTAGCTCCCTCGACTAACTTATAATATTTATTTGTGCTGTCATAATAACTTTGTATATTTGCATGATCAAAATTTGTTTCTACCGCAAAATGATTATTTCCATTCATACCATTTACTTCAATTGTTATTTCTTTTGTAGCACCACTTGTTTTAGTTGTTGTACCTTGTCCATATACATTACTTCCTGCATCATATTCATAAACGATATCATATGTACAAGTTGTAAGTAAATTTTGTGAACCAGTAAGTGTTACATCTAAAAATGCAGTATCTTCTTTGGCAGCAACTTCGTTATTTGCTACTGTAAAACTCATATTTGCCGCTGGTACTTGTAAATTTAACTGTGTTGCAGTTGAAGTAAACGTTGCATTACCTGGACTTGATGAATTAATATTTACTGCTACATTATTATTTAAGTTTACATTAAACGTTCCAAAATATGCAAATGAAGCAACTCCTATAATAATAATTAATAATACTGTGGCAAACACTGCTAGTGATTTGGTTATTTTACTTTTTTCCATAATATACTCCTATCCCTTATAAATACTGGGCTCATTTTTCTCTTATCTTATACATTTGAGAAAATACTCCCTCGTATTTATGTACCTTACTATTAAATAATAGCATTAATTTACAAAAAAATCTAGTACCATATTGCATAAAATGGGCATTAAATTTTCTCAAATGTATAAGATTTAAGAAAATACGAACAAGGTAAATACTAGGATTTCAAGAATTCTAATGTTTTTTGATTACTAATACATTCTAAGAATATAGATTTATATATAAAAAAACTAGTTTATGTTAGAATACACTTCCGAAAGGAGGTGTTTTCTTATGGCTTCAAAAGGACAAAAATTTAAAAAACATAATTCTGATATAAAGGAGATTATATTAGATAGATATTTAAAAGGAGAATCAAGTGTAGCTTTAGGTAAAGAATTTGGTATATCACAAAATACTATTCAAACTTGGGGCAAACAAATAAAATGGCCAGAAAAATATAAGAAATTTGGTAAACGTGGTAGAGCAAAAGAAAAAGATTTAACAAAAGAAGATTACAAAGAAAGATATGAAATATTAAAAAAATACCAGGCCTTCCTCAAGGTACAACGAGAGAAAAAGTGACTTTTATTAATCTATATAGAGATAATTACAAATTATATAATATGTGTGCCGTATTAGAAATAAGTCCTAAAACTTATTATAAATACAGAAATAAAGAAGATTCTGATTATTATGATTATCTAATAATTAAAGAAATATTTGATGATTCTAAAGGCACATATGGTTATCGTAGAATTGTGGAAGGCCTAAAAATCAAATATGGGGTTGTAATGAATGGAAAGAAGGTTTTAAGAATAATGAAAAAATATAATTTAATGGCTGAATATATAATAAAATCAAAGAAGAAAAATAAGAATGAAAGAATTGAAGATAATGTTAAACCAAATTTATTAAAAAGAAATTTTACTACTAATGCACCAAACAAAGTATGGGATACTGATGTAACTTACCTTATATTTAAAGGTTCTAGAGCATATTTATCAACAATAATTGATTTATATGATAGAAAAGTTATTGCTTATAAAATATCTAAAAGAAATGATAATAAATTAGTAATAGATACTTTAAATGAAGCAATATCAAAAAGAAAAGATGTATCTGGATTAATCTTGCATAGCGACCAAGGTTTCCAATATACATCTTATGAATACAAAGCGATTTGTGAATCAAATGGTATTACTATTTCTATGGCCAGAAAAGGTACTCCAATAGATGACTCACCAATTGAGAGCTGGCACTCTCTCCTTAAAAAGGAAACTTTGTATAATAATAATATCACATCTTTAGAAAATTACATAATTTTAGTCGAAGAATGGATAGAATTCTATAATACAACAAGAATTAAAGGTAAGAAAGTTTACAAGAAGAAAGGATATAATAAAAATGATAAATAATAATGAAATAATATATAAAATGAATGCAGTCATAGAATATTTAAAAAATAATGGTGGTTATGATTATAAATTATATAATCAATTATGTCCAGGTATGGGAGAACCAGACTCAAATATTGTAGAATATGCAGAAGATTTCTATACATTATTAATTTATTAATTAATAACAAATAAAGACAAGCTTTATTTGAATAAATATTATAATTACATGATAAAAATCAAGGGTCTAGATGAACTCACTTCGTTAGCCCTTGATTTTTTTCTTAAACTAGTTTTTTATTTAATGTCTCCAATTTGGGGTTCACATCATTAATTTCTAGTCTTTGAAAGCCCTTTTTCTTTAGTTAAATGATAATTTGTTTCAAATCTGTCATAGAAGATATTTTTAAGTTCATAATCTTCATCAAATAAAATATCAAGTAAATAGTTTTTCTTATCTTCGATAGGAATATCTTTTGAAAGAAATAAAAGTTCTTTTAATAATTTTTTATCATCTGTATTATGAGAAAAATATTTAGATTTTTGCATAATTCTTGTAAATAAAATTATATTTAAATTAAGTTCATTAAACTCTAAAGTTCCATTAGGAATTCTAAGTTCTATAGTATTTTTATCTAAACTAAAGGCATTTTTAATATTTATCTTTTTGAGCATTACCAAGAAGTGCTGCAAAACTTTTTAAGTTATCTGCATAAGTTTGAATATATTTACCATAAAGATTTAAAATATTTTCTTTAATAAATGGAGCATTTGCAATAGCACCCTCTCTTAAAATAGTACCTTCTTTATTAAACATATAAGAAAGTATTTCTTCAGTATTTACATATATATAATAAAGAAGTTGTAAATGAGTAATACTTTCTATATAATCAAATCCAAAATGAATATGACCGCCACAATCTTTTGTTGTTTTAAATCCGTTTTCATTTAAAAAATCACATATACATTTTAATCTTTTCATATCTTCATTTGTATAATTTAGTATTGGTGAAGTTATTTCAACTCCATTATAAACAGTACCTTCCTCTTTAAAATGCCAATTATTATAAAGTGTACCTAAAGCAATATATGAAGTATTAAGTTTATGAGAACATTCAAGTTCCACACCAAATGTAATATTTGGATCTACATGTGGATTTATTTCTATTTCAGTTAAATCCTCTTTTATATTTTTTTCATTCGAAGCAATTGCTTTTTTTATACCTTTATCATTTAATAAAGATGTTAGTTCTAATCTAATATTTTTATTATTAATTATTTTTAATAAATAAAATATCATTTCCATATATTTATCATAAGAAAGATGCATTAATTTAAATAATTCATATTTTATTTCTTCACTTTTAACATTTTCTATAACTACTTTTTGTTCATCATATGATTTTAAAGATATAAAATATCTAAATAATAAATCTATACTATTTAAACTAGCAATTAGTTCAAGATTAAAAAACCCATTTTCTATATAATAGATTTTTTCTTTATCAGTTAAACTCTTTAAAAAAGATAGTTTATAATTATTGGTAAGAATATCAAAATTCTTTTGAATATAATTTTTATCTTTTGTAGAAACTATAATTTCTGATATATATTGAGGATTAGTAAGTTTATCTAAAAAAAGTAATTTATTATTTGAATTATTAAATTTTCTTAATATTAACATTAATTCCATTTCTTTTATAGTATCAACTTGTTTTAATATTTTTACTACTAAATCTTCATTTTCTATTCCTTTTAAAACTATAATTTTTGCTTTTGAGGGTAATTTATTTAATAATTTTATATAACTTTCATCATTATTAAAATTAATTTTAAGCGTATCAAATACTAAAAAATGATTATTAAATATTCTTGGATAAACATTTTCATTTAATAAAATTTTTATTTTATCTTCATCATTATTAATAGTTAGTAATATATTTACTATATCTTTTCCTTTACATTTTTTTAAGAATAATGAATTACTTAATAATTTAATTTTATAAGAATCATTTATATCTATAAAATTAGAAATATTATCATATAAATAAGATATTAAAATTGTATCATTTAAAAGATCTGGGTATTTATCAAATATTAATTTAATAAGCATATCAAAAGATAAATCAAATATATTTTGATTTTCATAAACATATGATTTATATGTTTCTTTAAGAATCCCCTTTTTTTCCATCATAACCCCCATTAATTAACATATATTATATTACTTTACATAAGTATTGTCAAATAACAAAAAATATTCCAATTAAGGAATATTTTCACAATTTGTTTTTTTAGCATAAATATAACCACTTAAGGTTTCATTTTCCATATTTGCTTGATGAGTAGTTAAATTATAAAATTTTAATTCAAATGTAAATGTATTTGTTATTTTTGTGCCTTCGCTTATAATCGAGGCATTTGATACTAAAGTTTTCATTGGATTACCAGCATCACTTTTAGACCATGTACTATTATAATCAAAATTTGTTTCTGTGCTATAATTATTTGTACCTGTTAAAGAAGTAACTTTCATAGTAAGTTCTTTTGGAACAACTACTCCATTAATTTTTGTTGCCTCAAGGTATTTAGCATCAGTCTCATCTACTTTTCCATATACTTTTGATGATGAATCATATTCAAAGATTACATCAAATGTACATTTTGTTTTAATACTTGCTGAGGCAGAATCTAAACTTATATTAAATGTTGCATTTGATGTAGCCGCAACTTCATTATTTGCATTAGCTTGACTCATATTAGCCGGAGGTATTTGTAAACTTAAAGAGGCCTTTTCACTAGTAAACACACTTGCAACACCTTCTTCGGTTGTAATATTAACATGTACTCTATTATTTGTATCTGCAGTAAATGAACCAAAATAAGCATAAGTACTAGCTATGATAAGTGCTAAGAAAAAAACTATTGAAATAATAATAACTAAAAAATCTTTATTTGTTAACTTACTATCTTTCATTGCCTTCTCCTTATCATAAAACTAATATATCAAATTTTACTATTTTTTTCAATTACTTTATAAATAAAAATTAAAAAAAGAACTATTTTGTTCCTAAAAAATAATTCTTTTTACCTTTTTTAAGTAATATAACTTTTTCTTCGATTAAATCATTTTCAGTAATTATTTTATCTAAATTAGTTTCTTTATTACCATTAATTGATATTGCTCCAGCACTAACCATCTCTCTTGCTTCACGTTTACTTGAGCATATTTTACCTCTTATAAGCATATCTAAAATATTTTCATTTTCAATAACTATGAAATGAGGTACATCCTTAAATTCATTTAAAAGATTTTCTGCCCCTAATGAAGAAATATCACCATTAAATAAAGCATTGGCTTGTTTTAAAGCATCTCCATAAGCTTTTTCTCCATGAATAAATGTAATAACTTCTTTAGCAAGAGTTTTATGAGCAAGTCTTTCTTCAGGATGAAGATTATGTTCTTTCTCAATTTTCTCAATTTCCTCTTTAGAAAGGAATGTAAATTTCTTTAGATAATCAATTACCATAGAATCCTCTACATTAACAAAGAATTGATACATTTCATATGGAGTTGTTTTATTTTTATCTAACCAAATAGCTTTACCTTCGGTTTTACCAAACTTAGTTCCATCTCTTTTTGTAATAAGGGGCATTGTAAAACCAAAAGCCTCTTTACCATCTTTTTTTCTAATAAGTTCAATACCCGCAGTGATATTTCCCCATTGATCTTGACCAGCAACTTGCATAGTAACTCCTCTTTCATTATATAAATGTTCAAAGTCCATAGCTTGCATTATCATATAAGAAAATTCTGTATAAGTTATACCTGCATCAAGTCTTCTTTTAATAATATCTTTATCAAGCATATAACCAATACTAAAATACTTTCCATAATCTCTTAAAAAATCAATGAAATTAATATTTTTTAACCAATCATAATTATTTACAACTTCAAAGCCGAAAATATCTTTTGCTTGTTTAGTTAAACATTCTACATTATGTTTTACTGCTTCATATGATATCATTGCTCTTTCAGCAGTTGGTTTTGGATCACCAATAAGACCCGTTCCTCCACCCACTAAAAGTATTGGATTATGACCTGCTCTTTTAAGTCTTGTGGCAATCAAAAATGATGAAAAGTGTCCAATATGCATACTATCACCAGTTGGATCTGTACCAATATAAAAAGTCATACCACCTTTATTTAATTTTTCTTTTAACTCAGGAGAAGATATATCTTTTATTAAACCTCTCCATTCAAGTTCTTCATAAATACCCATTTTTACCATCCTTTCAAAATAAAAACTCCATAAACATAGGGACGAGTCTTCTCGCGGTACCACCCTATTTTATGAAGTTAATCATACAACTTTTTTCTTTATCGCTGAATATGCGTTTTAGCATCCGAAGGTTGTAAGGCTTCATCACTTGCTAACAAAGTTATTTTAACATAATTATTAAGAGTTTTCAACTTTTTTAATAGCCTCTTTTAAAGCAAAAATTGAGTTAATAAGTTTTTGAGTTTCTTTTCTATCAAGTTCAATATACATTTTTTTACTTGCACCATCTTTATTAACTATTGTTGGTACTCCAAAAAATACATCATTTTCTTTATCATAACTAGATACTGTAATAATTGAGTTTTCATTATTTAATATTGCATTAGTAATTCTTGTTAAACACATTGCTACACCATAATATGTTGCTCCTTTTTTATTTATTATTTCATAAGCAGCATTTTTAACATCATTTTCAATACTTTCTTTTTCTTCCTCGGTTAAATATTTATCAATCTTTTCACTACCCACAAGTGCTGAAGACCATAATGTAAACTCACTATCACCATGCTCTCCGATAACATAAGCATTAATATCTTTTGGATTAACGCCTACTTTTTCACTAATTAAAAACCTAAGTCTTGCAGTATCTAAACTAGTACCTGTTCCAATTACTTTATTCGGAGCAAAACCAGAATATTTAAATGTTAAATAAGTCATTATATCAAGTGGATTTGTTGCTATTAAAAAGTAACCATCAAAACCTGATTTCATAACACTATTAATAATCTCTTTAAAAATTTTAGCATTTTTATATATTAAATCCATTCTTGTTTCACCAGGATTTTGATTAGCACCAGCGGCAATAACAATAATTTTTGCATCTTTACAATCTTCATAAGTACCCACTTTTATATCAATCTTTGATGGTGAAAAAGCAAGACAATGATTAAGATCCATTACTTCACCTATTATTTTATCTTGATTTATATCAATTAAAACAAGTTCATTTACTGGCGTACTTTGATTTAAAAGACTATATGCATAACTCATTCCTACATTTCCACAACCAATTATAACTATTTTATTCATATCTACCTACCTTATAGATAAAGTATAACATAATTTTATAATATATTAAATTAAAATTTTAAATTTACCTTTATTTAAATATTCTTTTATATCCATTATTTCTTTTTATCTTTAGGAGTAAACTTTATTACATTTCCATATTTAAAAACTTCTTTTGAAGTTCTATCATAAATTAAAACGCCATCATCAAATATCCCATAAACATCTTTACCAGTTTCATTACTAACTTTCTTTAGTTTATTCAAATAATTTTTATTATTAATTGAATGAACATCCATATAAAATGGATCATCAATTACTCCAAAGCCATCGTAAAAAGCAAAATATTTATAATAATTGTTTTTAGCGGTAATAAAATATCTTTTTAACTGAAGTTCTGTTCCAGCACTTTCTCCGATAATAAGTCCTTTATAATATTTTATTTCATATAATATTTCTGTTTTATGTACTACTTTATCAAAAAGCATTTCTGGATTACCTCCGGGAAGAAGTAAAACATTACTTTCTTTTAAAGTTTTTTTAATTTTTTCTTTTGAATCACTATAACAATTTAATACTTTAATATTTTCATCATTAATACCAAGTTTTTTTAATTCATTAACATATTTATTATATCTTCTTTCACCTTTTTTAAAAAAATCATTATCAAGTAAATTTGCATCTAATTCTGTAGGAAAAGTCCAAGGCAAAATAACAACTTTAGGATTTTTAGGCAAAATACTTTTCATTTTAGTAAGTGCTATATCCATTCCTATTTCTATTCGACTAAAAAATACACTGTAATTCATATTAAACTCCACCTTCATTATAACTTAATAATTCTAATAAAGGATGATAATCATTATTATCAATTTTACTTTCTTAAGAAATCTACTACCTCAATTAACTTCATTGAATGTGAACCTTTTATTAAAATAGTATCTTTTTCCTTTAAAATAGAATTTAAGTTATTTATTAATTCGTTATTATTTTTAAAATAATATGTCTCTTTATTATTTGTTATTAATTTTTCATAAGTATATTTAGAAAGTTTTCCTACACATATAGTTACATCAATTTTATTTTCAATTATACTTTCAGCAACTTCTTCATGAATATCTTTTGCAAAATTATCTACCTCAAGAATATCCGCGAAAACAAATACTTTTCTTCCTAAGATTTTACTTAAAAGACCTAATGAATTTTTAACTGAATCTAAACTTGCATTATAAGTATCATCAATTATAGTATATTTTTTTGTTTCAAATTTTTCTAATCGATGAGGACTTAATTTAAAATTTTTTAAAGAGGTTTTAATATTTTCTTTAGAAACACCTAAAGACTTTCCAACAGCATAAGCAAAAAGTGCATTATAAATAAAAGCATTACTGCCAACATTTAATTTTATATTTTCATCATTGATCTTAAATTGTGATGAAAAAGCATCTTCTTTTATATCTGTTGCCATAAAATCACTTTTATTTTCTATACCTATTGTCACTAAATTATCATATTTTACTTTCTGGAGCATATCATTATCATTATTTATAAATAACATACCACCATTCATACCATCAAGAACCTCAAGTTTAGCTTTTAAAATATTTTCTCTACTTCCAAGGTTTCCAATATGAGCTGTTCCTATATTAGTAATAACTGCCATAGTAGGTTTTGCAATTTTAGATAAATAAGAAAGTTCTTTCATATGATTCATACCCATTTCTACAATTAAAGCATCATGATTTTTTAACCCTAAAATAGTAAGGGGTACACCAATATTGTTATTATAATTTTCTTTTGTACATAAAACATTATATTTTGATTTTAAAACTTCATAAATCATATCTTTAACTGATGTTTTTCCTACACTACCAGTTATTGCAATAACAGGAATGTCATATAAATTTCTTTTATAAGATGCAAGGCATCCAAGAGCTAAAATTGTATCCTCTACAAGAATAATAGTGCCAATTTTTTCCTTTATTACATCTTCATTATCTAAAATACATACACTTGCACCATTTTTAATAGCATCTTTATAAAATAAATTACCATCAAAATTATCACCTTTAATACCAACATAAACATCACTAGTATTTATAGTTCTTGTGTCTTTAGAAAAATTTTCACATACTATATTTTCATCACCACATAATAGTTTTCCATTACATATTTTTATTATATCTTTAACTGTCATAACACCAACTTCTTGTTTTACAAAGTTATTAATATCAAAAGCCATAATAATTTCCTCCTATAAAATATTATTATATTACGAAGAGATTAAATCTCTTTCATCCAATTAAGTTCTGCCTTATTTATCTTCTTCATATCTATTGTTCCTGCATAACATCCAGCAAGTAAATGATCTGCATTATGAATAATTTGCAGACGTGCAACGTCATCAAAAAATTCAACAAAGCCCTCATTTCTCACATAATCCTTCGTATATCCCATACGAACTTTTACAGATGAAATCAGTGGCAATAAATATGATTTAAAGGGCTTCCCTTTGTTTGTATTAATTTTCATCCTATCTTCGTCGATAAGAATTTGTTTGGTCGTTTTATTTGCTGCATGTTCAATTTTTGGAGTAATATTGTGAACTTTTCTTAAATAATTCACAATTCTTAGATAAACCAACTTATCAATCTTCACATCAGATTCCAAATCTGCCAATAAAATATCACCATTCTCAC
>ENA-OOQO01001068-OOQO01001068.1-human-gut-metagenome-genome-assembly--contig:-NODE-1068-length-14557-cov-2.458282_pt1 | contig 14557 bp, 10 predicted proteins | sample MGYA00241088_ERZ501162 | MGnify/ENA primary metagenome ERZ501162 (study PRJEB25962, sample SAMEA2042497) | human gut metagenome | biome: human gut; feature: human-associated habitat; material: faeces... | reverse complement strand
GAAAGAAAAAGCAGCGAATAAATAAGTTAAAGGAGGATTACTATAATGTTAGATAAAGTGTTGTTTCAAATAGGAAGCTTCGAAGTAACAGTTTTAGTGGTCGTCCTTGTAGCCTTATTAATAGTCTTACTTGTTGCTGCAATGGCTTTTAGACAAAACTATATCATACAAGTAAGATTATCAAGGCTAATGGATGCTGAAAGTGCTAAGCATAACCACGAAGGTTTTGTTACATTATTGCGCAAACGCAAGAAAAAAATACTAAAGAACTATCGTCAAGTTTCCCCAGCTATTGTTATCTTTTCGCTAGATAACCTTGGTGGGGTCTACGTGGGCTATAAAAATCAAAGACTTTTAATGCGTACAATTTCTGATGTATTTACAGAAGGTCTAAAAAAACAAGAATTTGTAACTCGTATTGACTTTTCTAAATTTGGTTTAATTGTAACTGATAGAAATCGAGAAGAGGTAAAGGAATTCATTTTAAAATGTATCGAACGTTTAAATGAAATAGAATTTCCTAATTATGGCTATTATACCTTTGATGTAACATGTGCTGTATATGAAGCGGTTCCTCTTGAAAATCCTAAGGATGAGGTTGCTCTTGCAATTCAAACACTTAAATATGCAGTTGTTAAGGATGGTAATATTTATTACTATTCGCAAGACGTTCTTGATAAGGTAAATAAGTTAGAAGAAATCAATGCTTCTAAAGAAAGTGCGATGGAAGAAGGATGTATTATTCCTTATGTTCAACCTAAGGTTGATTTTAAAACTGGTAAAGTTGTTGGTGGAGAAGTATTAGTTCGTTGGATTAATGATGATGGTTCAATCAAATATTTCCCTGATGAATTTGTTCCTTTGTTTGAATCAAATGGATATATTCGTCAAATTGATTTAAAAATGTTTGAAGCAGCATGTATAATTCTTCAAAATGCAAAAAACACCGGCCATGACATTGTCGTATCAACTAATTTTTCAAAACTCACATTAAATAGTTTAAGAAAAATAGATCAACTTCTTGAAATCACCACAAAGTATGGTGTTAATCCTTCAAGTATTGAAATTGAAATTACGGAAAGTGAATTTGTATCAACAAATCAAGCATTTACAGCTTCAATTTTAAGATTACGTCAAGCGGGCTTTAGAATTGCTATGGATGATTTTGGAAAAGATTATTCTTCATTATCATTACTTACAGAAAATCGTTTTGATACTATTAAGGTTGATAAATTCTTCTTTGAAAATAGCTTAGCTACAGACAAGGAGAAAAATATTGCCAAAAATATTATTAATCTATTATCATCAGTTGGTTGTAAGATTTGCCTTGAAGGAATTGAAACTTTAACATGTCTTGACTATCTTGCAACTGTTAATCGTCAGGTTTTATTACAAGGCTATTATTTCTCAAAGCCTATTCCTGAAGTTAAGTTCGAACAGTTCCTTGATACTATTTTCCCATTCAATTATCCAGTTGATAGTGATAAAATAAAGCCACAGGTTATTGTGCAAACGGTTGAAGTAGAAAAGAAGGGCGTAGATGCTACTGATACAGATACTAATAATCATACAACAATCAATGTCACTACAAATACCCAAAATGAAGCTCTAGATTCATTGAAAGCTCAAATGTCTGAAATGCAAAGGAAGTTTGAACAACAACTACAAGAACAGCGTGAGTTGACTCATAAACGAGATATAGAGCTTATGCAACAGCAGCTTGAATTTATTAAAAAGACACAAGAAATGCAAGCTAAGAATAAGCCTGTCGAGCTTGAAACTCAATTGATTGATAATCGTGAGGATGATAGAGTTAAACGACTTAAGGAACAACTTGATGAACTTGAGCGCGAACGCGAACGAGATCGTCGCGAAAGAGAACGTGAAAGAGATAGAGAGCGTGATTCTTATCGCGATAGAAGAGATTATGATGATTTACAACAACAAATACGTGATTTAAAAAATCAACAAAATAATAATGGTCCTATGGGATATCCATACCCATATCCTCCATATGCACCATATCCTTATCCATACCCATATCCTCAACAGCAACAACCTCAACAAAATATAGATGTTGATGCTTTAATTGAGAAATTATCAAAGAAGCAAAAGGAACAGGTTGATAGTGCCATGGATGAAATGAAGGCTCAAAATCAATCACTTCAGGATCGTCTTGATGCTGAACGTAAAGAGCGTGAGGAACTTGAGGCTATGCTAAGAGATATCCAAACTAAGGGTGAAGAAGAGGAAGCTGATGAGGCTGAACAAGAGCGTGAGCAAGAAGAGGCTGATAAGGCTTTAACACTTGATGTTGATGCCCTTCCTGTTGATGATGATAACGATACAGATGAGGATGCTGATAACGATGCAGATGATGATACAAATTCTGAAAATGAAGAGCCAGTAGAAAAGTCTGAATTAACTCTTGAGCAAATCGAAGCCTTAGTTAAAAATTATCAGGATAGATTCCAAGAGGATTGGATGAGTCATGCTAAGGAAGAACTTCAAGGTGGATTTGATGAGCTTGTCAAAGGTTTAAGGTTCTATAAGCTTCAAAATGCTGAAAGAAAAACCTTTGTTGATAAGGTTAAAAAGCTTTCTCCTGAGGTTAAGCAAATATATAACATCGTAAAGAATGAATTTATGAAATATAATGGTGTAACTAATAAGCTTACAAATTCTTGTGATGTTTTATATAAGGGTCGAAATCAAATTGCAAAGATTAATTTTACTAAATCAAGGGTAAGATTATATCTTGGACTTGATCCTAATAATGCGGAATATGCCAAAATTCCACATAAGGATTTATCAAACAAGCGTGCTCATGCTAGAACGCCATTCTATATGCTACTTAAATCACCACTTTCAGTTAAACGAGCTAAAAAGCTTATTGCTGATTTAATGATAATGCATAACTGTGAGGAAAATTTAAATTATAAACCTATAGATTATGCGACTAAGTATAAATTCTTTAAAAAGGATCAAAAAAAGTAATTTAAAATATGGTTGTGAAAACTGCTTTTAAAGTAGAATTTCACAACCTTTTTTATTTACAAAAATGCTTCATAGAAGAAAATGAAAAAAGTTATAATATACAAATTTTATTGAATTTTATCAAAAATTTAAAAATCAAGAGTTGGTGTTGATAAATGCCACTGCTTGAAATTCGTAATGAAGGATAAGAAAATAGCTGATGTACTGGCTTACTAGTTGAAGAAGTAAATAATATGTAATAAAGAATATAGAGGTATTTAATAATACTGTTTTAATTAAAGGATACCTCTTTTTTTGCTCATAAGCATTAAAATGCCGAAATTTGCTAATATTTTTATTTAGTGTTATAATGTGTAATAGGATATTGATAATTTTAGCAAAAAAGAGGCGATGTTACGTGAATAAGAAATTTTTATATATATCAGCTAGTGTTTTAGTAGCTACTGCTGCTTTCCTTGCTGTTTTTTTACCAATAAAATTCAATAAAGCAAAAGATAATAATAAAATTACATCAGGAAGTTTGGTTAATGCAAATGGTGCTAAATTGAGCTGGGATGAACTTTTAAATGAAAAGTCTGATACTGATAGTGATAAAAATAAAATTGTTGTTGAAGAGGATGTTATTACTTATGTTGATTCAGCCTTAGATGGTGAATTGACTCTTCCTACCTCCATTGTAGGAATCGGCGCAAACGCCTTTAAATATTCTAAACTTCAAGCAGTTAATTTTAATGAGGGCTTGGTAACAATTGGTGTTGATGCTTTTTTAGAATCATCTTTAATAAAGCTTTCTTTACCAAGCACGGTAACAACCATTGAAAAGGATGCTTTTTGGAATTGTACAAGCTTAACTAATATTACATTAAATGATGGTCTTCAGGTTATAGGATATAACGCTTTTTATAATTGTCAATTTACCTCTTTAATAATTCCATCATCTGTAACGACTATCGAAGAAGGCGCATTTATTAATTGTAATAAAATCATAGGAACGGTTACGCTTCCTCAAAATATTACTGTAATAAAAAATAGTACATTTAAAGGCTGTAGCAGTGTAAAAGAGTTTGTATTAGGAAATGTTGAAAATATTGAATTTCAAGCATTTTTAGAATGTACATCATTAGAAAAAATTAATTTGCCTAGCACATTAACAAGTATTCAAGATGATGCATTTAGAGATTGTACTAAGCTTAGTACGCTTGCATTTCCAATTGCACTTCAAAGTATTGGCTCACACACCTTTGATGGTTGTAGATCATTAGAAACGGTAACCTTAAATCAAAATATTGCAAAACTAGGAGTTGCCACATTTAGTAATTGCATTAGCTTAAATTCAATTAATATACCACAAGCAATCAATTCAATCCCTGATTCATGCTTTTATGGATGCAGTTCATTAACAAGTATTGATTTAAGTAGTGTAGAAATAATTGGTTATAACGCATTTTTTGGCTGTAAGAACGTAACATTTGTATTAGATGATAATGAGAATGTTCATTATGTTGCATCAAAGGATAAGGATTTTTCTTCGTTAGAACAAATATCAAACGATAAATTTAAAGAATATGCTTTAAAAAATTATTATATAAAAAAAGTAGAGGGTAAAATCAATGAAAATAATTAAGAAACTTATTTCCTTTACAACAGTAATTTTTAGCTTATTTTTTATCATTAGTTGCTCTAAAACAGCTTCAACAACATCTAGCATCGAATTGTTAAATATCGAAGCTTCAGGCATTAATAATGAAACAGTTTATCAAGGCTTTAGCTATTCTAAGTCTTCATCTGTAATAATTACAGCCACTTTTAGCGATGGAACTGAAAAAAATGTAACAAATGATGCTAAATTTGGTAAAATTTCAACCTCAAAAGTAGGACCTGTTGAACAAAATGTAAACTATACATTTAATGGCAAAACAGTTTCTACAACATATGAGGTTTTAGTTTTAGATTACAGCTCACAACGAATTAATCTTGATACAGCTAATGTAAAAACAATTTATAATTTAAATGAAAAATTAACTCTTAATAATTTACGTGTTACAGCATTTTATCCTAATGGTGCTCAAATCAAAGTATCACAATATGATGTAGAATTAACGGATATTTATAATGTTAAATGCGATATTAATAAGACGTTTATTCATGATGGTGTTTATGATGTTAAAATTTCATATCAAAATTGTAATTCAAGTTTTTCGATTATGGTATATAATGATGAAATGACATCATTCCATTATAAGGTAAGTAATTCTCTTGATTATGAAAAAAATCAAAATGTTAATTTTTTAAATGGAAAAGATTTATTTAAGTCTTTATATGCTAATGTTTATATGAAGGGTGAGAATTGCACATATGATTATAATGCTTTGACATATAATGAAATGAATTATGAAGCATCTCTTAAAATTAAATCTTCTATCTCAAATGAAAAAACAGATGGATTAACTATTGCTGTTACAAGACCAGTTAAAGTTGTAATGCTTATAAGACTTGATGCAAATACATTATCTATTCGTGACAGTAGTGAAATGGTAATAAAAAGATATGGTATTACTTCAGGTGTTGGCTATGTAAGCTTTGAACTTGAAGCTGGTACTTATACTATTTCATCTGTTGATAGTTATGCCTATATTTATGATTTATACTTTGTGTATGATTCGGATTTAAACTTAAAAAAATATGATACGATTGAAATTGATAAATCATCTTTAAAGGATGAGTATCATTATAATGATTCATTTGATGTTAATAACTTTAAGGTTAATGGCATTATTGGATCTTCTAAGGAAGTTCTTGATGTAAATAATTATAGAATTCAATTATATTATAATGGAAATGAAGTTTCAGACTTTAGTTTTGAGGGTGAATATCAAATAAAATTATCATATATAGGTAACGATTTATGCGATGAACCAGTTAAAAGATATTCTATTAATTTTAACTTTACAGATATGGATAAATTATATTTAAGCAAAATTGTTGTTAATGGGGTTTTAGTTGATATTTCTAAAAATCAATTTAGTTATTATATTATTGTTGATAAAGATATAACTGAAGTTTCATTGGAACTTGAAAGTGTTGGAGACGGTATTATTACGGTTAATGGAATTGAATATACGAAAGGTATGAAAGTTTCAATAGGTAAAGAAAGTATAAAAATTAACGTAACGGATGGCTCTCGAACAACCGGATATGAATTAATAATTAGGGAATGACTTGGAGATGTTTGAATGAAAAAAATTGTCAATTGGTTTTTGTTTGTTGTAATTTTAGTTTGCATGTTAGTTGCATTTGGATTGATTATTTTCTACAATAATAAAAATTATAAAACAAAAATCACTGAGGTTTTAATGCATGATATTGTAATAGTTGATATTAATGCCATGTTGTAAGCCTAACTTTAAATAAGAATGAAGTATTGTTCTTTTGGAAAGATGAAATTATATGTATTTAGTAGAAATATCAACTATGTGCTTGCATTAAATGGATAATATGGCAAGTTAGCAATAACAATTTTTCAATATTTGAAAAAAATAAAATGAGAGGAGGATGTTGAGTTTTGTTATCTGCTCGACAAAATATATATGAGATATGGATTTTTTCCTAAAACGATGTGGAAGCTATTTAATGGAAGTTTTAAAAGACAGCTTAAGAAAGAATTACATGAACCTAAAGTAGGTACTGTAATGAAGAATGCCAAAAAACGCTATAAGGAAATTGTTGAATCAATTCAAGAGTTTGATAAAGGAGATAGATTCCTGTTTAATATTTTAAGCTGTGCTATGCTTTCTTCAGTTTTATTATCAGTAACAAATCATTATACAGTATCAGAAATTACAAGTTATTATAGTAAAGCTATGAATACAAAGATGTTAAGGAAAACAGTAAAGAAGAGTACTGCCTATACAGCCAAAGGCAGGGAGATATTAAAAAATCAGGCTAAAAATAGTGAACTTCAGTCTAATCCTTATTCTTGGGTATTTGAAATTCAAGATGGTGAAAATCTAAATGAATATACAGCAACCTTTAAAACATGTGGCATTTGTCATTTGATGAAGGAACTTAATCTTGAAGAATATATTCCTGCCATGTGCGCTTTTGATTATGATATGGCTAAATTAAATAATACCGAATTTTCAAGACAATATACACTTGCATCGGGTGGTCCTTATTGTGATTGTCATTATAAGTATAATGGCAAAATAAAAAAATAACAAAAATAAAGGCCGAATGAAAAAAAGGAAATAACAAAATAAAAAAGGTAATGAATTTAATGAAATTATTAGTGATTTTACTTTAAGTTGATTGCTTTCTTTTTAATATTTAAAATATAATATACAAATTTTTTATTTCAAAAATTGACAATTTTACCAAGAAAAAGTATAATAATTTATGCAAAGCAGTAGCAATACTGTGACGCAAAGCTATAGGGTCTTTCTAAGATAGCCAGTTGCACAAGCAAGGCTATCTTTTTTCATTTATATATGCTAAAATTGTTGTGGAGGTTTTACTATGCGTGTAAGAGATACAAAAATATATATATTATTGACAGCATTAGTGTTCTTAATGGTAGTAACATTTAATATTTTTTACATTTCAAGTTTTACCACCCGAGCAAAAGAATTAACTTATAGTGATGCTATTAATGAAACTAAAAGTAACTTGATAAGTGTTTCTGAAAGAATAATTTATTATGAGCATGAATTTGAAACTAGTAATTATACTAATGTTGAATTAATCGAAAATCCTAAGGATAATTATATGGGATTATTTGATTATTCTAATTATGGTAATGTAGCTACAGCTTTGTTAAACTCGCAGGATATAGAGACAATTAATGCAGTTAATAAATACTATTTGTATATTGTTATAGATGACAGGCTAGGAAGATTAGATTTAGAACGTATTTTTGAGCCGGTTTCAAAACAAGGCTTTTATCTATTTAAAGGCTTAAACGGAGAGTATGTATATAGTGATTTAAGCTATGATCATTTTTTTACATATGTAGCTCCTGATGATTCAGACACCTTTACAAATATGAAAAGCAAAATAGAAAATAAAGAAAATTTTGCCAATTTTGTTCGAATTGATGATGAAACCAAAATTGCATCTGGTATTAGTTTTGGAAAGGATTTTTATTTTTGTCAGTTTTTTAATTTGAATGAATATAAAACAAAAACTAAAGGTGTTGTAGTAATGGGCTTTATTTTGTCAGGTGTTATGGCATTAGGAATGGCAAGTATTATCTTGGTGTCAATTTATGCATTGCACAAGCAAAACAAGCTTATATCAATTTCAAGACGTGCTGCAAGACGCAGTGATGCTATTATTATTCGTGCGACAAGAAGTGGTCGTATTTTTGAAATAAATCATAACATTCCAGATTTAAATGGTAAAACATATAAAAATATTTTTGATTTTTCTGGTGGTTTTTAATCATATCATTGCATTCCAGCTGGTTAAAAATATTTTTGATTTCAAAACTGAAAATGATGAAAAATTTAAAGAATTAATAAAAAAACAAGATAATATCATGGCTTGTTTTGACGGAAAAGAAACTAAAAGATATATTGATTTTACAATATTTAAGTATAATTATACTTATTACCTTGTTGGTCGTGATATAACCGATGCGTATTTAAATAATGAAAGATTAAAGGAGTTAACAAGTAAAAATGCTATAACAGGTTTACCTAATTATTTCTCCCTTGTGGCAAATTATACTAAAATTAAACAGGAAAGTTTAAATAGAGTAATTACATTTTTATTAATTGATTTAGTTGAACATGAAGAAATAAGTAGTGTATTTGGAACCCCGACATATAATGCAATTCTTGATGAGGTAGCTAGTCGTATTCAAAAAACAATCGGGCAAAACAATCTATATCAAATTGAGAATAATTTGTTTCTTTGCACGCTTAATGCTAATATGAAGGAAGAAAATGGAAAGATGATTGAGGATTTAATTAATAATCTTCATCAAACAATTGAAATAAAAAATAATACATTGTATGTTAAATATAAATTTTCTTCTTATGATGTCATAAATGTATCTAAAACAAATATTTCTCTTGACGATATTATTGATTCATTAAAGGTAACTCTTGATGTAGCCTTAAAATCAATTAATCGTGATTATATTAAATATGATGCTACAATTCAAAATATGATTAATCATCGTAAGCAAATGCAAGAGGATTTAGTTAAGGCCTTAGAAAATAATGAATTTATGATGTATTTCCAACCTCAATATGATGTTCTTGAAAATCGTATTGCTGGCTTTGAGTCATTGATACGTTGGAATAATCCTAAATATATTAATATCTCTCCTCAAGAGTATATTGAACTTGCTGAGAAGAATGGTTTAATTATTGAAATAGGTAACTTTATTGTAAAAGATGTATTTAAAAATGCTAAATTATTTGAACCATATGGAATTGCTATATCTATAAATGTTTCTCCAGCTCAGCTTTTTCAGGCCGGATTTATTGGATTTTTATTAGAGGAATTTGAAAAGAATAAGCTAAAACCGGGCTCAATTGCTGTTGAAATTACAGAAACATTCTTAATGGAAAACTTTAGTGTTGTTATTGAAAAACTTAACATTTTACGAAATCACGGCTTTAGAATTCATCTTGATGACTTTGGTACGGGGTATTCATCCTTGCAGTATCTTAAGGAGCTTCCAATTGATACGATAAAAACAGATAAGGAATTTATTAAAAATCTTGAGAATGATAAGACTTCACAACTTATTATTAAAGGAATTATTGGAATGGCTAAGTCAATTAATTTATCCGTAATATCGGAAGGCGTTGAAACAAAGTGGCAAGCTGAAATTTTAAAGCGATCAGGGACTAATTATTTCCAAGGATGGTTAATCTCTAAGGCTGTCCCACTTGATAAAGCTCTTGATATGGCTAAAAATGGTGTAGATATTAATATGAAAGGTAAGTGATATAATGCTTGCGACAAATGCATTTAATATTGTAATTACAATTACCGTAATTCTTATTATTGGTAGTTTGATTTATTTATTAATAAGATTAATGCTTCATAATGAGGCGAGATATCGAGAAGATAAAAATATTCTTACGGCTGATATGATTCCTAATTCCAAGATGAAAGGAATAGTTGATAATTATATTGCTCGTGTTGGTAAATTTGGTTCTTTTTATGTTATGCAAATTGATATTGATAACTTTAAAGGGTTAAATGAATTATATGGTCCTTCAAGATGTGACCAGGTTTTGCAGGAGCTTTCATACCGCATTACTAGTGGGGTTGAGCATTCGGTTGTATCTCGTCTTAATGATGATAAAATATTTGTTCTTGTTAAGGATGATGTTAATTATGCGACCGTTGAGGAAGATGTATCTAATTTAATTGTGAAGTTAAAACAGACATACGAAAATGGCCATCAAACACCAGTTAATTTAACTGTGTCTGTTTCAATTGCATTATATCCTACTTGTGGAACAACCTATAAGGCCCTTTTAAGATCACTTGAATTAACTAATTACGTTGTTAAACGTAATGGTGGAGATAATTACATGATTTACTCATCTGATATTGATAGTAAAGAAACTTCGAATATGGATTATTTCAATGAAATTAGAACGGCAATTGATGATGGACAATTTTGTCTTTATTATCAACCAATTATTGATATAAGACAAAAAAAGCTTTTAGGTTTTGAAACCTTTTTAAGATGGAATCATCCAACCCAGGGTGTATTAACACCAGATAAATTTATTAAGATGCTTGAAACTAGTGGAGATATTAATTATATCTCTAAATGGGGTGTAGAGCAAATCGTAACTAAAATGGGTGAAATCCAATCTCACATTGGCGCCAATGATTTGATATACACGAATAATATTTCAACTAAACAGCTTATGTCAGATACTTTAGTAGAGGAACTAAAAAAGCTACTTCATAATACTAAGGCAAATCCTCATAAAATAGTTTTGGAAATTGAAGATTATATGATGTATGATAAAATGGATCAAGTAAAGCTTAACTTATTAAGACTTAGAGATTTGGGCTTTAGAATTAGTGTTGATGGTCTTAAGCTTGATTATGCAGCCTTATCTCAAATTGAAAAGGAACCAATTGATATTATTAAACTAGATAGATCATTCCTTAAGGATATTAATAATAATAAAATGAAGGAAAAATTTGTTGAGATGCTTGTAGATTCAGCTGAACACATGCATCGTATGGTAATAGCAGAAGGTGTTGAGGTATATGATCATATTTTATATCTTGAAAAAAATAATATTCAATATGGTCAAGGTTATTATTTCTCAAAGCCTTTTGAAGATAAATTTGTTTATGAGTTCATTGTTAACAAGGATTTTGAAGATAAATTAGATTTAAAGCATGCTAATTTGGTAGCTAACAATTTGAGTGAAGCTAAAGAAGTAGAGACTTTGCAAGAAAAAGCCAATACCCAAAAGCAAGTCGATGATGAAGGCTCATCAGATAATATAACAATGTAATTAATAAAACCTCTAGTATTTTTGCTAGAGGTTTTATTATGTAGATTAAGTTAAATCATCGTAAGAAAAAATAAAAAGATTTTAAGCTTATTTTTTAACTCTATTTAGATAAAAATGCCCTTTTTGGCCTTTTTTTGAGAAAAAGTGGTAAAAAAGTATAACAGAGTGATACTTTTGAAACGATTTTTAGAAAATATAAAACTTTATAAACATTTGGCAAATTTTAACACTAGTGCTAATATCAAATTATAAAATATTATATATTATTTTTAGTTAATTTGGAGGATATATGAAAGCTTATAATGATGATAATCGTTTTTTTAATTTAAGGTCTGATGTTTATTTTAAACATTTCTTTTCGGTTAAAAAGATGCTAGCTATTTTCTTGTCAAATCTATGGAATCAAAATGTAAATGAAGCTGATATTACATATGATAATACTGAATCAACCGTATTAGATGGTAAAAAGATAATTTATGATTAGTAGCTTTAGTTTCTCTTAATGGATATCAAAAGGAAGTTAGGCTTAATCTTGAGATGCAAAATAGAAATTATGATTATTTAGGTCCAAGAATGGACGCTTATTCATCAAGAAAATATAGTGAGGCTTTGGAAAAAAGTGAAAGATACGATATGGCGAGTGTTGAATCAATCTGGATATTAGGCTTTGATGATATTAAAGATTATGTTAAAACTCCTACAAGATGGTATGAGGAAGCATATCTTTCAACAAGCGAAGGAATTGTATTAAATGAGCATCGACGTGTCAGTATGATATTCTTGAAAAATAAAGATAAGTGTCCTATAATAGAGTTAAGGAAAATGTTAGAATTCTTTGATATTGATAACAAGAATAATTTACCTGTTGTTGAAAGTCAAGAGATGAAGGAGGCTTTAAATATGCTAATAGATATGAATAAAGACAGAGCCTTAAGAGCGGAAGCTTTTTCAAGGGAAATATTTGCCCTAGATCAAAATAGCCAATTATATGAAGCCGAACAGAAGGGTATTGAAAAGGGTAAAGCTGAAGGAGAAAATACAAAAGCAATTGAAATAGCTAAGACTTTGAATTCATTAGGGCAAACTAAAGAATTTATTGCTAAGGCTACGGGACTTTCTTTAGAAGAACTTGGTAATATATTAAAGTAAAATTTAATTGTTAAAATATCAACACTAAAATAATAGGTGTTGGTATTTTTTATAGTTGCTTCCAGAGTGATGTAGATGGATGTTTACTCAACTTTGTAAATGCTAGTTACCTAATTTAGATTTTAAAGGGCCAGTTTATTTGGGCAAAAATAAAATTATCTTGTAAAATAAATTAAAATAATGTATACTAAGACAAGGTGATTTATATTATGAAAAGACTAAAACATGCTCTTCCTGATTTAAAGGAAGCACGTAATAGAAAAAGAGAAGAAACAAGAAGAAATGCCTTTACTTTAGCAGAAGCCTATGATGGTATTGGTGCTGGAAAAACCTATAGTGTTGTTACATATGGATGTCAAGGTAACGAGGCTGATAGTGAGGTAATTTCTGGTATTCTAGAGCGCTTAGGCTATACTCATTCTGAGGATACCTATAAGGCTGATGTAGTAATTTTAAATACTTGTGCGATTCGTGAAAATGCTGAAAATAGAATTTGGGGAGTTCTTGGCCTTCTTAAGGGTGTTAAAAATGAAAAGAAGGATATGATTATTGGTATTTGTGGCTGTATGCCTCAAGAAGAAAATGCTTCTAATAAGCTAATGGAAACCTATCCTTTTGTTGATCTTATTTTTGGTACTCATAATATTGGTAATTTACCAAAGCTTATTGATGAATGTATTGAGAAAAAGAGTAAGGTAATTGAAGTTATTTCAACGCAAGGAGGCATTCTTGAAGGTGCACCTAAGGTTAGACTTTCTCAGCATAAGGCTTGGGTTAATATTATGTATGGCTGTGATGAATTTTGTACCTATTGTATTGTACCATACACAAGAGGTAAGGAAAGATCTCGTGATAAGGAAGATATTATTAATGAGGTAAATGATTTAGTTAAGCAAGGTTATAAGGAAATTACCCTTTTAGGACAAAATGTTAACGCTTATGGTAAGGATAAAAATGATGGCTATACATTTGGTGATTTACTTGTTGATCTTGATAAAACAGGTATTGCAAGAATTCGTTACACAACATCTCATCCTCGTGATTTAGATGATAAGACAATTGAAGCTATGGCTAAATGTCCAAGTGTTATGCCTCAGCTTCACCTACCTGTTCAATCAGGTGATGATGAGGTTTTACGTCGTATGAATCGTAAATATACTCATGATCATTATATGGGCTTAATTCATAAGCTTAAGAGTGCTATTCCTGGTATTTCAATTACAACTGATATTATTGTAGGATTCCCAGGTGAAACCGAAGAGCAATTCCAAAATACCTTAAAGCTTGTTGATGAGGTTGAATATGAAGGAGCATATACCTTTATTTATTCACCTCGTGAAGGAACACCAGCTGCTATGTTCGAAGATCAAATTCCTGAGGATATTGCTAAAGACCGTCTATATCGTTTAAATGAAAAGGTTAATGCTTATTACTTAAAGGGTAATGAACGCTTTGTTGGTACTATTCAAGAGGTTTTAGTAGATGGCGAAAGTAAGAATGGTGAAGGTATGATGTGTGGTTATACTAAAAACCTTAAGCTTTGTCATTTTAAGTCAGATGACAAGTCTCTTGTTGGTAAGCTTGTTAATGTTAAAATTACCGAAGCTAAATCATGGTTTGTAATTGGAGAACTTTGTGAATAATAAAGAAAAGCTTTTAACTGATATAAAAAATGATGAGTCTGTAAAAAGATGTCATGAGCTTGAAAGAATGATTGATGAAAATAAAGAAATTAAATCATTACTAAATAAGAAGAAGCATATATCAAAGGAAATGGTAGCTGCCCGTCATATTGGTCTTACTAATACATATAATGATTATAAGAGACAATATGATGAAATTGATAAAGAAATTGCTAAATATCCTTTTGTAAATGAATATTTAGAGCTTTTAGATTATTTATA